>Ga0209340_1000740_pt1 | contig 30724 bp, 28 predicted proteins | sample EPASupsiteSAE323_FD_187266 | JGI IMG/M metagenome (GOLD analysis project Ga0209340, IMG submission 187266) | Bioremediated contaminated groundwater from EPA Superfund site, New Mexico - Sample SAE3-23 (SPAdes) (version 2) | ecosystem: Environmental > Aquatic > Deep subsurface > Groundwater >... | reverse complement strand
GCGCGGCCGATCTGCCCAAAGCCGCGAAGGCGGAAGCCTTTATCGAAGCGATAAAAGGCTTGAATCGCCGGATGAATATCCCCGACAAGTTCACGCAGATACGGGAAGCCGACATTCCCCTTCTTGTAAAGCGCGCGCTCCACGAAGGGAATCCTCTGTATCCCGTGCCCAGAATAATGAACGCGCAAGAGTGCGAAACGGTTATCAGGCGGCTTATGGCATGACGAATCCTATCTATCTCGATTACAACGCGACCACCCCGATAGACCCTGCCGTCGCCGCGGCCATGCGGCCCTATCTCGAAGGCGGCTTCGGGAACCCTTCGTCCTCGCACTGGTACGGAACCGAGGCCAGAAAAGCGGTGGAGGAGGCTCGCGCCGCGGTGGCGCGACTCATCGGCGCGGGCCTTGCGGACATTGTCTTCACGTCGGGCGGAAGCGAAGCCAACAACTATGCGATAAAGGGCGCGGCGCTCGGCTTACGCGATAAAGGCAGACACATCATCGCAAGCGCAGTCGAGCATCCGGCCGTCATCGAGGTGCTGCGCTGGCTCGAAACGCAGGGCTTCCGCACGACGCTACTCCCCGTGGACCGATTCGGCATGGTCGATCCTGCGGATCTCGAAAAGGCTATCGCGCCCGACAGCATCCTTATTTCCGTGATGCACGCCAACAACGAGGTCGGCACCATAGAACCGGTACGCGCGCTTGCCGACATCGCCCACAGGCACGGGCTCCTGGTCCATTGCGACGCCGCCCAGTCCGCGGGAAAAATTCCCGTCGACGTCGACGCCCTGGGCGTGGATCTTTTAAGCATCGCGGGGCACAAGATGTACGCGCCCAAGGGGATCGGAGCGCTCTACATCCGCCCGGGCCTGCGCCTCGAAAAGCAGATCCACGGGGCGAGCCACGAACGGGGCCTGCGCGCGGGCACGGAAAACGTGCTCGAAATCGTGGGCCTGGGCGCCGCGGCCGAACTCGCGATGCGCGAACTGCCCGAACGCATGCGACACGCCCGCGAATTGCGCGATCTGTTGTGGGAGCTCCTTTCCGATGCCCTGCCCGACGCGCGAATGAACGGGCACCTTGAGTCGCGCCTTCCGAACACATTGAGCGTAAGTTTCCCCGGTATCGAGGCCAACACGCTGCTGTCCGAGCTGGACGGTATCGCCGCATCGGCGGGAGCGGCCTGCCACGCGGAATCGGTGGAGATTTCGCCGGTCCTGAAGGCGATGGGCATTCCGACGGAATTCGCGATGGGGACGATACGTTTTTCGACGGGCAAATTCCTTTCGCGCGCCGATGTCGAGTCGGCCGCGGCGCAAGTCGTTGCGGCCGTGGAACGATTGCGACCAGCAGGGTCGACAGCTGTTGCGACGCCAGGAGAAGGTGAAGAAGTGCGGCTCACGCGCTTTACGCGCGGTCTGGGCTGTGCCTGCAAATTGCGGCCGCAAGCTCTGGAGCGCGTATTGCGGAGCCTGCCTCCGGTCACGGACCCTGCGGTGCTCGTCGGCACGGAAACGTCGGACGACGCGGCCGTGTACCGGATCGACGAAAAGCTCGGTATCGTGCAGACGGTGGATTTCTTCACGCCCATCGTGGACGATCCTTACCACTTCGGCGCAATCGCGGCAGCCAACGCGTTGAGCGACATCTATGCGATGGGCGGAACCCCGCTTTTCGCGCTCAATATCGTCTGCTTTCCCACGAACCGTCTGCCTCTTTCCGTCCTGGAGGATATCCTGCGCGGCGCTTCCGACAAAGCCGCCGAGGCGGGTGTGCCGATCATCGGCGGCCACAGCGTAGACGACCCCGAACCGAAATTCGGCATGTCGGTCACGGGCCGCATCGACCCTGCGCATATATACACCAACTCGAAAGCCCGCGCAGGCGACCTGCTCGTGCTTACGAAGCCCATAGGCCTCGGCGTCCTTTCCACCGCGATGAAACGCGGGCTTGCTTCCGCGTCCGCCACGGCCGGAGCGATCGCGGTCATGGAACGCCTGAATCGCCGCGCCGCGGAGCTGCTCCATGAGTTCGACGTCGGCGCGGTGACCGACGTCACGGGCTTCGGCCTCATGGGCCACATGCGCGAAATGAGCCGCGGGAGCGGCATGGACATGCTCCTTCACGCGCATAACGTGCCATTGGTCGAGGACGCCATGTCCCTCGCCGCGGCGGGCATGATCCCAGGCGGCTCGAAAGACAACGAGGCCATGGTAGCCGATGTCGCAGAATGGGCGCCCGATGTGCCGGACCTTCTGCGGGTCTTGCTCTGCGACGCCCAGACTTCGGGCGGACTTTTGATATCGATAGCGGCGCGAGACGCAGATGCCTTTGTGACCGCTTTGCGTGCGGCCAATTGCCCGGAGGCTGTGGTAATCGGGGAATGCGTGGCGGCCGGTACGGGAATCATCCGCGTGAGGGTGTAGTCTGGTTTACTGACCCGGCAATTGAAAAACCATTGGGGCGTCCGGAATGGGCCGCTGCGGCTAAGCCCATTCCAGACGAAACGATCTCTTTTCAATTGCCAGGCAAGTAAGCAAGAGAGAGGTTTCTTTCACTTTTTGATTGACCGATGGCGGGGACGGGAATAGAATAATTCGAAATACGGAAAAAACTTGGAGGCATGTGTATCCGGAGCTACGAAAGCAACCCGGGAACCTAACAATCGCTGCGGATTACAATTCGCAGCGGAGTTAGGCGGACCGCTGGCGCGGCAAAGGAAAAGAAATGAGACTAAGAAAAACGCCGATCACTCTATGTATATACCTTATGATTGCTATGGAAATATATACTCAAGAAAACCCCAATTACATGAATCAGAATGGAACTATAATTATAAGGACACAAGAGCATGGACTAGTTATCACGATAAGAAGGCATAATCAAGATGTAATTATTGGGGATTTAGCTACAGAAGACGAAAGAAAAGTATATGACAATTACATAAACGGACGCAAAATCGGGGACTTAGCAGAAAATGATCAGATCAATATTACTGAGATTTGTACGATAGAAAACCAAAGTACGGGTAAGAAAGAAAATTGGTATCACATAACAAAAGACAATATAGCGGGATGGATTCGTGATGATTATTCTGATCCATATAAAAACAATGCATGGTCAATTATTGAAACAATTACAAGTTCAGTGAAGAAATGGACCGTACGTAAATTAGAGCAAACAGTTTCAATTTGGGAAGTACTGAACGTAAGAGATAAGCCAGGTGTAACTGGAACAAATGTAATATTTCAAATAAAGCCCGGTATAACGGATCCAGTACAAACTAATGTTCACACTTTGGCAATTACGGAAGAAGACGATTTAATAGATGGTAAAAAGGACTATTGGTTAAAAATCGACTATAATGGGGAACTAGGATGGATCTATGGTGGCTATGCTTCTGTTGAACGAGGCGGACCAAAATACTATATCCCAGAATATGTTATAGAGTTTGCTTTGGGATGGTATTAAAAAAGCAGACGTAGAACAATCGCTTCGACCTGATAATCAAGCCTGTCATGGTTCGTGCTGAATAATTGGCGAACGAACCACGTCTGTCTCCGATTACAGGTCAAGTATGAAACTGAGGAAAAATCTATATCAACAAGAAAATGCAGACACTGTCTGCAAAATCATCAGTCGTATTAAAAAGCCAGAAAATATTTGGCCAAATGAATATTATCCGTACAATGTCTGAACAGCCAGTCTCGTCAATATTTATGGCGAGCATAGCGATCAGCAAAAACCGCAATTATCAAGTTCAGAAGTTTGAGGCCTTCGTACAAAACGAGGCAAAATTCTGCCAGCCTGGTACTTGATGGATAAAGAGCGCCGCTCGATAGCTTGGTTAATGTTACAAGGGAAAATTTAACGCATGCCAACGGACTTATGTGCCCGCTGTAAATGAGAAGCCGAATATACTGTACCGGTTTTTATGTTTTCAAATCCTAAAGAACCTGAAGAAATTTGAAGTCCAATCGGTAGGAGCAGGTACTAAATTTTTAAAGCCAAGAATGATCAACGACATGCAGATTGTATTGACAATGGAAGCATTATACATCGAAACCCAGCGCCTCGAATCCATCTACCAGCAAAAACTCGCCGCACTCGACGAGCTGAAAAAATTGCTCCTGGATCAAGCCTTTTCAGGCCGGCTATAGGAGATCGCCCATGAGCAACGAAAAAAAACTGCAAATCCGCAACAGTACCGCCGAGAGCGTACACTCCAGAAATTGGCCGAAAAGTACCAGGTTCATCCGAACCAGATCGGCGTCTGGAAGAAAAAGCTTCAGGAATCATCATCAGCTCTTTTTGAACGAAAGAACAAAAAGGATGAAGAGTACAAACAGCTATAATGTATGTCTACAGCCGGAACGTATTGTCCTAGCGTGTTTCTATCAGTATGGATTCCAGGTTCTGCGAGAAAGCCTTGAAAGAAGCTCTTTCAATGTATGAAACTCCCGCTGTTTTCAATACCGATGATCAGCGGTACGAATCGTTTCAGGCGCAAGCCCTGGAAGCGTGAATGATCACCTTATTCGTTGACTGTTTTTGGCCTTGATTTCAGGGCGTAGCATAGTTGGTCCGCTTCCTCCTGGTGGATACTTTTTTTCATAGCGTGTTCCACCTTATTCTTTTTCTGTAGTGGTGCAACTGTCCCAGGACAACATGGTTGTTATACTTTTGGCCATCGATTGCAGAATAAACGAACAGGACGTAGCCCCAGCATCCTGAAAACCTCTGGAGCGGTCACCGAGACGAGCGGCACGGCCTACTTTAGCCACCATATTTTTGGTGGTCAATGCCGATTCATCAGCTTTGACCGACATGGCTTGCAGGGCATCGATGAAATCCGCTCCGGATCGCATTGATTCCTCAAATGTATCGATGGAAGGAAGCAAGGTATCCAGCATGGTCTTGTCGCCGCGACGTGCCTCGCCGATATCCATCACACTCTGAGCACCAGCCTTAAGCATGGCCAAAAAGGCAGAAGTATCAATGGTTCCAGCTTTCTGCGCGACTTTTCCCATTGCCCGGAAAAAGCTTCCATACAGTGGGCCCATTGAGCCGCCAATCTCAGTCATCAATGTAGTGCCGAGATACTGGAATGCCTCCGAGGCGGAAACAATTTTTTTCTCACTGGCTATACTTGCAAAACGATCAAATCCTTTTCGCATATTGATGCCATGATCGCCATCGCCGATAGCACCGTCCACTTCGCTTAGTAGTGCTGCGTTATCATCAATAGTACGAACAAGATCAAGAACGATTGCGGCACTGGAAGCATCGGAAACAGCTTTGCAACTCATGGCTGTATTCCAAATTGAGTGAGGCCCATGGAATCGCATTCCAGGTCGATAAGTTGCTTCAGTTCTCTGTCAACTTTCATGAGGGTGAGTGTAACACCGGACATTTCAAGACTTGTGAAGTAATTTCCTACATATGGATGATATATTCTAATTCCTGATCTATGCAGTATTTTCTCGACTTCATTGAAGAAAATATATAGTTCCATTACTGGAGTAGCGCCCAGACCAGATACAAGACAGACAACTTCATCGCCTTCAGCAAAGGGAAGATCCGGTAGAATGATTTCCGTGCACATTTCGGCGACTTTTGCTGCTGACTGAAGCTCTGTAACCCGCACGCCGGGTTCTCCATGATGACCGATACCGAGTTCCATTTTACCAGGCTCGATCAGAAAATTGGGCTTGCCGACTGCGGGAATTGTACAGGGGGACAAGCCCAGACCGATGCTTCGAGTATTATCGATAGCCTTCTGGGAAACGGCGATGACTTCTTCGAGACTGCCACCAAGCGCAGCTTTTGCGCCTCCGACTTTCCACATCAGCACTTCGCCGGCTACGCCCCGCCGCTTCCTGCGCTCCAAAGAGGACGCAGAAGGTACATCGTCATTGGCAATTACAGTCTTGACGCGTATGCCTGCATCGGCAGCATCTTGTATCGCCATTTTTACATTCATATTATCACCTGCGTAATTGCCATATAGACAAGCTACACCTGCACCCGAATCGGCCGCTTTGAAAGCATCCAAGAAGGAGACAGCGGGAGGACTGGAAAAGATCTCGCCAATAGCGACCGCATCGACCAGATTACGACCAAGGTAGCCTATGAAGGCGGGTTTATGCCCCGACCCGCCACCCGTAACAATCCCTACTTTGCCTTTTACCGGCGCATTGAGAGCCACAAGTACTCTTGGGTTATCGGTAGCCCTGACTTTGTCGGAATGAGCTTTTACAAATCCGCGGAGCATATCTTCAACGACCATAGTCGGGTCGTTCAAAATTCTTTGCATCGCTCTTCTCCTTGGGGCATTCAGCCGTATACAGAAATATTTTTATTAGGGCGGCAAACCCTACAATCATTGCACCGTATATCCGCCGTCTATCACCAGGTTGGAACCGGTAATCAGATCGGAAGCATCTGCTGCAAGGAATACGGCGCAGGCAGCCACTTCTTCAGGATAACCGAAGCGACGAGCAGGAATTTTCTTCTTCATCGCTTCACCAACCTCTCCTGCCCAAGCCTTTTCTCCAAGTTCGGTAAGAATGACTGTAGGGCTGATGCAATTAACTCTGATGCCAAATTCCGCCCATTCACATGCAAGCACTTTTGTCATCCCAATGATCGCTGCCTTGCTGGTCGTATATGCGACGTGCCTGTCTAGGCTTATGATTCCGGCTTGGCTTGCCATGGATATGATACGCCCACCACCTGTTTTCATCATCTCTTTAGCGACGAGCTGGGATAGCAGAAATGGTGCTTTGAGGTTGACGGCCATGGTAAGGTCCCACCATTCTTCAGAGAGGTTTTCCGCTTCATCAAGGAGCGCTACGCCAGCATTGTTGACAAGTACATCAATGCGTCCAAATTCAGCGATGACGGTATTCACTGCGCGTGCAAGTTCTGTCTTTGATCTGAGATCTGCCTTGATACCGATTGCTTTGGCACCCTTCGTCCTAGCCTCGGCGACTACTGTATCAAGCTCTGCAGCAATATCGATCAGGGCCAGATTCGCACCTTTGTCGGCGTAGAGTAGGGCTATCGCTTTCCCTATACCCTTTGCTCCCCCAGTTATCAAAGCCACTTTGCCCGCAAGGCTGAAATTTTTGTCAAAATCCCCTGGATTCATGGTCAGACCTCTTTTCTTGAAGATGGCTTCAGGAAAGCCGCGGAAGCTGCTGCCAAACGGCGATACCTTCCGCGACTTTCCGTTATTCCGAATAGTTTAGTTTTACCTTGCTGTCAACGCTGAGCGCTCTGCGAGAAGCGCATCGACGTTTTCAAGAGTGATGGGAACCCACGGAACGTTGTACTGCTTCTGCATCGTTTTCCCCCAGTCGACAGTCTTCCAGAATGCGGCTTTAGGAACATAGCTCTCGCCGATTACCGCACGGAGAGCGATGTCGAGGGCACCTTGAGCCTGGCCGGTAGCATCCTGAAGGATCGATACCATCTCGTTGTTCTTTACGGCGATCATGGCATCGGTTACACCATCAATTCCGGCTGTGGGGAAATTCTTGATACTGAGTCCGGCCTGTTTGACAGCCTGGATGGCGCCCAAGGCCATCTCGTCGTTCTGACCGATGATGCCATTGATCTTTCCGGGGTATGCATTCAGCCAGTTTTCCATGAGGCTCAACGCTTCCGCACGCGACCAGTTGGCGGTTTTCATTTCGAGCACTTTCACATTCGGATATTCTTTGAGTGCTTCAAGGTTTCCTTTCCGGCGCTCGATCTGCGCCGACTGGCCGATCGGGCCTTCGATGATGACTACATTGCCTTTGCCTCCGATCGCCTTCAGTACTGCTTCGGCTTCCATTTTGCCGGAGAGAACATCGTTGGATCCGATATAGGAGGTCAGAAGATTTGAATTGACGCGAGTATTCGAGCCAACGACGGGGATATTGGCGGCTGCCGCCACAGCCACGGCCGCAGCGCCGGCATTGATGTCGATCGGTACGAAGAGGATCGCATCATAACCTTGCGTAGCCATCGTTTCAAACTGAGACTGCTGAACGGAAGCATCGTACTGGCCATCAAACACGGTGATTTTAACCAGACCACTCTTCACGTCGGGATGCCGCTCAAGTGCTGTCGCCCAAAGCTTCATGTACTCAGCTTTCAGTCCATAGACGGCGGCGCCTACCTTGTACTGCTTCTTGGCCTGTCCAAAACTGGTCCCCGCAACTAGGGCTAAAACCAATACTACCGCAGCGAATTTTTTCACGACCTACCTCCTTGGTGGTTCGCTAAAAAACAAATGGGCGTCTCGTACTACGCCTTAATCACAAAATCAGACATTGCGTTTTCTGGTAGAGTCCAAGAGTACGGCGCCAATGATCAGGGCACCTTTGAAAACTTGCTGGTAATAGGAAGAAACGCCCATGAGGTCAAGTCCGTTATTAAGAACACCGATGATCAGTGCTCCGAATAGTGTTCCGACGAGATCACCCTGCCCGCCGGAAAGGCTGGTGCCTCCTATGACTACTGCAGCCAAAGCATCAAGTTCATAGCTACTGCCTGCTTGGGGTAGTCCCGCTGTCGTACGTGCAGTAAGGATAAGACCGCCTAACGCACAGAGAACGCCTGATATAATGTAGACTGAAAATTTGATCAGCTTTGTATTGATGCCTGATACTGTCGCGCTTTTTTCGTTGCCCCCGACTGCGTAGATGTAACGGCCAAAACGGGTTTTATACAGCGTAATCCATGCGAGGATGAATACAAAGGCGAAAATTATGACCGGGAAAGGTATTCCAAGGATCACCCCTTGGCCAATGAACAAGAATTTTTCATTGATATTTGGTATCGGCATTCCATCCGTATAGATGAAAGTAAGTCCGCGCGCTATGCTTAGCATTCCGAGTGTGGCTACGAACGCCGGCACTTTCAGCTTGGAAACAAGAAATCCAGTAAATGATCCAAGAAGAGCGCAAGCCGCCAGAGCTGCCAGCACTGCTACCCAAACCGGATAAACATACCCGCGTTGGCCGAAAGACGTCGAAACGAGGCTTCCCCCGACTACGCCCGCGAAGGCGAGGAGAGACCCCACGGAAAGGTCTATGCCGCCAGTAAGTACGACAAAAGTCATCGCGATGGAAAGAAGACCATTTATGGATATTTGCCGCAGAACGTTGATCAGATTTTTCGGCTTCAAGAAATATGGATTAATGATTGCAAGAACGATACAGAACGCAAGAAATACAAAAATGATGCCGTAGTCAGTCAGCAGACCCTTCAGTCCTTCGGATTTCTTCATGAGTTCCTGCTGATGAAGTGGTGTTGCATCCGTAGTGTGTGACGCATTTTTTTCGGACATGCTTTTCTTCTCTCCTTCAGGTTGCAAGGCTCATCAGGCGTTCCTGGTTCGCATCCTTACGATCAAGAATACTCACAAGATGGCCTTCTTTAAACACTGCAATGCGGTCACTCATTCCCAAGATTTCATGAAGCTCGGATGAAACCATGACTATTGCATTGCCTTTTGATGAATATTCAGACATAAACCTATAAATTTCACGCTTTGCGCCAACATCGATTCCCCTCGTCGGTTCATCAAGGAGAAGAAGAGAAGGCTCGATCAATATCCATTTGCCCAGTACAACTTTTTGCTGATTGCCTCCAGAAAGGCGGCGAATTATCTGATTGTGGCCCGTGGTCCTGATTCCAAAGAGGTGGATCATTTCTGAAATTTTCGAGAGCTCCAACTTGCGGTTCACAAATCCGAAATGCGAAATGGATTTCAACGATGCAATGCTGATATTGTCACCTACTGATCCGCTAAGCACGAGACCTGTATCTTTACGGTCTTCCGTAACGTACGCGATTTTTTTGCGAAGATTACTTCCTGGACTGGAGTGCTTGGTCTCGCGCCCCTTTATGAAAATTTTACCGGAATCTGCTTTTGTGACCCCATATAATGCGTTCAAAAACTCGGTTCTTCCGGATCCCATGAGTCCGAAAATTCCAAATATTTCACCTTTGCGAACCGAGATATTGACATCGCTGAATTCCTGTTTCCGGGAAAACTTTTTGACTTCAAGAACAACTTCATCCTGTGGAATGTTTTCTTTCACATATTCGGTGTTTAATTTTCTGCCGATCATCTGGCTGATGAGTTTGTCCCGATCAAATTCGGAAGCAGCCCCATGGTCAACGAGTCTTCCGTCGCGGAGAATGGTAATCTCGTCGGAGATGGAAAAAATTTCATCTATCCTATGAGAAATGAAAACAATGCCTTTATTATGAACCCTTAATGAGGATAGTACTTCAAAGAGTCTTTCAGTTTCACGCTCTCCGATGGCTGAAGTCGGCTCGTCCATGATTATGATATCAGATCCGTAGGAAATGGCTTTTGCTATCTCCACTAACTGAGTCTGAGCTACTCTAAGTTTCTTCATTTTTGTGCGCGGATCGATACCGACGTTGAGTTTTTCCAAAATTTCCCGGGCTTTGTGATTCAATGTTCGATAATCTATGAAGGGATTTGATCCTGTCCCCTCCCTGCCCAGAAAGATGTTCTCTGCAACGGTCATATCCGGGACAGGCGATAATTCCTGTTCAACAATGGATATGCCACTGTGGAGTGCTTGGCGGGGAGAATGGAAATTAACCTTCTTTCCGGCAACAAGTATTTCTCCCCCGTCCTTGTTGATAATACCCATCAAGATTTTGACAAGTGTGGACTTCCCGGCACCATTCTCACCACATAGAGCGTGGATGGTCCCCGGCATTAGTGTAAATGATACATCCTGAATGGCAGGGACTCCGTCGTAGCTTTTTGAGAGAGAGATGGCTTCCAAAAGCGGGTTAGGCATGATTGCTTTCGATACCTCTACCGAGAAGAGAAGCAAAAAGCGAGCCAAATATTCATTTAAATGGAAGGAATACCTATATCCATACCTGATATAGACTTCCAGTTTTCAATGTTTTTTTGTTTGACGGCAGCCAAAGCAGGGTGTAGGGTTGTGTTCAATATTCTAACACATTTATGCGGTGACATGTAAAGGAAGTGAACATATGCCGATGCTCCTTGTTGTAGATGACAATGCGAGAGTTGCCGAAAGTCTCTCCAAGGTACTGGAGCCTGCAGGATATTTCTGCAAATGCGTTAGAAATATTCAAGAAACCATAGATACAATAAATGTTATAGAAATAGATGCCGTCCTTCTCGACCTAATGCTCGGAAAGGAAGACGGAATGGATTGCCTCCAGATGATACGTGAAGAAAATCCGTCTCTTCCGGTGATCATGATTACTGGCTTTGCGACTGTTGACAATGCAGTACGGTCGATGAAGCTGGGGGCTTACGATTTTATACAGAAACCTCTGGACGTAAAGCATTTACTAAAGATTCTGGAAAATGCAGTGAAGATGAAACAACTTGCCGCAGAGAATCAGGATTTGCGAAATCGGATGGAAGAGCTTTCACCCCGACCGACAGCCGAATCGAATAGTATGCGTGATCTGCTCATACAGGCATCCAAGGTTGCAACGACAGAATTGCCGGTACTTATCAGAGGGGAGAATGGAACCGGAAAAGAATTGTTGGCTGATTATGTCCACGCAAAATCCGCACGCAGTGCGAAACCGTTTCTGAAGATAAATTGCGCTGCTTTTCCCGAGAGCCTGCTCGATAACGAACTTTTCGGACATGAACGAGGATCATACACAGGCGCAACAACTTCATTTCAGGGGATTTTTGAGCGATCGAATGGCGGCACTTTGCTCCTTGATGAAGTTGGGGACATGCCATCATCAATACAAGCAAAAATACTTCGAGTACTGCAAAATTCTGAGTTGAGGAGAATTGGTGGCTCCAACAATGTCAAAATCGATGTCAGGTTCATAGCGGCCACCAATCAGAATCTTGATTTGCTCATGCAGCGTGGTGATTTTCGGCAAGATTTATATTTTCGTTTGAATGCTGTGACGTTGACGATCCCTCCTCTGCGTGAACGGCCCCAAGATATTCCTGTACTTGCGCGAAGATTTTTGGACGAATTCAATAAATCAACCAGTCGGGCTTTCAAGACAATTTCTCCCGGCGTTATGGGCATACTGCTGGAATATAAATGGCCAGGCAATGTCCGTGAGTTAAAGAACACCGTCATGTATGCTTGTTCTATGGCATCAAGTCCGACGATACTGATTACCGATCTGCCTCCTATGCTTTCATTGAGAAAGACAGGCAGTACCGCTTCTGCGAGTACGAATGGTGGGAAAGATCCTCTTTGGGAAAGAAAAAGCACAAAAGGAGAAGCTCCGTCCATGGGTATCGGCTTTAGCAGCAAATACGGGCGCGATCCTCGATCTGAGGCTGAAGCAGATATCATCAGAAAGATGCTTGACATGTGCGAATACAATAAAAAGATGGCTGCGGAACGCTTAAATATGAGCAGAAATACTCTATATAAGAAGATTGCGCAGTATGGTATTTCTAAAGATAATGTCTAGGATATATGATGATGAATGAAGGAAATAGCCCGATTATACGTCTTGAAGACGTATCTTATTCCTACGGCACGATACTTGCCCTGAATGGCGTAAATATCTCTCTGTACCCTGGCGAAATTCATGCGCTCGTCGGTGAACACGGCGCAGGGAAATCAAGCCTGGCCATGATACTGTCAGGATCGCTGATTCCTCGTTCGGGCACTGTACAGATCAACGGAGAACTGGCGCCGTTACCCCGTTCAAAGACGATCCTAAAGATCGGCGTAAAAATGGTGTATCAGAACATTTTATTGAATGACAATTTTTCAGTAGCGGAAAGCCTTTTTTATGCCAATCATGTCGTGAACCGGGGGATATGGATAAGCAAACGCCATATGGAGAGCGCCACCGCAGAGTTATTTGAAAAATATAAAATCAACATTAACCCAGCTGCCGGAATAAACTCTCTCAACTTGTCAGAGAGAACAGTCATTGATATCATTCGCAGCCTCCAGACAGCAACTACATTTCTCATCATTGATGAAGGTCTGGATAATCTGAATGCGGAATATCATCGAAAAATATCTGGTATGCTGAAAGAGAGAGTAGCAGCTGGAATGGGCCTGATGCTCATAACGCATAAAATTGAGGATATCTACGATATCGCGGATAAAGTAAGCATTATGCGAAACGGGCGTATTCTTACTACCGACAAAGTACGCAACATCGATGAAATGAGTCTTCTGCGTCTTACATACACTCAGATCAGCAGCGAAGCTGATGAAGCTGCAAGCAGGGATTTTAACAATCTTCTGAAGTACAATGAAGCAATTTTACAGTTTTTGCCGATAAACCTGATAGTAACGAATAACGATAACAAGATTGAATTGGTAAATGACAGCTGCAAGCAATTTTTCGGACTCGCAGATCGCTACTATAAAACACCCTTTTCAAGCATGTTCGGCCCCCGAAACGCAGATGCCTACGAAATGATCATGGAAGCATTCGCTTCATATGAAGAACATACCTTCTATCGAGTATCAATAGTGATCGGCACTAAAGAAGTGGTCGTAAATATAAAAACCATGCCGATACATAATGGCGAAAAACTGATAGGGAATATAATCATACTGGAAGATGTCTCCGAATTTGAAAAACTGCAGGACAAGCTTATTCTCTCCGAAAAATTGGCCTCAGTCGGATTGCTCGCAGCAGGTGTAGCGCATGAGATCAACAATCCACTGGAAATCATATATAATTATCTGACATTCTTGAGCTACAACCTTTGTGATCCCGCTCTTCTTGCGATAGTCAATACGGTGCACGAAGAGATGGTCGCGATATCGCAAATAGTCAGCAACCTTGTGACATTCTCGGACAGTACAAGCGCAGAGATTGAAGAAGTCGATATCACAGATATAATCGAAGAAACAATAAATTTGCTGAAGTTCAACGCGAAATATAGAAAAATTGCCCTGTCTATCAAGCCTGCAAAACAAAGGGAACTTGTGCGGCTAAACCGGAATGAGTTCAAACAGGTAATATTGAATTTGATAAAGAACAGTTTCGAGTCGATGCCTGATGGCGGGGAGATAATAATCTCAGTATCTTCTTCAAGAGGGCCCATGGGCAGGAAAGTAAGGATGGAAGTTCACGATACAGGAACAGGGATTGAAGAAGAGCAGCTTAAAAATATATTTTTACCCTTCTTTTCGACCAAAAAGGGACAGGAAAGCAATCTCGGTCTGGGGCTTTCTATTTGCTATTCAATTATACAGAGATATGACGGTACGATATCTGCGGCAAACAATCCGGATATGGGATGTACATTTACCGTAGAATTACCTGGAGTCGTTTGATGACAATATCTACCGGAGAAACGGCCGAAATTCATTTCCATTTTGCTCTTGATCCTTCTTGAGAAATAAGATGCAAATCAGTCGTCAAAATTGTCCGAAAAACCAGTGATACACTATATCACTTCTCTGCTAATTTCCTTACTTTCAGCCATACACTATCAGATATCAGCCAGTCGGAAATCCGGTTAATTAAATCATCTATCATTAATAACTGTTTCTTCCCTCTGACAGCACATTCCCAGACTATGCAACTACGCCAGCCATTAGCGTTAAGATGGTTCAGAACGTTCGCATCCCTATGCCTGTTTGTTTCAATTTTTTGTACCCAAAAATCGGTTCTTGTTTTTGGAATCCTGAAATAACCGCAGTCATGTCCATGCAAAAATCATCCATGTACAAAAATGACTGCATGATATTTGGGGAATACCAAATCCGGAGTACCGGATAATCGCTTATCCTTGATCCGGTAACGGAATCTCCGCCGGAAAAAATGTTAGGGTATATTTACTCTGTATGCAATTTTGCTCATGGTCGAAGTATCTGCTTTCGTCATGTTCAATGTACGGCTCGGAACCATCTGTTTTATGGAGTATGTCACCAATTTTCATTTTCCCTGCTTCAGGCATTTTTATTGTATCAAGGCTGAAAAGTGTCGGCTCCCTGAAGCCAACAATAACAATACGTTCACGGTGCTGGGGAACCCAATGCCGCCCGTCAATTATACTGTAATCAATATGGTAGCCCAGTTCTTTCTGCAATGTTCTGGTAATTACTTCAAATGTATGACCTTTGTCATGGGACTTCAGATTCTTCATATTTTCCAGGACAAATTCCGGCCTGTTGCAGGAAGCCGCCCATGAGCAAAAAAGCTGCAAATCCGCAACAGCACCGCCGACTTCCTGATCTTCGCTCAGGCGGCAGGAAAGAATGGTATTGAAGTATGAATCGGGGATGAGACTGCCTGACTCACTCAGAAACTGATTAGCCTGCTTTTCGATAAGATCCGGAGCACCAGTATGGAGCATTTGAGAAATATTCTCGAAAGCGGAGAACTGGATGAAAACGCAGTATGTCGGGATTTCCGGCATACTGCCGGATGAACTCCGCTAGAGCAGCCAAGTTCAGACAGTTGTCTGATAATATATTGCGGGATTTTTCTATCTCCGAGATCAGACTGAGCGAACGGATGTTCTACCAGAAAATCACCGACATCTACGCCTACACCTCCGCCGAGCTGTCGTTCTGGTTTCCGTGACCTCAAGCCCGCCAATAAGCTTGACTGATAACTTGACTTATACTCGACTGATACGCCCGATCGGCCCGACTATCCCGGCGACGGAAAGGGCGAGAAAAACGAGGGAGTCCGCGAACGCGAACCGCGAATGCGGATCAAGGTAAAACTCGCCGACGGCAAGGAACGCAGCATCCAGCACATGATGGTGACGAGCTTCTGGCACCCTGACGGCACGCCAATATCGGCTGCTATGTTCATGGAAATGCTGTTCGGCAAATTGCCCGAATTTTTCAAGAACGAGGATGAACTGCGCGCCATCTGGAGCCTGCCCGACACGCGTGCGCAACTCCTGCAGGGACTCGCAGAAAAGGGCTTCGGCCACGACCAGCTGGCCGAAATGCAGAGGATCATCGATGCGGAAAACAGCGATCTATTCGACGTGCTGGCCAATGTGGCCTACGCCCTGCCGCCGCTTTCGCGGGAAGAACGGGCGGTAAAGGCCAAAGTCATAATCACACAGCATTTTACGCCTAAACAGCGCATCTTCCTCGACTTCGTGCTCTCCCATTATGTAACCGTCGGCGTGGAAGAACTCGCCCTGGAAAAGCTTTCGCCCCTGCTCAGGCTGAAATATGACTCGCTGTACGATGCCGAAGCGGCCCTTGGCAAGCCGAATGAGATCAACAGAGTGTTCGCGGGATTCCAGAAATACCTGTACCCGCGCCGGGCGGAAGTGGCGTAGGCGGAAGTGGCGTAGGCGGAAGTGGCGTAAAGAAAGAGCGAAGAATCAGATATCGAACCCCGCGACCTGGCCGTCGAACGCCGCGATGCACGAATCCTGGGCGCGTTCCTGATTCGGCTCCAGGGCTTTTACTCCCCATATGGTGGCCACGCCCATCGTGTCGTTGTAGCTCATTTCCCAAAGAATGTTCAGATCGCTTTTTTGGTAATACATACCGTATCGTTGGGGCTCCAGATAACGGTCTTTGAATTTTACGATTTCGTGAAAGCCGCCTTGCGGGTTTCTGATGCATACGGAGCGCGAAGCCGTACCGAGGCGGTACACCAAAGCGATCGCGAAGTCTTCGCAATCGCCGCCGCCTTTTGATTCGAATTCCGCCGGACTGGCCCAATATTCGCCGAAATCATGGATATATCTATGGGAGGATACCCTGGCCCAGGCACTGCGGAGATCCTCTTCCTGGTACGTGTAGCCCTTTATATTCAATGCAAAAGGCGAACACCCCGTAAGAAGCGTCCCGATGACCGTCGCTATGCATATCACTTTTTTCACTACATGCCCCTATCGGTTTTTTGCCGGTAAGCACGTTCTTTTCCATACCAACGGTATCCTGAGAAACTTTATTAATGCACCGGGAGGAGTTTGTCAAATGAAATCGCAGGAATTCCGTATATTCAGAGATCCGGCGTTTCGCCACGTAAATCGGCTACGCTGCCTCTCTCGACCAGACTGCCGCTTATCAGCACTTTCGTGGCTTCCAATGCCGATGTCGCATGGATCCGCCTGTACAGCAATTCAATAGCCGTTCTGCCGATCTGCGCTTTCGAAACCTCGATAGTGGTCAGAGGCGGATCGACAACCGAAGATAAGGGAAGATTGTCGAAACCGACAATGGAAAGATCTTCGGGTACTTTTATGCCGTGTTCCTTTATGGCCTTGAGGCAGCCGCATGCAATTATATCGTTGTCACAGACGAGCGCGGTGGGAAGCGGCGGCGCAGTGCCGAGGATTTTTTTCATATCCCGGTAGGCGCCATGAAATGTCTGATCGACAGTGAAAATATACTTATCGTTGAATGCAAGTTTCTGTCTGGCGAGTCCTTGCCTGAACGCTTCTTCGCGCATGGAGAAGTTCGGCGTCTGGAATGTCCCCCGGACAAAGCCTATTTCCCTATGCCCTTTACCGTACAGGTATGACAATAGGGCGAAAATGGAGTCCTTGTTGTTCATATCGACGAAATCAAAGGGAAGGAAATCTTCGTACAAATCCAGGAAAACGCAGGCTTTATCCAGACTCCCGAAAAGGCGCACATCGTCGATATCAAGCTCGGTACCCAGTACTATAAAGCCCGCCGCCGGATGGTCGTGCATCGCGACGACTACCTTATCCACCGGGACCGAGCTAAAGCTCAATATCTGCAGATTGAGGTTCAGACGCTTGCATTCCTGGCTCAAACCGTCGATATAGTCTGCTATAAAAATATCATGATCCCTGTTTACCGTATGCCCATGTTTCGCTATCCGAAGAAAGCACACGAGCTCTTCCGCCGCCGGAATGACCTTTTGTGGTTTGCTTCTATTATATCCAAGCTCATCCGCGATCTGTTTCACTCTCGCCCGGACCTCCTCGCTGACTCCCGGCTTGTTGTTGAGCGCGAGAGAAACAGTCGACGATGAGGTCCCGGCCAGTTTTGCTATATCGCTAAGTTTTATAGCCATCTTTCCTTTCCTGCCTTTGTTCCCCGATTTACTATCTGAATCTATAGCCCATTGCCAATTTTTATATAAATTTTAGTAAAAACACAAGCAAGTTTCCTAAATATTTTACAAAAATTCATTGACAGCCAGGCAATGTATGGTATTCTACACTCAAGCGCAACTAAATAATAGCTTAATTTTAGTACTTTTTCGCCTGGTTTTGGGAGAATGGGCTTCCGTCCTCGTGACGAGCCCATATGTCATAGTTCAGTAGTAGTTTGAAGGGGGGGTTGATGAACGCAAGAAATGGGAAAAAGCTGTTTTCCGTCTTCCTGATTCTCTGTGTTACTGCGGCAATGGCGTTCGCTGAGCCGACGCTCACTTCCATCGTAAAAAAGGGTGTCATCACTGTCGGAACCGACATGACGGCCGTTCCGATGCAGTACAGGGACGCTTCCGGAAAGCCGACCGGTTTCACGGTCGAACTCATGGAACTTGCCGCGAAAGAAATGGGTGTCACGATCAAATGGGAAGATCTGGCGTGGGAAAGCCTCATTCCTTCCCTGCTCACCAATAAAGTGGACATGATTGCAGCCAATATGTCCATGACACTGTCGCGGATGAAGTCGGTTCGCTTTTCCGACCCCTACTTCTCGACCGGTATCGTGGTATTGGCGCGCAAAAACTCTTCCCTCTCCAAATGGACCGATGCCGCCGCGACAAACGTCAAAATGGGCGCCACCATGGGCAGCACGCATTCCGACTACATGCAGCAGAACTGGAATAAAAAGCCTGCCCTGTATGAAAACCTGACCGAGTGGCTGGCCGATTTGAGAAACGGCAGGATCGACGGCGTCATGGAAGACCAGCTCATCGCTCTGGATCTCGCAAAGAAAAACTCCGAACTGAAAGTGCTCTCCGGCTTTGTCAGACCCGACACCTACGGATTGACCTTCAGGCAGGACCAGGACTCCGATTCGCTCGTGAATTGGTTCAACTGGTTCATCAAGTGGGAAAAAATGAACGGGAGCTACGGCAAGATTTACGAAAAGTACGTCGGTTCGGAATATACTCCAGACATTCTCGCGCAGTAAGCGCACATAACGGAAAGGGGCCGGGACTGTTCCCCGCCCCCTTTCCGCGCTGCATCACGGGAAAGATTTCGTCGCATTTTTAGTGGAGAGTATATGGACCAGGTTGTTCGTATCCGGAATTTGGATAAATCATTCGGGAAACTTCAGGTTCTCAAGAAAATAAGCCTCGACGTCGATTTCGGCGATGTTCTAGTGCTTTGCGGCCCGAGCGGTGCGGGAAAAAGCACACTGATTCGCTGCATCAACCTGCTGGAGAATTTCAGCGAAGGCTCGATCGAGGTCCTGGACAAGAACATAAAAGAAAGCAGGGAAAACCTGAAATATGTGCGCAAGCATACTGGAATGGTGTTCCAGCATTTCAATCTTTTCCCGCATCTCACGGTGATGCAGAATGTCACCCTCGCCCAGATACATTCCAAAAAAATGTCCAAAGAGGCTGCGATCGAAAACGCAAAGAAGCAGCTTTGCCAGGTGGGCCTGTCGCAAAAATACGATGCATATCCCGACCAGCTCTCCGGAGGGCAGAAACAGCGTGTCGCCATCGCGAGAGCGCTGGCGATGGACCCGAAAATCATGATGTTCGACGAGCCGACATCCGCTCTCGATCCTGAAATGATCAAGGAAGTGCTGGATGTAATGATCAGTCTCGCCAGGAATGGAATGACGATGATCATCGTGACACATGAAATGGGCTTTGCCCGCGAAGTCGCCAATAAAATCGGCTTCCTCGATAACGGCGAATTATTGGAGCTTTCCCCGGCGAAAGAGTTTTTCAGCAATCCGAAGTCGGAGCGGACGAAAGATTTCTTGAGCAAAATACTTTAAGGGAAATACGATGCTAGACTTCAGGCTTATAGGCCAATACTTGCCGGATTTTTTTTCCGCATTGGGGATGACCCTAAAAATCGCGCTCATAAGCGGTGCATTGTCACTGGTCGTGGGGACCATTCTCGGAATGCTTTCTCTCGTGAACAACAAGGCGGTGCAGACGCCGATAAAGCTGTTCAACGGATTCATCCGTTCGTCGCCTCTCTTGGTACAGCTCTATCTCGTGCATTACGGTCTTCCCACTTTCGGTATTCTTCTGGCGGCGTTCCAGAGCGCCATCATAACTTTTACCCTGAACACCGGATCGTATATCTCGGAAATCGTGCGCGGCGGGCTCAACTCGATAGACAAAGGCCAATATGAAGCGTCGAAAGCTCTCGGCCTGAGCTGGTTCAAAATGATGTGGAAAGTGATACTTCCACAGGTATTCAAGAGGATCCTTCCGCCGCTTGTCAGTCAGCTTTCATATCTCATCAAGGACACGAGCCTTGCGGCCGTCCTGTCGATACAGGAAATAACGTACGTATCGAGATCCGTCTCGTCGACGACGTACAAACCGATAGAATCCTATGGCGTTCCGATGCTGATGTATCTCATCATTTACATTTTGTTCAGCCTGCTGAGCAAAGCCATCGTCAGTTCGGGCAAAAACCCGGCAAGGGTCAAGGTGGCGTGAAATGGAAAGCATTTCTTTCTTCAAACAAGTCATGCGTCTGGGGCTCTCATTCCTGAACAATCTGATGTTTCTTCCCATCGTCCTGGCAATCGGTATCGTCCTCGGAATGCTCATCGCGATCGCGCGGATAAAAAAGACGCCCGTTGTCAGTCAGATAATGATCCTGTTCGTGGAGATAGTGCGCGGATCTCCGTTTCTCATGATTGTCTTTGTCGTCTACTTCGGGCTCCCCTACCTCGGCATCAAATTCGACTCAATGCAGACCGCCGTAATCGTTCTATCGATAACGGCCACGGCCTATCTTTCCGAAGTGTTCAGGAGCGGTTTCCTTGCGATAGACCGGGGGCAATTCGAAGCGGCCGACGCTCTCGGATTGAGCCCATTCAATAAATACATTCTCGTCCTGATTCCCCAAGTCATAAAGATGACGATGCCGTCGATAGTCGGCCAGCTGGTCATGACGATAAAAGACACATCGATCGTATCGATGGTAGGTGTCGTGGAGATTGTGCGCACATCGCGACAGATAATGCAGATCACGCACAGGCCGATCGAAGCGTTCGGGATTGTCGCGCTTTTCTTCGTCCTGGTCTGTTATCCCCTGATCAGCATATCGAAAACACTTGAAAAGAGGGTCTCAAGGTGAATACCCAAATCGAAAGCACGAAACTCGAATTCTTCCGCCCCGACGCGTTCAGTTTCATCAATGCCCTGAAGACCACGCCGTCCGAAGAAAAACTGATCAACCTCTCCATCGGCGCGCCCAATCGGCCCACACCGGAATGGATACTTGCGGCGCTGAAAAACAATCTCGACGACCCGCGCTACCATACCTATCCGCCACAGCACGGATCCCCGGAATTGCTGGCGGCGATCGCGTACTGGTACGAGAAAAGATATGGAGTGAAGGTACACCCAACGGAAAATATCCTCATAACAGTGGGGATAAAAGAAGCGATTTTCAATTCGTTCCATGCCCTGATCAACATGGGCGACTGCGTGCTGCTGGCCGACCCCGGCTATCCGACATATTTCGAAGCCGCGGCCTTCACCGGCGCCAAGAGCATTTTTTATAATAGCGATGCGGAAGAGCAATCGGTACTGCAGGAGATATCCGATAAAGTAACGATCCATAAACCGAAGATACTCGTGCTCAATTACCCGTCCAATCCTACGGGAAGAACCGCAAGCCTGAAATTCTACAGGGACGTATCGGATATCTGCGAACGCTCGGGCACGATCGTCATGAGCGATATAGCCTACAGCGAGGTGTCTTTCGACGGATTCACTACAGGCAGTTTCCTGCAGGCAAGGCCCGCGGGCAACTTGACCCTCGAATACTTCAGCTTTTCCAAAACCTACAACATGGCGGGCTGGAGAATCGGCGCCATCGTCGGAGACAAGCGGATTGTCGATGCGGTAAAACTCTACAAATCGAAAATCGATTCAAATGTCTTCTATCCACTGCAGCTGGCGGCCGTTTCGGCCATACGCGACACGCCCGATTCGTATTACAGAGAATTGAAAGCGATGTACCAGGAAAGACGCGACGCCCTTCTTGTGGGGCTGGTCAAGGCCGGGCTGAAATTCACCGCACCCCAAGGGTCTTTCTATGTATGGGTAGATTTACCTGAATCGACCCATCCGTGGGCCTTTACCGAGTTGCTGTACAAGAAATACGGAATTCTCGGCGTTCCGGGAACCGCGTACGGCAACAACGGCTCGAAAAAAATAAGGCTCGGCCTGGTGCAGGAAACCGCCGCGATGCGCGAAGCGAGCGAAAGAATCGCGACTCTGCGAATCTGAAACAATACACAAGCAAGGGCAACAGGAGGACATTCATCATGAAGAAGATGCACGGCGTCATAACCGCCATGATCACGCCATTTGCAAAAGATGATTCCGTCGATTTTCGGGCGATACAACGCCTTACGGATTTCTATATCGACAAAGGCGTCCATTGCCTCTACCCCACAGGTACTACGGGCGAAGTATTCCTCCTTTCGGAAGAAGAACGGAAAAAAATCGCCGAGACAGTAATCGATCGAACCGCAGGAAGGACCGACGTATTCATTCATGTCGGCGCGATGACGCTCAAGGAAACCGTGAATCTCGCAAAACACGCCAGGGACGCGGGCGCCGACGGCATCGGGGTGGTTACTCCTGCGTATTTTTCGGTAAACGATCGGGAGATGGAAGAATACTACGTCGACATATCGAAATCCCTGCCGGAAGATTTCCCTATATATCTCTACAATATTCCCCAACTCTCCGGCAATGATCTCAAAACGTCGACCGTACAAAAGATCGTGGATCGCTGCAGGAACATCAAAGGAATCAAGTACAGTTATCATGACATGCTTCGGGTCAACGAATATTTGAGTGTGAAATCGGACGGTTTTTGCGTTGTCGTCGGCGCCGATCGTCTGCTCCTGCCGGCCCTGTCGATCGGGTGTTCGGGTACGGTATCCGGCGTATCGTCAGTCTGCCCGGAGCCTTTCGTCGCCGTATACGATGCCTTCATGAAGGGAAACCTCGAAAAGGCGCGAGAGCAGCAACGAATCGCCAATTCCGTCGTCGAGGTCCTGAAATGCGGCTCAAACATGTCGTATTTCAAGGTGGCGCTCAAGGCACGCGGCATCGATGCAGGCCATATGAGGCGTCCTCTCATGGATATCGACGGGAAAGAGTCCGAGGCCTTCCTCTTGAAGTTCTCCGCGCTGCTTGAAAACAACGGAATACCGCTAAACACATGAAGAAGTTTATCGATGAGCCTGAACTGTATGTGGATGAGTGCATCGATGGAATTCTGTGCGCGCACGGAAACAGGCTCAAACCGCTCGGCAAAGACAGGCGGATCATAGTCGCCGCAAGGAAAAAGGCTGCCAAGGTAGCCATCGTCACAGGCGGCGGGAGCGGGCATTTGCCAGTGTTCCTCGGCTATGTAGGCCGAGGGATGCTCGATGGCTGCGCCGTCGGCAACGTATTCGCCTCTCCGCCTTCGAGCAGGATATTGGAGATGATCAAACATTGCGACTCCGGCGCAGGGGTTCTCTGTCTCTACGGGAATTACGGAGGCGACAATCTCAATTTCGATGCAGCCTGCGAAATGGCCGATACATATGAAATAAAGACCAGGACAGTGCGCGTGAACGATGATGTCGCCTCTGCATCAAAGACGGAAAAGTCAAAGCGCAGAGGGGTTGCCGGGATGGTATACGCGTTCAAGATCGCGGGCGCCGCCGCCATGACGGGAGAAGACTTGAGCGAAGTGACAAGAATCGCGCAAGAGACTGTCGACGATACGCGTACGATGGGGATCGCCCTGAGTTCCTGCATCGTTCCGGAAGTCGGCAAACCGACCTTCCAGCTCCAGGATGACCAAATGGGAATCGGAATGGGAATTCACGGGGAGCCGGGAATCAGCGTCGAAAAAATGATGACTGCGAAAGACGCGGCATCGGTCGTAATGAACCAGCTGCTTTGCGACATTACACTGAAACCCGGCGACGAAGTATCGCTAATGGTAAACGGCCTGGGATCAACGCCACTCGAAGAACTGTATATCATTTTCAAGCACGCATGCCGAATTCTGAAGGAACAAAACATTAAAATATTCATGCCCCACATCGGAGAATTCGCGACATCCATGGAAATGGCCGGCATGTCCATCACGGTTCTCAAGCTCAATGACGAAAGAAAGCGATATTTGAGAATCCCGGCCAACACCCCATTCTATACGAACGGGAACAAATAGGCTCGCAAGATGAACAGTACCGATATCTCGAATGTACTTGTCTTTATCAATCGAAACATTCAGAAGAACCGGGACCTCCTGATCGAATTGGACCAGAAAACAGGCGATGGCGATCTCGGGGTTTCAATGTCGAAAGGTTTCGACTCGGTTACGCGCCATGCCGCTACCCTCAAAGAAAACGATATCGGCAAAGTGTTGCTCAGCATCTCAATGATTTTCAACGAAAATGCTCCTTCAACCATGGGCACGATACTTTCTCTTTTCCTGACAAGTGTAGGTAAACCTCTGGTCGGGAAAAGCGAAGCCTCTCTTTGCGATCTGGCCCAAGCTTTCCGGTCCGGAACCGACAAGATTACCGAAAAAACGGGATCCAAGGCGGGCGAAAAAACCATTCTCGACGCATTGCTGCCTGCGGTCGCTGCCCTGGAAGATCATTCTTCGAGTACCTTCGAAGACGCTTTCAGATGCGCCGCCCGAGCGGCCAAAGACGGGAGCGCTTCGACGATCAACATGAAAGCGGTCCATGGGAGAGCCTCGTATTATGGAGAGGCCAGCATAGGAAACATCGATGGCGGGTCTGTAGTAGGGAGCCTTCTTTTCGAGAGCATCCTTGGCTACATCGAAACTAGACAGAAAGGCGAAGCATGATGGCGGCAACATATTATGAATTCTGAAATTCTGGTGGTAGGTAGTTACGTTACGGATGTGATGGGAAGAGGGCCCAAAATTCCTGTTGTAGGAGAAACCGTAAAAGGCTCCTATTTCAAGATCGGCCCCGGCGGCAAAGGCGCAAACCAGGCAGTCGCCGCCGCACGCGCCGGCGGGAAAACAGCCATGATAGCCAAAGTCGGCAAGGACGATTTCGGTGAAATGGCCTTGCAGAATTTCAGGAAAGAAAAGATCAATACCGTCGGACTGATGACGTCAGAGACATTCCAGACGGGGATTGCGCTCATACTCGTCAACGACAAGACCGGTGACAACTCGATATTGGTGGTACCTGGCGCCTGTGAACATCTGGATAAGCCGGAAATCACGGACTCAATGTTGAAATTCAGACATGCGAAAGCGCTATTGCTGCAATATGAGATAAATCTGGAAGCCATACTCCAGAGCCTGGATACCGCTGCCGCAATGGGTTTGACGGTTATCTGCAATCCGGCCCCGGCGATGATGATCCCGGAAAAGTATTATTCGCTAATCGATTTCTTCACTCCAAATGAGACGGAAGCGGAGTTTCTGACCGGCATCAGGATCGATTCACCCGAAGACGCAAAAAAAGCGGCCAAGCTTCTCTGCGGGAAAGGAATCAAAAATGTCGTAATCACGATGGGTTCAAAAGGTTCATTCATCTATAATCGCATCGGAACGGAAAGCTACATACCGGCATTCAAGGTGGACGTCATCGATACGACGGGGGCCGGAGATGCATTCAACGGCGCATTCGCCGTCGCACTCGTCGAGGGAAAAGCTATTGTCGACGCCACCAAGTTCGCGACCGCCGCCGCCGCGCTATCGGTCACCAAGATCGGAACGGCCATAGCCATGCCCCAGAGAGATGAAATAGAGGCCTTCCTCGTGGGAAAAAGTCGGGAAGCCTGATCGCAGGCAGTCAGGCAACAATTCATCCGGATGTCATAACTGATGTCACAAATAGAACTGAGCGAGCTTACGCCCGGACGGCCCAGCGCAATCGGACCGATTTTGAACGCGGGTTGCCGTACCGCTCTTCCGCGCTTGCCCGTATTTCCGCGTCCTGGATACGCGAATACACGCCCGCCGCCTTCCCTTCTTCGAAGGCACGCACCACGCGTTTGTCCTCGCCCGAATGGAAGGTGAGGATGACAACCCGACCGCCCGGGTTGAGACAATAGGGCAGATCGGCCAGCAGTGTTTCGAGGGCCGAGAACTCTCCGTTTACCGCGATGCGCAGCGCCTGATACGTGCGACGGATTGCTTTGGTAGTTTCTTCATCGCTGCGCTTCAATCCGGACAGGGCCGTTTTGACGGCCTGGGTAAGCGCGCGTGTCGTGGTCATTTCCTGGCGTTTCTGCACGATAGTGTGCGCGATGCTCCCGGCGTCGGGCTCGTCGGCATTGTCCTTCAAAAGCGCCGTGATTTTCGCTTCGGAGAGGCGGCGCAAAAGCCTGGCGACCGACTCGCCCTGTTCCGGGTTCATCCGCATGTCGAGCGGACCTTCGTATTTGAAGGTAAATCCGCGTTCCGGATTGTCGATCTGCATGGAGGAAATCCCGAGATCGGCCAGGATCATGTCCACGCCGGGGAGCCCGATCGTCGAAAGTATTTTCGGGAGAGCCGCGAAGTTCGAGTGGACCGCCACGAAAACCTCGGGGCCGAAACCTTCGGCACGAAGCCGGGACTCCGTTTTCGGGAGCTCGACAGGATCGACATCGAGCCCATAGAGCCTTCCGCCCGGCAGGATTTTTTCAAGTATTTCCCTGGCATGCCCGCCATACCCCAGAGTCGCGTCCACGGCGATTTCGCCCGGCCGGGGATCGAGGATGTCGAGCACTTCTTTCAGGCAGATGGGGCGATGCGTGCCGGCCGGCGTATCTCCGCGGGCGATCACGTGCTCCACGTCTTCTTTATATCGCTCCGGATCCAGTTCCTTGTATTTTTCGGCAAAGGTATGGGGATGGGTCCCCGTATAGCGCAGTCGGCGCTTGTGCGGTTGTTTCGAAGCGGGTTCGTCCATTTTGTCCTCTCCCGATAGCAAGGGCGATGATTCCGGCCGGTCCAGGACTTCCCTTGAAAATGCCATGCCCGCTCCCTCGTAGTATAGCCGGTTTCACAGGATTCCCTGCACGATTGTCGCGCCCGGCGCAGCACGCCGCTACAAAAATCAAATTGCTACACGAGGCCTTTTCAAAAGTAACCGACTTTTGAAATTGGCTCAAACACCTGTTGACTTCGCAAAATCGGTGAAGTATTGTTTTCTCCGGAAGGGGAGTAGCACCCTGCCCGGGAGCTTCGGCGCTGTCCGGCAGGGGACCTGATCCGTCAATACGGTCGTTGATTCGGCCCGGATCGGTCGCCTTTTAATAAGGCCCGCAAGACCTCCATCAGCGTATATGTACGCCGGTGGAGGTTTCTTTTTTCAGTGGCCGCTCATCCCGTTCCGGAGGCGGTGCATATGTCGTTGAAACTGCGTCTCGCGCGAAGTGTGGTGATGTCCAAGATAAACTATGTCAGGGAAGATCCCGAGACCCGGCTGCCCGAAATACTCGATTGGGCCCGCAGGCTCGATCTGACGGGGCGTTTCGATTCCGCGTTCGATACGCTCGATCCGATCGCGCGCGACCGCAACAACAACTGGAACCGCATGATCCGTTCCGTGCTCGCCGAGACCGCGCCCGCCTGCATGGAAAAACTGGTCGGCAATTTCGCCGTCAATACCGCCCTCGCATCCATCCCGCTGCGCGAAAAGCTCATAAAAAAGCTGGGCTGCAATATTCCCTGGGCCATCCTCATGGATCCCACCGCCGCCTGCAATCTGCACTGCACCGGCTGCTGGGCCGCCGAATACCAGAAAACCGCCAACATGGATTTCGACCTTCTCGACCGCATCATCACGGAAGGCAAGGAACTCGGCATTTACATGTACATATACTCCGGCGGCGAACCGCTCGTCCGGAAAGCGGATCTCTTCAAACTGGCCGAAAAGCATTCGGACTGTTTTTTCCTCTCGTTCACCAACGCCACGATGGTGGATGTCGGCTTCGCGGAAGAATCGGCGCGCCTGGGCAATCTCATACTCGCCATCAGCGTCGAAGGTTTCGAGGAGGAAACCGACATGCGCCGCGGCCAGGGCACCTATCGCAAGGTCATCGAAGCCATGGACATACTCAAGGCCCACGGCGTGCCTTTCGGCTTCTCGACCTGCTACCACAAATTCAACACCGAGGTCGTGGGTTCGGAAGAGTACGTCGATTTCATGGTGGAAAAAGGCGCACGTTTCGGCTGGTACTTCACCTACATGCCCTTGGGGAAGGACGCGAAAACCGAACTCCTCGCAACGCCCGACCAGCGCGAACTCATGTATCGCAAGGTGCGCGAATATCGCGAAACCAAGCCCATTTTCGTCCTCGACTTCTGGAACGACGGCGAATACGTCAAAGGCTGCATCGCGGGCGGGCGAAACTATCTGCATATCAACGCGGCAGGCGACGTGGAGCCCTGCGCCTTCATTCATTATTCCAACGCGAATATCCGCGACATGAGCCTGCTCGAAACGCTCAAACAGCCTCTGTTCCGCGAATACGCCGCGGCGCAGCCCTTCAACGAAAACCATCTGCGGCCCTGTCCCCTTCTGGACAATCCGGAAAAACTCCGCGGCATGGTCGAACGCTCCGGCGCGCATTCGACGCAGCTCCTGGACGAAGAAGACGTCGCCGGCCTTACGGCGAAATGCGAAGACGCGGCCAATGACTGGGCCGTCAGGGCGGAAGCGCTCTGGGCCGAGCGGGAACGCACCATGCGCCTCAAGGAAGAGGCGAAGAAAAAGGAAGCGCAGAGGTTATAACCGAACTGATTCGACGGCGGGCGTCGGCCCGATAGTCGCCCCGATAGTCGCCGCGATAGTCGGCCCGGCCCTTTGTCGATACGGCTTCGATTTTCCGCGCATGGCGACAACCGCACCTGCATGAAGTATGATGGACGCAGATAGTGCACATACACACAGGTGGCACCATGAAAGAAACGGCACCGCAACTGACGGAAGCGCTCAAACACCACTTTCGGGATTCGGTCTCGAAGCATGACGCTTTCCCCGTCGCGACATACAACGAGCTGATGAAAATTGTCGCGGAACTGTCGTACCTGAACAGGGACAACCTTCTCTTTTTCCGGGGCCAGACGAGAGACCATAAAAACAAAGCGGGCGCCACGACTCTGTATCCGTCGCTTTACAGAAAAAATGTCATATCCAAAGCCAAACTGGAATACGAGTTTACCGTGCTGAAAGAGATATCCACGCTTCTGATCGGCGAAACAAAAAAGTACGACCGCAGGGCCGCCGATGAAATCCGCCGAAAACACTACATCCAATGGGCGCTCATCCAGCATTATGAAGTTCACGAAACCCCTTTGCTGGACGTCACGCAATCGCTCCGGGTCGCATGCTCTTTCGCGCAATCCAGCGAAGAATCCAACGAAAAATCCGCCGAAGCGTTCGTCTACGTTCTCGGCCTGCCGTATATGCCGAACGGTATCTCGATAAATTCCGAACAGGAAATAGTCAACATAAGGCTCCTGAGCGTATGCCCTCCCCTGGCTTTGCGGCCCTACTTCCAGGAGGGTTTTCTCGTGGGGACCACCGATATTACCGACAACTACGACGATAAAAACGAACTCGATTTCAACAGGCGGCTTATCGCCAAATTCGCCATTCCCAACAATGCCGCATTCTGGAACGGCAACCTCCATAAAATTCCGGAAGACCTTTTGTTCCTCGACGAAACGAACGATACGATGCACAAGATATGCGCTTCGATCCACGGAGCGGTCCTGCAGGCCGAAGAAATGCTTTTCGACGACAGCGAATATTCCAGGGAAGTGGACGAGCTCACCATGAAATTGCGCAAAGGGCTCAACAGGAAATGAGCAACGACGAGTATCTCGAAGTGCTCAGGCGCGAACTTGTCCCGGCACTCGGCTGCACGGAGCCCATCGCCGTGGCACTCGCCGCCGCCATGGCGCGCAGGATTCTGGGCAGGGAGCCGGAAACGGCCGAGATCACCTGTTCGGGGAATGTCGTCAAAAATGTAAAAGGCGTCACTGTCCCCAGAACCGGGGGAATGAAAGGCATCGAAGCGGCGGCGATCGCCGGATTCGTGGCGGGGAATCCCGATGCAGGTCTGCAGGTGCTCGAATCGGTCGAAGAAAAGGACTTTCCACGCATCCGCGCACACATTGCCTCGCACATGTGCGGCACAAGACTCGCCCTGGGCGTCGAGAACCTTTTCATAGCGGCCGTTCTCAAAGCCGGCGGGGACGAGGCCGAGGTAAGGATTTCCGGTTCGCACACGAATATTTCCTACATGGCGCTGAATGGACGAACGATATCGGGCGCGCAGGGCGCGGCGGATGCGCCCGCTACTGCGGATACGCCCGCGCCGGACACGCGCCCCCTCCGTCTTCAGGGCAACACCATGAGCGTCCGGGACATTCTGGAATTCGCCGACACGGTCGCGCTGGACGATATCCGGAATATCATCTCGAATCAAATCCGCATGAATACGGCCATATCCGAAGAAGGACTTCGCGGAAACTACGGAGCGTCGGTCGGCAGGACGCTGCTGGAATCGCGCGGCGCGGACGTCCGGACCCGGGCGCGGGCCGGGGCCGCGGCGGG
>Ga0209340_1000739_pt1 | contig 30779 bp, 30 predicted proteins | sample EPASupsiteSAE323_FD_187266 | JGI IMG/M metagenome (GOLD analysis project Ga0209340, IMG submission 187266) | Bioremediated contaminated groundwater from EPA Superfund site, New Mexico - Sample SAE3-23 (SPAdes) (version 2) | ecosystem: Environmental > Aquatic > Deep subsurface > Groundwater >... | reverse complement strand
AAAAACAGTAGAAATTAAGGCTGCATAATGATACTATTTTCTTGATTCTTAATAGGGTGGCGATTAATATGAAAGATTTATTAAAAGGTAAAAAAATTCTTGTAATTGGTGGGACAGGGACAATAGGAAAAGCTCTTATTAAAGAAATGCTTATTCATGATCCTTTTGTTATAAGAGTATTTTCAAGAGACGAATACAAACAGTTTATTATGGAAAAAGAGTTTAAACAGCATCCGAAAATGAGGTTCCTTGTTGGGGATGTCAGGGATAAGGATAGAATAAAAAAAGCAATGGAAGGAATTGATATAGTATTCAATCTGGCAGCTATGAAACATGTTCCGGCATGCGAATATAATCCTTTTGAGGCTGTAAAAACTAATATTATAGGCACGCAAAATGTTATTGAAGCAGCAATAGAAGAGAATGTAAAAAAGGTTGTATATACAAGCAGTGATAAATCAATTAGCCCAACCAATACTATGGGAGCTACAAAGCTTTTGGCGGAAAAATTGATGCAAACAGCGAATTATTACAAAGGTCTAAGGTCAACAGCATTTTCATGTGTAAGGTTTGGAAATGTGATGGGATCCAGAGGGTCTGTAATTCCCCTCGTTAAAAAGCAGATTGATGATAATACTGATATAACTATCACAAACCGAGATATGACAAGGTTTATTATGTCAATTGATAATGCGGTTAGTTTAATACTAGAAGCTCTAAATATAACCATTGGAGGAGAAGTATTTGTTCTTAAGATGCCTGTAGTAAAGATTGGAGATCTGATAGAGATTCTTGCTGAAGAGTATTGCATAGAGAAAAATCTAAGGTTTGAAAATGTTAAGTTCAAGGAAATTGGATTGAGATCTGGGGAAAAAATGTATGAAGAACTTATGACATATGAAGAATCTAAAAATGCATTTGAAACAGAGAATATGTATGTTATTCTTCCTGAAGACATTGAGCAAAATAAGTACTCAAAAAAAGTTGAAACTAAAAATTATCACTCTGATAGCGAATTTATCATGACTAAACAAGAAGTAAGAAATTTTCTTAATAAAAATAATTTACTAAAATGAGTTGTTATGGAGGGAATATGAGCACAATTGCAATAATACAAGCTCGGATGGGCTCTTCAAGATTTTTTGGAAAAGTGCTCAAAGAAGCTTGTGGCAAAACTATTATTGAGCATATTGTTAACAGGTTAAAATACTCTAAGAAAATAGATAAAATTGTTATTGCTACAAGTTCAACAGAAAAAGACAATGTTATTGCGGATTTCTGTAGCCTTAAAAAAATTTCTTTTTATAGGGGTTCGGAAGATGATGTCTTAGACAGATTTTATCAGGCGGCAAAACATTTTGGAGCAGTTGAAGGCGATTCAATTGTCAGGATAACAGGAGATTGTCCACTTATTGATCCGGTAATAGTTGATGAAGTAATAAGAATGTATATGGAAAACAACTCGGATTATGGAGCAAATGTTAATCCTCCAACTTTTCCAGATGGTCTCGATATAGAGGTTATGAAGTTCTCTTTACTAGAAAAGGCATGGAATGAAGCAAAGCTTTTATCTGAAAGAGAACATGTTACTCTTTACATCAGAAACCATCCAGAAAATTTTTCTTTATCCAACTATGTGAGCGATATTGATTATTCTGACTTAAGATGGACATTGGATGAACCTGAAGATTTTGAAGTAATCAAAATAATATATGAAAATTTATATTCCGGGGACAGGGTTTTTTTGATGAATGATATTCTAAGATTGTTAAATGAAAAAAAAGAAATAATTGAGATAAATAAAAAATTTATTCGGAATGAAGGTCTAGAAAAATCTTTATGCAATGATAGAATTGTAGAAAACAAGAAATCATAAAAAAGGCATTCAATATAATGTTGAATGCTTTTTTATGATTTAAAGGTTAATGTTTTTAAGTATTATGGTGAGTTTGAATAACAGAAGTAAATATAATAAAATATACTTATTGATACGATATATAAAGCAGTCTAAATTTTTATCATATAAGAAAATCTATTATAAATATAGGGGAAATAATGGAACAGACAATTTCAAGAAAAGAGATATGTAAAATATCGAAAATAGGGCTTGGTACAGTACAGTTCGGCCTTGATTATGGGTTTACAAAAAAGAAAAGCCAGGGTGAAGTTGATGAGATTCTTGATTTTGCCAATAGAAGCGGTATTACATTAATAGATACGGCACGTAGTTATGGTGATAGTGAAGAAAAAATAGGAAAGTTTATTTCAACGAATCAGAATAATTTTGTTATAGCAACAAAGCTTGAAAAAATTTCATATGAAGAATCACAGAAAAAAAATCTTCTAAAATTCAAAGTTTATAAATCCCTTGAAAAATCTTTACAAAGCTTAAAGATTAAAGCTATAGATATATTACAGCTTCATCAGACAGAAGGTTTTGTGCTGGATAACCCAATTTTATGGGATATTCTTTCTGAAGCGAAAAGAGATAAATTGGTAAAAAACATTGGTATATCTGTTTATGAAGAAAAAGAAACATTGAGTGCAATTGAACATTTTGAGGAATTAATAGATTTTATTCAAATTCCTTATAATATATTTGACAGAAGATTTGAAAGCATAAAACATATTTTTAAAGAAAAAAACATTAATGTAATCAGCAGGTCTGCATTTTTAAAAGGGGTAATAGCATGCAAGGAAAAAGACTTGCCGGATGAGCTTTTGGGGCTAATACCATATAAAAAAGCATTACTGAATTATTCTAATAAGCTTTCAATCAAGGTAGAGGAGTTAGCATTGCTTTACATCTATAAAAAGGAATTTATTAATTCGACCATATTAGGGGTAAATTCGGTTAAAGAATTGGAAGCGAATATTAAAACAATAGAAAAGTATAAAGAGATAGCAATTAATAGTTTCCCAGACATTGAGGTAAAAGATATTGAACTAATTGATCCCAGAAAGTGGACAAGTATTTAAAGGAGATGAACAATATGCAAAAAAATTATCAAAAGAGTAATGAATTATTAGAAAGAGCAAAAGTAGTTACACCTGTTGCTGCACAGACTTACAGCAAGAGTTATAGATATTTTTGCGAAGGCAATTCACCTTTGTTTTTAGAAGAAGGAGAAGGATGCCATGTATGGGATGCTGATGGAAATAAATTTAGTGATTTTATTTGTGGATTAGGAGCTATAACTGTTGGATATAACGATAAAAGAGTAAATAAAGCAATAATGAGACAGCTAGAAAAAGGAATTTCTTTTTCTCAGCCAACAGAAGTTGAAGTAGAATTAGCAGAAAAGCTAATTAATATTATTCCATGTGCTGAAATGGTCAAGTTTGTGAAAAATGGTTCTGATGCTACTGCTTCAGCTATAAGACTTGCACGAGCATATACAGGAAGAGAAATGTTTGCGGTTTGTGGTTATCATGGAATGGATGATTGGTATATTGGTACAACAGAAAACAAGCTTGGTGTTCCAAAATGTGTTACAAAGCTCGGGGTAAACTTTGAATATAATAATATAGAGTCTTTAAAGAAGATATTTGACGAAAACCCTAAAAAGATTGCAGCGGTAATACTAGAACCAATTCAATCAAATGGACCTGATAAAGGGTTTTTGGAAGAAGTTGCGGAATTAGCTGATAAAAATGGAGCAATTTTAATTTTTGACGAAGTTGTATCTGGGTTTAGATATGCATTGGGTGGAGCTTCAGAAATGTATAATGTTGTTCCAGACTTAGCGGCAATAGGCAAGGGAATGGGAAACGGACTTCCAATTTCTGCAGTTGTAGGAAGAAAAGAAATATTAGAGCTTATCGAAACAAAAAATGTATTTATTTCAAGCACATTTGGAGGAGAGGCACTCTCTATAGCAGGAGCACTGGAAACAATAAGTATTCTTGAACAACCAGGAGTTTATCAAGAAATTTGGCGGCTGGGTGAAATTATACTTGAAGGGTTGAGAAAAAATGTTATCAGATATGGACTAGATAATGTAATTAAGGTTAGTGGACTAGCACCTCATGGTGGAGTATCCTTTGAAGGGAAAGGACACCTTAATTATCTTGATATACAGTCAGTTTTTTCTCAAAAGATGACGGAATTAGGAATATTGACTATAGGAATAAACAACTTATGTATTGCGCATACCGAGAAAGAGACAAATCATTTTGTGAAAGCATCAGAAGAAGCAATGGAAGATGTTAAGAAGGCGATTGAACAAGATTCATTAGAAGGAATATTGAAGGGCGGAAAGATTAATCCAGTATTCAAAAGAAACAAGTAAAATGTAAAATACAATGAACATCTGCTTATATGATTTTAGGTTTTAAGAAAAAATTTATTTTAAATTTTATAAAAAGAGAGGGCTTTATGGTTTTTAGAAAAGCAACAATTGATGATTGTGATTTGTTTTTCAAATGGGCTAATGATAAAGAAGTTAGAGCGAATGCATTCAATTCGAAGCCTATAATTTATGAAGAGCATGTGCAATGGTTCTCGAAAAAGATTTTATCCTTGGACTGTTTTTTGTATATTTGCTATGAGAAAGACATACCAATCGGGCAAATTCGTGTAGATATTGAAAACAATGTGGGGATAATTGCTTACAGTATAGATAGTCAAAACAGAGGGAAGGGTTATGGCACAAAGATGTTAGAAATGATTGTTGACCAAATAAAAAAAGAAGATGTGAAAATTTCTATACTGAAAGGTAAAGTGAAATACGAAAATATTGCATCACAAAAGGCATTTGAGAAAGCAGGATACGAATGCAAAAACAATGAAAAATATATTGAGTATTTTAAGAATATCTGTTAATTTAGGAGGGTTTTATGGAAAGAAAAATTAAAATTGGTAGTAAACATATCGGAGAAGGATGTCCGTGTTACATAATTGCTGAGATGTCAGCAAATCATGCAATGGATTTTGATAATGCAATAAAAATTATTCATCTTGCTAAGGAGTCTGGAGCAGATGCTATAAAAATTCAAACATATACAGCTGATACAATGACACTTAATTCCAGAAAGGAACAATTTTTAATAAAAGAGGGAACGTGGGAGGGTGCAAACCTCTATGAATTATATCAGCAGGCATATACCCCATGGGAATGGCAGGCAAGATTAAAAGAAGAAGCGGATAAAATAGGGATAGATTTTTTTTCTACGCCTTTTGACAAGAGGGCTGTTGACTTTTTAGAAAGTATTGGAGTTGAATTTTATAAAATTGCTTCATTTGAGTTGGTTGATATTCCTCTTTTAAAATATGTTGCATCAAAAGGAAAGCCCATAATCATGTCAACCGGAATGGGAACATTGGGAGAGATTGAAGAAGCTGTTAGTGCGATTAGGGGAGAAGGAAACAATCAACTTTGTTTGTTGAAATGTTCAAGCGAGTATCCAGCTAATCCAGAAAATATGAATTTAAACGCCATAAGACATATCTCAGAAACATTCAATGTTCCTGCAGGTCTTTCAGACCATTCCGTGGGGCCACTTTCTGCTGTTGTTGCAGTTTCTTTGGGTGCGAAAGTAATCGAAAAACATTTCTGTATTAGTAGAGAAATAAAAAATCCTGATTCTACATTTTCGATGGAGCCGGCGGAGTTCAAGAAAATGGTTGAAGATATTAGAATTGTAGAAAAAGCTCTTGGTGAAGCAGCTTATAAACGTTCGAATAGTGAAAAAACTTACGTCGGCCTAAGGCGTTCAATCTGGGTTGCCAAAGATATCAAAGAGGGAGAAATATTTACCGAAGAGAATCTTAGAGTTGTTAGACCTGGGCATGGACTCGAACCAAAATTTTTTAAAGAAATTTTAGGAAAGAAGGCAAATAGTGATGTTGAAGAAGCGACTCCTTTAAAATGGAACATGATTGAATAGAATAAGGGTATATTATTTATAGCGTAAGAGGGAAAATTTGTTATAAAATTTTAATAAAGTTTGGGTGACTAAAATGAAAATAATAATCGCATAGCAAAAGTCTTGGAACATAAGTGATGCAGAGGCATTAAAGGAAAGATTTAAAAATGAATATGAAACTTTAATAATTACAAAAAAGGATGATATTCAATATGATAGAATTAAAGAAATAAATCCGGATTATATCTTTTTCCCGCATTGGTCTTGGATTATACCTTTTAACATTTTTTCTGAATTTACCTTCGTTGTTTTTCATATGACTGATTTACCATTGGGAAGGGGTGGAAGCCCACTTCAAAACCTTATAGAAAGAGGAATAGAAAAAACAAAAATTTCTGCGTTAAAGGTAGAAGATGGTGTGGATACAGGAGATATATTTATTAAAGAACCTCTTAATTTAAAAGGAACTGCTGAAGAAATATTTAATGGAATTTTAAATATAATGAGAGTTCGTTTAACCCAAATGTATTTGTTGATATAGAAGAAACCATTAAAGAGAAATTGAAAGCAATGAAGTGCTACAAGACAGAGTTAAGGGAATATCCTCATCCTAGATCGTTAAAGGCACTTGAGATTATATCAGCAAGATGGGGAACTGTAGTAGGGAAGAAATATGTTGAAGCATTCAAGTTAATTAGAAAGGTAGAATAGTTATGCTTGCTATTCGAGTTGACGGTGGACAATCTATAGGGATGGGGCATGTTATCAGATGTTTATCATTAGCACAAGAAATTAGAAAGCTTGGGCAAAATGTGCTCTTTATCAGCAAATTTGAAGAGGGAATTAAAAAAATTAAGCAAAGTGAGTTTGAAGTTTTAAGATTGATTAATAAAAAGAGCTCCAGCTTTGATGGGTTTGATTATGGTGATAAATCAGAATTAATTTCTGAAACAAAAGAAATAATTCAGTTTATAAATAAACATGGAATAAAAAGCTTAATAGTAGATAGCTATAATGTTGACAATGAGTTTTTTTCAAGCGTGAGAAAAAAGGTGAAGAAACTTGTGTATATAGATGATTTGAATGCGTTTGATTACGATGTTGACCTGATAATAAATTATAATGCAAATGCGAATCTTGAGGATTATTCGCGAATTAATAAAAGCGTAAAAAAACTTTTGGGACCTGAATATGTTTTAGTGAGAGAACAATACCGAAACATTAATAATCAAAATATTGCAAAAGATGTATCTGAAATTTTAATTACCAGCGGTTCCACAGATTATTATTCAACGATTCCTTTTTTTCTAAAGGCTATTGTAAGAGAAACAGATTTTGCAGATACTAAACTTAATGTTGTAATAGGGCAAGGATTTAAAAATATTGATGAAATAAAAGTTGCTTCACGGGATAGAAAAAACATTATATTGTATGAGGATGTATCTGACTTGTCAAAATTAATGATTTCTTCCGATGTTGCGATTTCTTCAGGCGGAAGTACCCTTTACGAGTTGTGTGCATGTGGAACACCATCATTGTCGTACATAATTGCACAAAATCAAGAAAAATCGGCGCAGGCTTTAAGTAAAAAAGGTATTATAGAATGTTTGGGTTGGTATCATAGATTATCGACAGATGTTGCTGTTCAAAAGATAAAATCATTGTGTATAGATTTTAAAAGAAGAAAAGAATTAAGTGCAAAAATGCAGGAAGTAGTTGATGGCAATGGGGCTAGAAGGGCTGCTGAAGAAATCCTTAAGCAAATAAATTGACATGTCTGTTCTTAATTCTAAAACGGACATATTTGGAGGAGGAACAATGAAAAAATACATTCCATATGGAAAACAGTGGATTGATGATAATGATATAAAGGCGGTTGAAGAGGTTCTAAGAAGTGATTACCTTACAACTGGTCCTAAAATAGCTGAATTTGAAGAAAAGCTGACAAAAATCACAGGAGCCAAATATGCAGTAGCAATTGCAAATGGAACTGCAGCACTTCATGCAGCTTGTTTTGCTGCTGGAGTTGAGGATGGAGACGAAATCATTACAACTCCTATAACCTTTGCAGCTTCGGCTAATGCAGCAATCTATTGCGGAGGGAGACCTGTCTTCGCAGATATTGACACCCAAACCTATAATATAGACCCTGAAGATATTAAAAGAAAGATTACAGCAAAAACTAAAGCAATTATTCCAGTTCATTATACTGGACAGCCTTGCGACATGGATTCTATAATGAGTATCGCTAAAGAGCATGGGTTAACTATTATAGAAGATGCAGCTCATGCAATAGGTGCGAAATATAAAGGAAAGTCCATAGGAAGCATTTCTGATATGACAACATTCAGCTTTCATCCAGTCAAACAAATAACAACCGGAGAAGGCGGAGCTATTACAACCAATGATGAAAATCTATATGAGAAGCTGTCAATGTTTAGGGCTCATGGAATTACTAGAAACAGTAGTAAATTGAATAAGAATGAAGGACCATGGTACTATGAGCAGCAATTTTTAGGTTACAATTACAGGATTACGGATATTCAGGCGGCGCTTGGCATAAGTCAATTAAGCAAACTAGACATGTTTGTAGGCAAAAGAAAAGAATATGTAAAGTTGTACAATGAGGCCTTTGCAGAGGTTGAAGATATAATTATTCCTGAGCAGCTCAGCAAAACCGAATCTTCATGGCACCTATATATTATTCAGCTTAAATTAGAAAAGCTTAAAGCTGGAAGGAAGGAGATATTTCAAGAGCTTATACATGCTGGTATAGGGGTTAATGTTCATTATATACCGGTATATTATCATCCGTATTATCGAAGCCTTGGATACAAAAAAGGTGTTTGCCCGAACGCAGAGAAACTTTATGAAAGGATTATTACTCTTCCGCTATATCCCGCAATGGAAATAGAAGATGTGGAATATGTAATTAAAGCTGTGAAGACCATAATAGAAAAATATAAATAACTCTCATTTTTTCTTCCACAATTGGAAAGATGAAAAGTTAATGGCTTATTTTATTTATGAAAGGAAGAATCATATGAATGTACTAGTTACTGGCGGAGCGGGTTTTATAGGAAGATGGCTTGTTAAAAAGCTGCTTGAAAAAGGAGACAGGGTTTGGGTTCTGGACAATCTATCAAACGGAAGCAGGGATAACATAAAAGAATTTTTTGACAACCCTGATTTAGTTGAATTTATTGAGGGAGATATAAAGGATGTATCTCTTATTAAAAATATTTTTAAGAATAATTTTGAGATATGTTATCATCTGGCTGCTAGTATTAATGTTCAAGACAGCATTGATGACCCGAGAACAACCTTTGAAAATGATACAATCGGTACATTCAATATTTTGGAACAATGCAAGAAGCAAGGAACTAAGGTCGTTTTCATGAGTACATGCATGGTATATGATAGGGCAAATGATGATACTGGAATAACTGAGATGCATCCTATTAAACCTGCTTCACCTTATGCAGGAAGTAAAATTGCAGGAGAAAATATGGTGCTTTCTTATTGGTATGCATATAAACATCCGGTAGTTGTAATAAGACCTTTTAATACATATGGTCCAAGACAGAAATCAAACAGCGAAGGTGGAGTGGTTTCAATATTTATAAACAGAAAGCTAAAAGGTGAAGACCTTAATATATATGGTGATGGAACACAAACGAGAGATTTGTTGTATGTAGAAGATTGTGTGGATTTTATTATAAGTGCGGGGGAATCTGACTCATCAAATGGTCATATTATAAATGCAGGAACAGGAAAAGATGTAAGCATTAATAAGCTTGCTTCTATAATATGTAAAGAGTTTTTAAGAATAAAGCACATTGAGCACATACATCCGCAGAGTGAAATTCCAAAACTGCTTTGCAATAGTACAAAAGCAAACAAGCTTCTTGGATGGTATTCTAAAACCAGCTTAGAAGAAGGCATACAAAAAACAGCAGAATGGATAAAAAATAATTTATAAAAATTTACAAAAGATATTAAGATTAAAAATTTTTAACCGATATATATAATAAGGGAATTTATATTTTCAAGGAGGAAAAAAGTTATGAAAATTGAAGCTATGGATAGAAGTTTACCAATAGCAAAGAATGAACCAACTCAAGTTTCGACATCTGTGCCACCTGAGGTAGAAGAGGTGGATATCAAGGCTTCAACAAGTATAAGTATATCATCTGAAACAAAGAAAATTAGCAGCTTAAAAGAGGCAGAGAGAAATATTCTTCCTGTCTCAGAAAAGTTTGTCATAGAAGCTATAGAAAGAGCGAACAGAGCTATTGAAGGAGCAAGAACAGAGTTCAAATTCTCAATTCATGAAAAAACCCATGAAATATCAGTAAAAGTTCTTGATAAAGATAGCGGAGAAGTTATCCGAGAAATTCCTCCTGAGAAAGTCCTTGATATGGTTGCAAAAATGTGGGAAATGGCCGGAATAATTGTGGATGAAAAAAGATAATAAAGTAATTTAGAGGAGGGATTTAAGATGGCAACAAATAGAATAACTGGTTTGGGATCAAGTGGACTTGATATAGAAACTTTGGTAAAAAATTTAATGAAAACTGAAAGTGCGCAGAAAGATAAGTTGATACAAAAGAAACAAAAAACTGAATGGACAAGAACTGCTTTCAGGGAAATAAACACGTCAATTTTAGCACTAAGAACACAAGCGGTTAATATGAAACTCAGTTCTTCTTATAAAGTATTTTCAGCTACAGCTTCTGACACGGCTGTTCTTTCTGCAACGGCAGGAACGGTTGCTCAGGAAGGTACATATAAGATTACCGTTGATCAGCTTGCAACTTCTACGCAAAGAAAAAGTACTGATACAATTTCTAAAGACTTGCAAAGCACGGCAGATATAACGGACTTTGATTTTCACGGAAAAAGCTTTTCGCTGACCTTTAATGGAATTCAGAAAACCATTTCCTGGTCTGATTCTGAAGGGGTTTATGCTAATATTGATGAATTGCAGGCAGGACTGCAAAGCAAGGTTGACAATGTATTTGGTTCAAATAATGTAGAGGTAGCAAAAAGTGGCAATCAGATAATATTGAAACCAAAAGATTCTACATTTAAACCAAATCTGTTGGTTACCAGTGGAACCACAAATGATGCTCTTTCACAACTAAAAATGACCAGCGGACAGAGTTATCAGATAAGCTTGGATACAAAACTTCAGGATTTGGCACTTAAAACCGGGGCACTTACTTTTAATAGTGATAAACTTGATTTTACAATTAATGGAACGAACTTTCAAATTGATAAAACAAAAACAATAAGAGATCTGATGAATACAGTAAATGCAAGTACGGGTGCAGATGTAACATTATCTTATGATTCAGCCCTTGATAAATTTATTATGAAAAGGGATTCTGCTGGAGAAGGAGCTAGTCTGGCTGTAAGTGATAATAATGGGACGGATTTTTTGTCCAAGATTGGTATTGCAGATGCAGGAGCTCTTACTGAAGGACAGAATGCGATTGTTGATTTCACAGGACCAAATGGAATAACTATGACAAACCTTGAAATGTCAACAAATAACTTTACTCTTCAAGGAGTTAACTTTAATTTGTTAAAGGCGGATGCTGGTGTTGAAAAGACAGTAACGGTAACTAAAAATGTTGATGCAATTTACAACAATATTAAAAGCTTTGTTGATAAATATAATGAAACATTAAGTGCAATTACTACAAAATATTATGAAGAAAGAGATAACGATTATCAACCATTGACTGACGATCAGCGTGAAAGTATGACAGAGGACCAGATAACTACATGGGAGAAAAAAGCGAAAAGTGGAATACTCAGGAGTGACATGATCTTAGGAGGAATAGTAAATGACTTGCGAAATACAATGTCTAATCCTGTAACAGGCTTGAGCGGAAGTCTCGATAGGCTAAGTGCGATTGGCATTACATCAGGTGATTACTCAGAAAATGGGAAGTTGTATATAAATGAAGCAAAACTTAAACAGGCAATAAGTGAAAATCTTGAAGAGGTTACAAATATTTTTACAGCTGCACCTGCGGATTTGCAAAGCAGCAATTTGAGTGGAACTATTGATGTTGAAGGGAAGGATTTTCAAATTACGCTTAATGGACAGCAAAGAACAATAAGTCTCTCGGGAAGTTATGATTTAAGCAGTGATGCTGGAAAAACAAGTTTTGTTTCTGAGCTGCAAAGTAAAATAAATACTGCTTTTGGTTCAGGGCAAATAGTAGCAAGTTATTCAAACAATAAACTTACGATAGCCTCAAATAAGGGGTATACTATGACTTTAAATTCAGGAACTACTAATGATGCTCTTTCAACATTGGGGTTTAATAATAATGATACCTATGATTCAAGCAAAAAAGGCATAGTATCCAAGCTTTATGACAGACTTATTGTTGGGGGAAGCAAATTGACTACTAAAGCAGGAGCTTCAACCAGTTATTATGACACCAGCAACTTAGGACTAGAGTTGGTTAGAATTGCGACAAGCATAACTAAAATGAACACAAAGCTAAGTGATCTTGAAGATAGATATTATGCACGTTTTACTGCTATGGAGACTGCACTTAGCAAGCTAAACTCCCAGAGCAGCTGGCTTTCCCAGCAGTTAGGCACAAGTAAGTAGTACGTAATGATTTTAAAAATATCATAAAAAATTCCGAGGAGGAGACTGACATGGCACTTAATAAATATGCTAGAGAATATGAACACAATTCAGTTTTTACTGCTACACCTGAAGAATTAACCTTTATGCTTTATAGTAGTGCGGTAAAATTCATTAAACAGGCAAGAGTGGCAATAGGAGATAAGCTTTATGATAAGGGAAACGAAAATTGTATAAAAGCTCAGAATATAATTCATGAGCTAATGAGCACATTAGATATGAAATATGATATATCAAAACAGTTATATAATTTGTATGATTACATATACAGAAGACTTGTAGAAGGAAATCTTAAAAAAGATGATGCTATATTAATGGAAGCACAAAATTTTGTTGAGGAATTGAGAGATACTTGGGAACAAGCTATGAGAATAGCAAAGAGAAATAATGCAGGTGTTCCTGCAAGGCGTATTAACCTGGTTAATGAGGTATAAAATGATACAGATAAAAGAAAAGGTTGAGGAACTTAAGAGTAATCTAAATAATAAACTGATAAAATTGAATAAAATATTTGATATTACAAAAAAGCAAACTGATGTTATAAATAATTATAATGTGGATGAGCTTAATAAGCTTATAGATCAAAAACAGGTAGTAATAAATGAAATTAATGAGTTGGATAAAGTTTTTGAAGATAAGTTCGCAAAAATTAAAAAACTCCTTGGAGTAGATAGTTTGGAGCAATCTACGGATAATCTCCAAGAATTCAAAGTTATACAGGTGTTTATAACTGAGATTAAGGATGTTGTTAAAAGAATAATGGAATTAGAAATGCATAACAGTTTCATTGCGGAGCAATATCAGAAGCAAATAAAAGAGAGTATGCAGAATTCAAAGAAAGATATAAGGGCTTTAAATGGATACAATTCAAATAATGTGCAATCGTCAGTTTTCATTGATAAGAAAAAATAAGTAGGTTCATAGGATATAGTATTGCATTAAGGGAATTTTATATAGTAGAAAGAATAAAAACTCTTTGTAGCTATTTGGTTTAGTTACAAGGAGTTTTTTTATATCATGAAAACCACTGATAAATCTTTTTTATAAAAGCGTATCAACCAAGAGTCCGCGCAAGTTATTCTGAGAAAACGTATTATTTCCTGAAAGCTTAAGATAATTCTGGAAAGAGCTATAATCACTACCGTAAATTCCTGAATTGCTTGAAGCAACACTGCTTGTCAAAATTCTATCTGATATTTTTTGAGATTTCGTGGCTATTCCATCAAATCCATTGAATAACCGCTTAACTTTTGAAGGATCCTTTTCTATTGCTGTTTCAAGTTTTTCTTTATCTACAGAAAGACTTCCGTCACTGTTAGTACTAATGCCAATATCTGAAAGGGAACTCTTATTATATGAACTTAGGTTCTTAATATCCTTTATGGCTTTGTCCTTACCAATAAGAGAATCTGAATTGGTTAGGTTATCAATTACGTTATTATAGCTAGATACAAACTTTACCACGCTATCTTCAATTTTGTCCTTATCTTCTTTGACTGTTACGGTAGCTTCTTTTTGTGTAATATTATTAAGTGTTAAATTTACTTTGCCATTATCAAGAGAAACGTTATTGGAACTGCTTGTGAATTCCTTGCCATCTACTTTATATTCAGAATCGCGGGAGTTTGTTTCAATTTTGTCTATTCCTGTGTTTTCGACGGCATTTCCAGAGACATCAGTTATTGAAAAACTATTCTTTGCTCCTGTTTCTTTACCTGTTATCTCTAAATAACTTGTTTTGCTTTTTTCGTCGGTAACGACTTTGGCTGTAACACCAGTCTTGGATTGATTGATTGCTGATGCCATGTTGGATAAAGTTTCCTTGTTTGTTTGTTCTTCTTTAACATCAAATGATACTATAGAATCTTTTCCATTGTAAGAAACTTTTATAGAATGAGTACCTTTTTCCAATGAAGTTTTATTATCTGAGGATAAACTAGTACCTTTATTCACTTGTGCTTTAGCTATTTGAGAGACTGAAAGCTTATAGGTTTCTGCTTTGGCACCTTGTTGTGCACTTCCTGTAATTGCAGTATTATCACTAGAAACAGTTCTTGAGTTAAAAACATTTGACTTATTTGTTTCAATAAGTGTTTGGGATGCTGTTTTAAGCGCATATGCACTGGATTTAAGAGGTGATAGGGTTGTAGACATTGTTGATTGCATAGATGCAGATAATTTTTGTGCATATCGACTGGCAACCAAACTCCCATAAATAAGATTAGTTGTAGGGTTTACACTTGAGTTGCCAGACAGTGAAGAAAACAAATTACTATATGTATTAAGATTCATTATAGAACTACTCACCATTCACTCCCCCTTATAAAAAAAACATAATCATATACATATTATAACATATATTTCTAAAAATTTCTATTGTTTATGTAGATATTTTACATAAGAACAAAGACTTGCCATTGGCAAGTCTTTGTTCTTATACATTCATACTTGAATTTCTTTAGAATTTACCATTTCAATAAAGCTTTCAACCAAACGTGCATCTAGATTACGCTTATCTGATTCTTCTCGCAAAATTTCGATTACCTTATCTAGGGGTAATTTGCTTCTATAAGGTCTATCAGAGTAAAGAGCGTCAAAAACATCTGCAACAGATAAGATACGAGCTTCTATTGAAATTTCGTCATCTTTAAGTCCATCTGGATAACCTGAACCATTAAGCTTTTCATGATGATGCCTTATCATATCATATAAATCACTGAAATTTACTAAAGGTTTGCAAATATTGCTGCCAATAACCGTATGTGCCTTTACTAGTTCAAATTCTTCTTCACTGAGTTTGCCAGGTTTATTTAGGATAACCTCTGGAACACCGATTTTTCCAATATCATGTATCAAGCCAGCCATTCTGAGTTTTTCAATTCTGTCATTTTCCAGACCTGTTTTTACTGCAAGCTTAACAGCGTATTCACTTACTCTTTGAGTATGACCGACGGTATATTTATCTTTAGCTTCCAAAAGGTAAGCTAGTGATACCATAACATTTTCGATACTTTCAACTTGTACGCGAAAATCTTTTTCTAATATGTGATAAAGACGATTTATCTCGTTCTGCGAAGTTTCAATCTCCATGATTTTTTTCTTTAATTGTTTTACAAGGGAAGCCTTTTCAAGACCATTATTAATAACCTTAATAAGGCTATCATTGTCCCAGGGTTTCTCGATATAATAGTAAACACCAACCTGATTTACAGCTTTAATAACATTTTCCTTGTCAGCATAACCAGTAAGAAGAATCAGGGTAATATCTTCATCGATTTTCTTTACCTCGGTCAGAAACTCAATTCCATTCATACCAGGCATAAGATAATCAGAGATGACAAGGTCAATATTTCTATTTCGAATTTCTTTTAAAGCATTTACAGGGTCATTAGATGTGATTACATTCAGGTTTGTGGAGAGACTCAAATGCATAGAAAGAGAATATGTAATAATCTCTTCATCGTCTACGATGAGAATCGTCTGAGGTATAGTTTCCTCCATTATACAACCTCCCGTGAACATTATTCCTATATTATAATTATATAACAAAAAAAGACATAAGTCACGTCAAAAATTATAAATAGGCACCATTTTTCGCCCTTTTGATTAATCTTAGTATTCTTTTTAAATTGCTTTAATCAATATACATCAGAGGGCAACAAGATACAGATTGTTTTTAAAATCATAATTTGTTCATTTGCTTGAATTTTTATTTAAGTAAATATATAATTCTGGGGGAAATTAAGATGGATTTCAATTTCAAATATATTACAACGAGATTTTAAAGGAGGGATAACAATGATTCAAGTAACAAATCTATGCAAAAAATACGGGAATGTTACTGCGGTTAACAATCTCAATTTTTCAGTTGAAAAAGGGGAGATTCTTGGCTTCTTGGGACCTAATGGTGCGGGTAAGACAACAACAATGAATATTATTACTGGATATATACCACCGTCGGGGGGGACTGTTAAGATTAATGACATGGACATCCTTGAAGATTCAAATGAAGTCAGAAAAATAATAGGGTATGCTCCCGAAACACCTCCTATATATACTGAAATGACTGTGGAGGAATACCTTTCTTTTGTTGCTGAATTAAAAAAGATTCCAAAGGAAAAGCGTTCCGGTAGCATTGAAAAGGTTATGGAGCTGACAAAGATTGCAGATGTAAAGAAAAGGCTTATTAACAACCTTTCAAAGGGCTACAAGCAAAGGGTTGGAATCGCACAGGCATTGATTGGGGATCCTGAGGTATTAATTCTTGATGAACCTACAGCAGGACTTGACCCAAAACAGATAATTGAAATAAGGAACCTGATAAAAGAACTTGGAAAGAATCATACGATTATTTTAAGTTCACATATCCTGCCAGAAGTTAATGCAGTATGTGAAAGGGTTGTTATAATTAATAAGGGTGAAATTGTTGCAATTGATGCTCCTGAGAAGCTTTCAAGCAGTCTTGCTGGCTCTACAAAAGTTGAAGCTAAGATTGAAGGTCCATCGGACAAGGTATTAAAAGCAATTATGGAAGTTGAAGGAGTAAAAAATGTTGTAAAAACAGGAGAAGAACAACAAGACAGTATAGAATATATAATTGAGTCTGAACCATCGACTGATGTAAGAAGGATGCTATTCTTTAAAATGGCAGAAAATAAGTTCCCAATAATTGAAATAAAAATGCTCGGATTAAGCCTTGAAGAAGTATTTCTTCAGCTTACGACAACTGAAAAAGGGGAGGTGGAGTAATATGTGGGCTATATTTAAACGTGAGGTTAAGTCATTCTTTTTTTCTCCGATAGCATACGTTTATCTGTGTATATTCGTATTCATCTCAGGTTTTTTCTTTACTATGTCCATAATTCCACAATCACCGGATGTTATGCCAGCTGTTAATTATGGGGATACTCTAAGCACCATGACATTTACATTGCTTTTTGTTATTCCTATTCTAACAATGAGATTAATGTCAGAAGAAAGAAAAAATGCAACAGACCTTCTTCTTCTTACATCCCCAGTTAGTCTTACTGGAATAGTTGCAGGAAAATATCTTGCAGCAGTTTTTGAGTTTATGGTTGGTTTGGTAATTAGTTTGATTTATCCAGTTATACTTGCATTTTTTTCAACAATTGACGTAAGTGTTATTTTTACTGGTTATGTAGGATGTTTTCTGGTTGGAGCTACATTTATTGCTATCGGGCTTTTTGCATCTTCTCTCTCAAAAAATCAAATTACAGCAGCAATTTTAAGTTTTTGTTTCCTATTGATTATTTGGGTTTTTGAGGCTGTGAAAGCTTTGTTTAATCTTTCAGAAAACTCTCAAAAGATTTTAGATAGTTTTTTAGTTCTAAAAAAATATGATGAATTTTCCTCAGGACTTTTTGATTTTGGGGCATTAATATTCTTTATTAGCTTGATAGTTCTTTTCTTGTTCTTTACATTAAGAACCATTGAAAGAAGACGTTGGAGCGAGGGCTAAAAATAGTTAACAGTGTACAGTTAACAGTTTATAGTTAAAACCAGAATTCAGAAGATAAAAGCTCCATGGAAAAAATTGTTATGACTATTGGATTCTGTCTCCTGCATTCTAATTTTGGTACAGTGAAAGGAAGGTAATAATGAAAGATAAGCGTATTTGGAAGTACGGTTCGTATGCTGTTTTGATGACTGTAATAGCGTTAGCAATCTTTATTTTTGTGGCATTATTATTAAGAAACGTTGACTGGAAGATTGATATGACACAAAATAAGATATATTCGCTTTCTAAGGATACAAAAGATGCTCTGGCAAATCTAAAAGAAGATATGAAAGTATCTGTTTTTTACATTAAAAACAGAGAAGACCAAAGAGTTAACAGACTTCTTAATACATATAAAAAATTTAGTTCAAAAATAAAAATTGAATATATTGATGTTTTAAAGAGTCCTGATAAGCTTAAAAAATACAGCGAAGTTTATCTTGATAGTAACTATGACCCATATCCGGTTTCTGTAATTTTTGAGTCTTCAAAAGGAGTGAAGGTAGTAAACCATTACGAAATGGTTACTTCGTCAAATGGTCAAGAGGAATTTCAGGGAGAACAGAAATTTACTAATGCAATACGCTTCTTGTCACTTGAAAAGGTGCCCACTATATATTATTTGCAAGGGCATCGCGAGCCTTCAATTGATAAATTTACTCTTCAATCCGAGGTGCTGAAAAAAGAAAATTATGTGGTTAATCAGTTAAATCTATTAACAGAAAAGAAAATTCCAGAGAATGCAGACATTATTTTAGACGTTTCACCGCAGACAGCATTTGCACCGGAAGAGATTGCGGAAATCACAAGGTACTTGGATAATGGTGGTAAAGGTGTTTTCTTTGTTGATCCGCCTGTAAGTGATAAACAAGATATTTCGCAGCTAAAAGGTTTGCTAAAGGAATGGGGAATAGAGACGCTTGATTATATTGCGGTGGAAGGAAATACAAATAGATTTTATCAAAATCAGGTTTGGACAGTTCCAGAAATTCAGAAAAACATTATTACTGATCCAATAATTTCAGCAGGTCTTAATATTCTTGTCCCTTATTCAAGAAGCTTTAAAATTGCAAATAAGAATGGATATACAGTTGAATCTTTATTGAAGACATCTTCAAATTCTTGGGGTAAAACAGAATTCAAGGAAAACAAATTTGAAAAAGCTCCTTCGGATTTAGCTGGCCCGCTTGATTTGGCGGTTGTCTCAAGTAAAGAGATAAAAGATAAAACAGGCAAAAAGGTTGGAGATGCCAAGGTTTTTGTTGCAGGTTCAAGTGGCATTCTTAATGAAAAAATCTTAGAAAATCCGGGCAACTACGATTTCTTTTTAAATATATTCGGGTGGGCAAAAGGAGAAACAAACGAAATTACTATCAGAGCTAAGCCGACGTTATACTCTCCGTTGAAAATGAATAATACACAGAGAGTAATAACTATAATAGCTGTTCTAATCGTTATTCCAGGAGCAATTGTTGTAATAGGAGTGCTTATGTGGACAAGGAGGAAACATCTGTGAAATTCTACAGAAACCTGATAATTCTTTCTATAGTTTTAGGGGTGTTGATTATTACTTACGTTTTTGTGCCAAAAAATGAAAACGAAAAAGGCATAAATGTCCCTGAAAGCAATATAGCCGTAAAGACCTTTAAAATTGAAGAGGTTAAGGAAGTATATATAAAGAATTTTAGTGGGATAATTACTCTTGAAAAAATTGCAAAGGATTGGAAAATGACCAGCCCAGCAGATTACAAGCTAGATAACGTATCTGTAACAAGCTTTATTAAAAACATCTGTAATTTTAAAGCAACAAATATTGTTGATAATAAGCCTTCTGATTTAGCGTTATATGGATTAAAGAATCCAGCAGCAATAATGACAGTAAAGACAAATAACGGAATAGCTACTCATTTTAAACTTGGTGATAAACTTCCTACTGGAGATGGATATTACTTAATGACCTCAGATGGGCTAACAGTATACAGTATTAATGATTTTTCAGCAGGGGATATTTTACGAACCACGGGAGAATTTAGGGATAAAACAGTATTTAATTTTAATAAAAAGGATGTTTCTTATGTATCGGTAAGCTTACAGAAAAAAGTTTTGTTCAAACTTAAAAGAAACAAAGCTGGATGGGACGTTATAGCTGATACAACAAAAGCTGGGGACAATAAAAAAGTTGAGAACACAATAGACAAATTGTCTTTGTTAAAAGTGAAGGAATTTATTAATCCTTTATCTTATGTTAAAGAAAATGTTATCGGTGAAAATACGAGCTATACTATTGCAATAGGATTTGATAAAAAACCCGAACTAAAGCTGATTGTTGGCGAAAATAAAGATGAAGGCAGTACATATGCAAAAAAAGAAGGGTCAGAAGAAGTCTTTGCTGCTTATAAAGGAGATGTAGATTTCGTTCGTAATGGTTTTGAAGATTTTATTAAGAAATAAGATTTTCATAACTCAAATTACCATGTCATAAGAATAAATAGACATACAATTTGACAGGGTGATTAAATGAATATAAGCATAAAAAATAGCTTTAAAATTGGTTGTATAATCATTGGAACAATTACGGGAGCAGGTTTTGCTTCTGGACAGGAAATTCTGCAATTTTTTACAGTGTTTCGGTATGGGGGATTTAAAGGGATTCTTCTTGCTGGGGCACTGTTTTTTATTATTTGCTATTCAGTTCTGAATTACATTTTTATGCACAAAATTGATGGCTATTCGGAATATATAAATAATCTAACCGGTAAATATGCGGGATTTGCAATCGAAGTAATTGTAATGCTTTTTCTGCTTTCTGGCTTTTTTATCATGGTTGCCGGGACAGGAGCATTTTTTAATGAGTTTTTCGGAATAAATGCAATTATTGGGGCAGCGATAATGGCTGTCTTGTGTTGTTTTGTTTTTCTTTTTGATGTTAAAGGGGTCATCAACGTAAATGCTATTTTAGCGCCAGTACTTGTTGCTGGAATATTCTTGATTGGCGCTTATATCGGAGTTTTTGCAGATACAACTGCAACACTTTCACAGGGAAGAAGGCTTATAAATGACTGGTTTTCTTCCTCAATCATTTACGTTAGCTATAACTGCATAATACTTATTGCTATTTTATCCAATCTTCGTTCGTGTCTTGATTCAAAAAAAACTATTTTGTGGGGAGTTTCTTTTGGGGTTGGTATGTTGTTTATAATGGCACTGGTTATGTATTTTATTACCAGCAGTTTTTATAATTCAGCAATTAATTCTCAAATACCAATAATCAAGATAATTAAAGAGCTTCAGATGCCTGTAGGGTGGATGTATGGGCTTGTTTTGCTGTGCGCAATGTTTACTTCTTCTATTTCATCAGGATTTTGTTTTTTAAATAGAATTTCTGATTTTATTCCTATTGGGCGAAAGATTAATGCTATTCTGATATGTGCGTTATCTTTGCCGTTGTCAGTTGTCAGTTTTTCGGGAATGATTGGATGGCTTTACCCGGTTTTTGGATATTTAGGGCTTTTTCAGGTAATTGTTATTGTCTGCGGCTATGTAGTAAGTTTAAAAGTTTTAAGTTGAGAGTTGACTGTTGTAACCCTTGTATTCATTATGTTAAAATGTAAATGATGATTATTGACTGTCCATTTTAATAATTGTCCTAGGAGGATATAGTGAGTTCTGATAAGGACTTTAAATTAAAAGATTCTGATAGCGAAAAGAGGGGCAAGTCTAGAGGGATGTTGGAATTTGCTTCCCTTTTGATTGTGTTTGTTATTTGTGGTGCTTTATTGATTTATTTGAATGGTGGTAATTCTGACTGGAGAAGTATCTTTAACTCAATTAAGAAAAAACTGATGAATACAAATTCTACGAGCATTTCTTCAATTCAGATTGAACCAAGCGGGAAAGCTGTATATTTACCATATAAATCAGGTATGGTTTGCGTTAATGCAAATGGCATAAAATATTACAGTTTGCAGGGAAAGGAAGAGTGGAGAGATGAAAGATCGCTAGGTAATCCTTTGGTTAGGACAACAGATAAATACCTGATTGTTGGTGATTCAATTTCAAAAGTGATTTATTTGTTTAATGGGAAAAATCTGCTTTGGGAAAAAAACATTGATGGAGAGATAGTCTCTATTTCGGTTAACGAAAAAGGATTTTCAGGTGTAATCTATAAGGGCAGCAATACTAAGCTTGTTGTTGAAGTGTTTGATGTTCGCGGAGCCAAGAGAATGAGCAGATATTATTCCAGCAATTATGCTGTAGATTTGCAAATTTCACCAGACAATAAGTATGTTGCAATTGGTGAAATGGACGTTAATGGATTGAAAGTTTCGGCAGGAGTAGGTATTATACCTATTGGTACAGAACAATATTCAAGCTTTTTTGAAGAAGGTTCGGTATTTGCTAATTTAAATTATATTGGCAAGAACCTCATACTTGTTTTAGATGATAAAGTACTGAATGTTAAGTCTGATGGTAGTAAAATACTAATTAAGGAGCTTCCAAAAGGACAGGTTACAAGTGTAGATACTGGAAGCGGAAAATATGTGATTTTAATAGAAAAAACTAATAAGTTTCTTAGTGCGGCAAATAGTCTGAAAATTTTAAATACCAGTGGAAAACAAATCGGGTCTTATGAAATTTCCGGAATGGCAGTAAATATAGATTCATACAGAGATATAGTTGTTGTTAATTCAGGAGACAAGGTAATATTCTTGAATTCTTCAGGCGGAGAAATAAGCCGGTTCAATCCGAAAAAGGAAGTACGGGAAGTAGAACTTTTTTATGATGGTAATCATGCAGCAGTTATGTATTCTGACCGTATTGATATAATTAACGTTTATTAATCTAAAATACATAATACATTCTCCTGCTGATAGTGGGAAATTTTAGTTTTAAAAGTGTAGCTGCTCTGTCTACTGAATTATGACTCCTCAATTCTTGATAAGACACAGAGAAAGGAAGGATAGTTTTTATGAACTGGATTGATTTTGTAGTAATTGGAATAATTGTTGCATTTGCCTTTATTGGATATGCAAGAGGCTTTGTTTTTTCCGTGTTTAAAGTAGCATCATTTTTTGTTTCAGCTTTTTTATCAATTCAGGTATATCCTTATGTATCAAATTTCCTAATTTCTGTTATGCATCTTGATAATACTTTAAAAAGCATGATTCTTAAAAACCTGGATAAAATCATTACACCTGAACAGCTTGCAAAGTCAAATCCGGCTGCAGACATTATTCAGTCATGGAGTCTGCCTAAACCTATTGAGGAAATGGTAATGAATGGGGCTACTGCACAGGTTGGGCAGATGAAGCAAAGTATTGTTGAAAATATTAGTGCCAGCTTATCAGTAGTAGGAGTAAATATTATAAGTATAATTGTTGTTTTTGCAATAATAAGTTTTGCACTGATCTTTGCAAAAAGCATATTGCAAGGAATCGCAAGTCTTCCAATATTTGCACAGATTAATCGAGCCGGGGGTCTTGCATTTGGAATTGTTGAAGGTTTGATTATTATTTATTTAGTATTTGCAGTATTAACTATTTTTTCATCATTAAAAGATTTGCAAAATATCTTTGCCGCAATAAATAGTTCTCTTATTGCAAAGCAGCTATATGCCAATAATGTGCTTCTCTTATGGGCTTTCGGGGCAAAAAAATAGAATAATCATAAAGAACTAAATTATTCCTAAAAAAATGACACGCAAAGCGTGTTATTTTTTTAGGAATAATTTTTGATTATAGACAGAAAATAAAAAGAAAAGGAGGGGATTGTTTGAAAAAATACAAAATAATCGCAGTATTTATTATTGCTCTTGCGGTTTGTTTCGCTATTCATAATCTGACGGCAGAAAATTGGAATGTTGTAACTATGAAAGAAAATATTTATCAACGATATGATTCTAATAATGGGATTTTGCAGACGTTTAAGGAGGCTTTTGCAGCTAAAAATGCTACTGGAAAAAGCGATATGGTAGGTCTTATGGCAAGGGCAATAAACGGAGAGGCAAGAGGAGAAACATATGTGGGACAGGTTGCTGTTGGTGCAGTAATATTAAATCGAACAGAGAATTCAAAATTTCCTAAAACAATTCCAGGGGTCATATATCAACCAGGGGCATTTACTGCGGTATCTGATGGACAAATAAATTTGCCTATTTCTTCTAAGACAAGTGCCTATAAGGCTGCAAGGGATGCTTTGAATGGATGGGACCCAACAGGGGGATGTATATATTATTTTAATCCTTCTACTGCAACCAGTAAGTGGATTTGGGGAAGACCACAGGCTACAAGAATTGGGAAGCACATTTTTGCAAAGTGAGAATACAGAAATGAAAGGAATGATTATATTTTGAATAAATTTAGAGAAAAATTGTTGGACTTTAAAAAACGTTTAAGTGACAGACATATGTACAGTATTGTAATAACAGTAATAGGGTTAATAGCGGTTTGGGGAATGTACCAGCTCAAATCAGAGATGGAGTTTCATCAAAAAACAGAAAATCAGTATAATAGAGCTTTCTTTGAGACGGTTGAATATGTGCAGAATGTTGAAACTCTTATGGCTAAATCAATGATTGCTAATACAAGAGAGCAGGGAATAATAAACCTTTCAGAGGTTTGGAGACAAGCAAATCTCGCACAGGCAAATTTGGGACAGTTACCCATTAGTCAGCTTGCACTTGAGAATACAGCTAAATTTTTAACGCAGATTAGTGATTTTTCCTATTCTTTAGTTAAACAGAATCTTAATGGAGGCAAGATTACACAAAAACAGATGGATGATATGAAGACGCTGTATGATTATTCTGAAAAAATGTCAAACAACTTAAATCAGTTGCAGGCAGAGCTTGGACAGGGAAGAATAAAATGGGGAGAGCTTGTTAAGAAAGGAACGCCTATATTTAATAGTTCTTCAAAAAATTTCACAACAAAACAATTTGAAAATCTTGAAAAAGATTTTAAGGAATTTCCCAGCCTGATTTATGACGGTCCGTTTTCTGATGGACTTAGGAATCAACAGCCAATGGGACTGACGGGAGATAATATTAAACAGAGCCAAGCTAAGGAAGCGGCGGTTAAGTTTATTGGCATTGACAAGGTTAAGGATATAAAACCAATGGGAACAACAGAAGGAACAATAAAAACTTTTAATTTTCAAGCTGGATTAAAGAGTTCTCCAGCAATGGATAGTGTTGTGATTGGAATATCCAAAAAAGGTGGACATCCATTACTATATATATTTAATAAAAAGATTGAAAGAGAGTCTGTAAATGTTGAGCAGGCAAAGGCTGCAGCTAAGAAATTCCTTGAAAGCAGAGGATTCAATAACATGGAAGAAACATATTATTTAAAAGAAGATGGTGTTGCAACAATAAATTTCGCCTATTCTGAAAAAGGGGTTACAATTTATCCTGATTTAATTAAGGTTAAAGTTGCTCTTGATGATGGAGAAATTGTAGGTTTTGAAAGTAAGGCGTACCTGACTTCACACAGAGAAAGAAAAATAGGGAATCCGAAAATAACACAGGAGCAGGCAAAAAAGATTATAAATCCAAAGCTCAAAGTATTTTCATCAGGATTAGCCATAATTCCTACTCCAGGCAGGGCAGAGAAACTGACATATGAATTCAAAGGAAAGGTTGAAGGAAGAGATTTCATTGTATATGTGAATGCGGACACGGGCAAGGAAGAACAGATTCTGCTAATAATTAATACACCTAATGGTATTTTAACCATGTAATAAATAGCAACAAAAAAACAATTTATAAATTGTTTTTTTGTTGCTACATAAAGTTTTGCAAATTTTCCTTTAGTATGATTTCAATTCTTGTATTAACATAATCTTTTTCTGGAACGATTCCATGCGAAAGATAATCATATAGAATCTTTAAGCTAAGATATCCTTGCATGAATGAATCCTGAAAAATCAGTGCACTAAGTTTTCCTTGCATAAGGCAGTCGGCTGTGAGTTCATTAGGTTCAAATCCGATAATCTTTGGATAAGATGAAAGGTTCAGTTGTTTAAATGCCTTTGCTATTGCTGTTGTTCCAATAGCAGAGGTTATGAAAACACCACTATATGAACTCATTCGCGCAAGTTCTGCTAGAGCTGAATTGAAGCACTCTTCTTCACTTTCTCCATAATTAATTGTTTTACTGATTTTTATATTAGGATAAGTAGTTTTTAACTTTTCTTTGAATCCTACAACTCTTTGCTTTAAAGTATATAGTTCAGTACTACCTGAAAATATTATCACATTTCCATCTGAACATAACAAATTACCCATAAGTTCTCCGCATAATCTGCCACAGGTATAATTATCAGCGCCTACATAAAAGAGACGTTTGCTGTATGGAGCATCGTCTGCTACTGTTACTAGCGGAATATCATTGTCTGCTGCTTCATCGATTAGAAGGTTAAGCTGTGTTGCACTTGCAGGAATAATAACGATACCGTCAGGTTTAAGATCAATAGCGTGTGCTAAAAGTTGAAGTTGACGTGAAACGTTATGACTTTTTGTTTCAAGAAATTCAATCTTGACATCGTTTTGTTCAAGTTCTTTAGCAGCTTTTTTCATTCCTTCTCTCAATGTATCAAAGAAATAGCCGCTTTTTGTTGGTGATATGACAAAAAGGCGGAGGTTAGCTCTTGGCATGGTGAACTCCTTTTATTTTTATTGAATATATTTTAACATATCAATTTGACCCATGCAAAAAATAATTATTTTTAATAACTAAAAATATACCTCAAACAAAACATTAATAATCATTAAATAACATTCTCTGAAATAAGTATATATTACCCAAAGTATTTCTGTTTTTATGCGAGGTGCTGATGGGAATCTTATTTGAGAGGTCTGATATAGTGGAAGAAAAACTTAAAATTGCAGTAATTTTTGGAGGAAAATCTTCGGAGCATGATGTTTCTAAAATATCTGCTGCTTCAGTTATAAGAAATCTTAATCGGAATAAATATGATATAATAACTGTGGGAATAACGAAAAATGGAGTTTGGGGAGAATTCGAAGGTCCGATTGAATGGATAGAAGATGGAACATGGGAAGAAAGTTTAAGAAATTTTGGTTTTGAGATAATTGGATATATAGCTGAAAAAGTTGATATTATATTTCCTGTACTTCATGGGAGTTTTGGCGAAGATGGATGCATACAGGGGCTTCTAGAGATTCTAAACAAGCCTTATATTGGTCCTGGAGTTGCGGGTTCGGCTTTGGGAATGGATAAGGGTTTAAGTAAAATTGTTTTTGAACATGAAGGAATTCCACAGGCAAAATATATGGTTTTTAAGCAGGAAAAGATACCTGAAGCACTTTATATATTTGTTGGGAAAGCTGAAGAAAGGTTAGGGTATCCATGCTTCGTGAAGCCTTCTAATGGTGGTTCTTCAATAGGAGTAAGCAAGGTTTGCAGCAGAGAGGAATTTATTAAAGCCATAAATGAAGCATTGAAGTATGATAGCAAGATAATTGTTGAAGAGTTTATTGATTCAAGAGAAATGGAATGTTCTGTACTTGGAAACGAACATCCGATTGCTTCTGTTGTTGGAGAGATTGTACCTTCGAGGGATTTTTATGATTATAATTCCAAATATAATGATGGAACTTCGCAAATAATAATACCAGCGGAAATAGATCAAAAAACTTCAGACAGAATAAGAGATTATGCAATAAAAGCCTTTAAAGCTCTAGGATGTTCGGGGATGAGCAGGATTGACTTCTTTTTACATAAAAAGACAGGTGAAATATTCTTAAACGAAATTAATACAATACCGGGCTTTACAAATATAAGCATGTTTCCAAAGTTGTTTGAAGCTTCAGGAATTGGTTATACAGAACTGTTGGATACATTAATTAAACTAGCAGTTGAAAGACATTTTGACCAAGCAAGAAGCAAAAATTAGTTAAGAGTGTTCTTTATGCACGGCGAAAGATGAAAGGAGAGGCAGATGAATAACATTCCGGTAGGTGTCTTTGATTCTGGTATTGGAGGAATAACTGTTTTATCAAATATAATAAGAATCCTTCCGGGTCAGAAATTTATCTATTTTGGTGATACTAAGAACGCACCTTATGGCACTAAGGATTCGGAAACCATATTGAAATATTCTCTAGATGCTGCCGATTTTTTAATGCAAAAAGGCATAAAAGCGCTTGTAGTAGCGTGTAATACCGCAACAAGTGCTGCAATAAATCATTTGAGAGAAAATCTGAGTATCCCTGTTATTGGAATGGAGCCAGCTCTGAAGCTTGCTGTTGATAAAGGAAATGGTGGGGCTATTGCCGTAATGGCAACATCTTTGACTATCAGGGAAGAGAAATTCAACCATCTTATGGAGAATTTCTCTTCTAAAGCAGAGGTGATACCGGTTGCCTGTTCGGGGCTTGTAGAGATAATAGAGGCTGGGAAATGGAATGGAGCGATAGTACATGATTATCTTAAGGGAAAGTTTTCCGACAAAAATATTGAAAAAATAACCGATGTTGTGTTAGGCTGTACTCATTACATTTTTATTAAGAAAGCAGTAGAAGACTTTTTTAACACCAGGGTTAAAGTTCTTGATGGGAATGAAGGAACTGCAAGGCAGTTAAAAAGAATACTTGTTTCAGAGGGTTTATATCAAGAGAATTTGCTGTATGAAGGGTTTGAAGATTCATCTGTAGAGTTTTATTTTTCAGGAAAAGAGGACAAGCCTGTAAGCCTTTATAAGGATTGGCTGAGAAAAAACGTATAATAGTTTATTTAGTTAACAGTGTAAAGTTGACAATTGACAGTTAAACCCAAGAATTAAGAATAAAAAAATATAGAAGAAATCCTTTGTGGTTGCCCAAAAGGTTTAATGTAAAATTATAATCAGAATCCAGAATAAGAATAGGGGCGATTTGCCCATATGATATCTATTGTAAATAGAGAGGGTAATGAGGTGAGTTATGAAGGAAGATAAGGAAGTAATTATTTCTGTTATTGGAAACCAGACTGGTTCTACTGGAGAAGGAACTCCACTTGAACTTGTCACCGAAGGGAAATATTACAAAGAAGAAAGTGGGTATAAGGCTGTCTATAAAGAGACCAAGATAACCGGAATGGATGGAACGGTTACTACTGTTGCAATTTCACCACAAAAGGTTGTTCTTACAAGGGCTGGGTCTGTAAATTCACAGCTGATTTTTGAAAAAGGTCAAAGGCATGTTTCGCATTATGATACAATTCATGGTGCATTTACTATTGGCGTCTTTACCAATACTATGCGTATAAATGTAGATGAACATGGTGGGGAATTAAGAATTGACTACCATCTTGAGGTTGATAATGCTGATGCAGGAATGAATGATTTTCATATGATAATAAGAGAGGTTGGTAATGAATGAGCATTAGTTTAATAAAGAAAATGAAAGAACAGATAATTGAAATAATAAAAAGCTCATTATTGAAAGCTTATGAGAGTAACCTTTTGCCGCAAATAGAGCTGCCGGAGCAGATATTTATAGAAGTGCCAAAGGAAAAAGCAAATGGGGATTTTTCAACCAACATAGCTATGCAGCTTGCTAGGGCAGCAAAAATGCCTCCTCGTCAAATTGCTGATTATATTGTTTCTAATTCAGATGTTGATGGTACACATATTAAGGAGATTAAGACTGCTGGCGCGGGTTTTATAAATTTCTATCTTGATAGAGAATGGATTTACGAGGTTTTTCCAGTTATAGTTCAGGAAGGCGAAAACTATGGAAAATCAAATTATGCAAAAGGACAAAAGGTAATGGTTGAGTTTGTAAGCGCAAATCCAACGGGTCCATTGCATATGGGAAATGCCAGGGGAGGCGCTCTTGGTGATTGCATTGCTGCTGTTCTTGAGGCGGTTGGTTGTGATGTTACAAGAGAATTTTATGTAAATGATGCAGGGAATCAGATTGAACTATTAGGGCAATCCCTAGAAGCAAGATACATACAGCTTCTAAAAGGAGAAGATGCGGTAATTTTCCCCGAAAAGGGATATCAAGGCGAAGATATAATTGAACATATGAAAGCATTTATAGCAATAAATGGAGATAAATATATCGAAAGTCCTTCAGATGAAAGAAAAAAAGTTTTTGCAGAATATGCATTAAAGAAGAACCTGGATAGAATCAAAAACGGTCTTTCGAGTTATGGAGTTGAATTTGATGTATGGTTTTCAGAGAAGACTTTATACGATGGTGGACAAGTTAAAGAGACCATTGACTTAATAGCAAAGAACGGTCACACCTATGAAAAAGAAGGCGCGATTTGGTTTAAGGCGGGAGATTTTGGGCTTGACAAGGATGATGTTCTTGTAAGAGCAAATGGTATTCCAACATATTTTGCTGCTGATATTGCCTATCATAGAAACAAATTTCTAGTTCGGAAGTTTGATAGAGTTATAAATCTTTGGGGTGCAGACCACCATGGGCATGTTGCGAGAATGAAAGCAGGGATTTCTGCTTGTGGGATTAATTCTGAAAAGCTTGATGTTGTTTTATTTCAATTGGTTCGTTTGCTTAGGAATGGCGAAGTTGCAAGAATGTCAAAAAGAAAAGGTACAGTTATTTCTGTTGAGGATTTAATTGAAGAGGTTGGGCGCGATGTTGCCAGGTTCTTCTTTAATAATAAACAAGCAGAAACCCACTTGGATTTTGATTTGGATCTTGCTGTTTCACAATCCAATGAGAACCCGGTTTTTTATGTT
>Ga0209340_1000735_pt1 | contig 30917 bp, 37 predicted proteins | sample EPASupsiteSAE323_FD_187266 | JGI IMG/M metagenome (GOLD analysis project Ga0209340, IMG submission 187266) | Bioremediated contaminated groundwater from EPA Superfund site, New Mexico - Sample SAE3-23 (SPAdes) (version 2) | ecosystem: Environmental > Aquatic > Deep subsurface > Groundwater >... | reverse complement strand
CTTGCTGCGGATGCACCACCGATCTCGTCTGCGCACCAGAGAATCTCACTGGTAGTACCGGCGGTTTCTTTCCACAACCACCATTCGTAAGTACCATAAGCACCTTCTTCTGACTGAATTCCTAGTGCTTGAACAGGAGCGTAAACGACTCCTGAAGTCACGCACTCGATAGCCTTAACCCTCTGTCCGTCAATGGTGTCATCAACAATCTTGTGAGTTCCTGAACTGATTTGAAAAGGAGTATCACCTATTTGACCTGCTGCGAGTGTATTTGTAACGGCCGCGCCATAAGCACCCTGAAACTGAATTACACCCCTGTTGTTTATAGCCTGAATTTCAGCGTCAAGTAGCGCACGTCTATATAACAACATCTGATTTAAGTATCCGTTGAAATGAGTTCCGCCTGATTTATCCGTAGCGATTCTCAAGGCACCACAAACACCTTCATCCAAATTCTTCTCGATCGGCATTGCGTTGTTAATCATCACTCCATTCACCCAAATCGCCAATCTTCCATAAGTATCAGGAGCTTGGACGGCGGTATAATTTATAATTACGTTGTACCACTGATTGATCACGGCAACCGCACCTGAGTAAGTAGCCGTACCACCTAAGTCTGTAGCAATTTCATCACCAATCACGCCTCCTGGCTTACAAAACGATAACCAGTTTTGACCAGTACCAGCGGCATCTTCTTGAGATACAACTACCTGTTCAGAGGCAACTGAAACCGGTTTCGTCCAAATTGAAAGGGCAAAGCCATCAGTATTTGAGTTATGTATAAGTTCTTGAACAGCGGTACTCGGACCCCCCACCATCGCGTAATCACCAGCACCAGCGAATCGCGAAGCTATCCCGATTGACTCGTCTGCCACATTGGCTGAACCCGTGATTGTCATGTCGCCACATCTGCCTATCAAGTCAGGGATAATACCAGTAGCTTCAGTGAATTCGTGCCAGCCTAATATTTTGCCATCAGTGGTATTGAAATACGTTTCAAGTCTATTCCGAGCTGATTTTTTAGTATTCCCCATTAGTAAGCATTGTTAATAAGTTCGGAATAAAGCTGAGATGCTTCTGTAGCCGTCAACTGCCTGCGGATAAGTAGATTATGTTTGATCGCGCCAGCCCCGTAGTAGCTTCCCCACTTCCCTGAAACTTCGCCAAAGTGTAATTCGCCATCTCTGTTTTTCATGGAGACGTAATTAACAACATTGTTTTCAGAATTGGTATCATCAACCTGTAATCCGTTAAGATAAATCTTCACGCCTGAGCTAAGCCGATTGCCGTCGTATGTGGCTATTACACACATTTTGTCCGAAGGTTTAGTTGTTAAAGCCGTGTTATACATTCGTCCAACATAACAATCCACAGTGTCGTTATCGTAAAAATGCACATAGAGTTTGCCGTCAGTATGGAGTATTAAATCATATTCACCATTCACATTCGGAACACCTTTCGTCATAAGCGGAAAACTGGAGGCAGGTTGTGGTACAAAAAAAGAAACAAGAGTGCACGGTATATCGCCACCTCCGGCGAAAGAGAGGCTGTCATTGTCGGCCACATTTATATATTGCGAAATACCGTCTAAATTGACACCTACGCGGTTAAAATAAGGCGAGGCTTCCATCACTCCATCATTCCCATTCGCTCTTAAGTCAACCAAGCTATTTGCAGTATAATCATGCCACAATGCCATGTCGCCATCCCTCAGAAGTGTTTGTGTTAAATAAGCCATTTTAAATTCTATTAAGGGTTAGTTGCCCGGAAGTGTATAAATCAGCAACCTGCATTTGTGTTAATTCGGTCGGATAAATTTCAACATCCCAAATGTCACCTTGAGCATATCCGGTACTGAATTTCCCTATGGTGATGGGGACACCCGTATTCTCCATCGCCGTATAGGAACCGGCAGTACTGTTGGCCGTATCCCTCTGGACTGCATCAATGTAAAATTTCATACCAGCATTTGTGCTTGATCCATCATAAGTACCAACGATATGAGTGGGTTGCTTTAGATGGTTACTCAAGGCATATACTGATTGTCTGCCGATATATCCACCAGAACTCTGATCAAAGCAATTCCAAAAGATATTGCTACTAGCTACGCCCAATTGATACTCCGCATTTCCTGGGCTTTGGCGTTTGTAGACAGCTCTGAAGGCCGTAACGGAATCCATTTTAGACCAGAACGAGATAGAAAACGGAGTGTCAGTCGTCCCATTCCCAAAGGTATTAGATGCCGAGCTGGGGATCTGCATTAGACTGTTAGCTCCATCGAAATAATATCCAGGATGTTGGGTCCTTTTGGTCGGCGCAGTCACGCCAGCCGTCCAAGCTGCATGATTCCCGTATCCTGAAATATCAAGAGAACGGGCATTCGCAATGTCGTGTTGCGCCATTCTCATTGGAAGATTTACAACAGATTGACTTTTGTATGAGTAAACTGAACCATTTGAATAACTCAAGGCCTCGTTGTTATCAAGCTTTCTATCGAACAATCTTATGCCATGAATAGTACCCTTGAAAAGATTGGCACCGGCCGCACCGGAACCAACATACAAGTCGCTGATCGATGTAAAAGCCCACGCGGTAGCGGAACCAGTTAATACCTGTACACCATTCAGCCAAACACTTGTATTGCCCGATGTACTTGTGACGGCAAGGCGGTTTATTCTTCCCGTATTCCAATACGGAGAATAGGTTGCATAAGGTATGTCGCCAACTACACCACCAGCCATAACAATTCTGAGTGTGTTGTTCAGAGCGCTTTGCGTTTTGGCAACTGAAAAACCGGTTGTTGTAAGAAAAAGTCTACGCAGCACGTCTTCGTTGGCCTCAAAGTTTGGATTAAACCAAACCACCGCACTAAACTGGCTTCCAACTGGCGATTTAGCAATGACGTTATAGGTGACATAATCCGTGGTACCATTCAACACCATTCCTCCACCAAACTGCGGTGTACCTGATACTGTCCCGTTATTCGCCTCTACGCTTGCCCGTGTCAGGAAATCGTCAGCGAAGAAACATCCCCTCTGTCGTTCTGCATTCTGTGAGTTTTGTATTAAAGACATTTTAAATTTGTTAAACCTCAATAGCCTGACACGCCTTAATAACTTGATATATCTGATTGAAACTCAGATGATGCCCGTCCTCAACGATATTTATTTTTATGTCAATAATCGGAGTCCCGTCGATATAAGCCTGAATCACGGCCTTTATAGTTTCGTCTGTGGGATTGATAAGACTTGAAGGTGGGAATGAGTCCGCACTTCCTTCCATTTCGGAAAGATCAATTTGTGAAAAATATTCTTCTGTCGTCATGATTAAACAATTTTAGCAGTTGAATCGATGGGTTGGTAAACGACTGTCCATTTTACTGAGCCTGTCTTGGAAGCGGAGCAGTATAAATCTAGGGTACCTGCCGCAAGCGTCACTGCGCTTACTTGTGACCTGAAGGCTCCTGAAGTAGTTGCTATCATCGCATCTGCAAGCGTACCGGTGATTGAATACATCGTGCCTACAACATCGCCGTCAATATCCAATTGGGCGCATATATCGACATCAGCACCCACGGTGGGATTTGAAATCAGCTTTGCATTATTTGCACCTGCGCCGATTTGTGTCGTAACTTCACCAATAATATCGATAAGTCTCACACGGCCACTGATTGTGAACAAAACGCCTTGAGTCGTTTGTGGCAATGTGCCGGTCGCTTTTTCGGTTCTGTATGTGGGTATAGTTGGAAACTTTGTATCCATTTTCTGATTGGTTAAAGGTTAGTATTTTCTCTTTGAATAAATCGTCCAGTCGTCTGTACCACCTCCGCTTGCCACGACTTTGATCCTAACGTATTTGAACTGTCCAAAGAATCCAAGTGAATCATTAAGCATAGCTGAAGCGGCGAAAGAAGCCACTCCATAAGCGTCAGTTGTTACGTCCACATAAGTACAGCTTGCTTGTGCGGTACCGTCATCTTGTACTGTCGCCTCGACAGTCACAACTAGCGTACCGGTCAAAACGAGTTGTGTTCCCATATTGGAATACCCGTCCATATCCACATAATAATAATACGTCCCATTCGCTCCGTTCGTCACTGTCGCCAAAGAAGCCTCGACATGATGCGTGCTGATCGGATCGGTTTCGCCTACACGATTATTCTGGTTTGCGTAAGAATAACCTGCGGTGATTAACTCGCCATTAAGCGTTGTGATTAAATCACTTCTGTCGTTTTCTGCAACAGCGGCAATTTGTGAACTTCTAGCACGTCCACCCATCTTAACAGGATTGCCCGAGTCCACGGCGTCATGTGCTACATTCCCAACAACCTCAACGTCAACATCGTTAGCCAGTACGACAGGAACTGACGAAGCCGCGGCTTTTTGACCCAGCGTCGTCGCAGTACCTCCCCATTGAGCCACATTGACGCTATCTGCTGTCCCACCCGGACCTGCGAAACTTCGATATGTGAAGACTTCCGTATCATCGGTGTTCGCCTTTCTACCCAAGAATCGATTGTTTTTGTAGTCTATACCGTATTGACCATTTGTTAAGCTTGCCAAAAATCTAAACTCTGTTTCGGCTTCCTTTGATGGATCGGAAGGAGAATGATAAGGTATTTCTTCTGTAAACGTATTCGTGGATCCAAATACGAGTGAGCTCGCATATCTGAATATTTGCACCGTCGAACCGTAACTGTGACTATAAGTCGTGGCACCACCCTGAAACCAGTTTTGGGTACTTAGTCCAACTTCGCTGTAAATACTAAACGTATAAACATTAGAAGCAACAGCAACGCCTCCAATCCAACCATATAGCGTATTCCCTGCGCCATCTGTTAATTTAGCAATATATCTCGCCGAAGTAGAACTCTCAAAGATTTTCTCGAGATCAGTAGTTGCGTCATATGCGCCAAAACTAGCGGCACCGTCTGTTTCGCTAACTGCTTGAACCTTTTGTGTATACATAAGATTCTGAGGAGAACCCCAGAAACTACCTATTTTGCTACCGTATTTTTCCAATATGGGGCCTTGTGTAAGATCGACAACGACGGTTGAACCTGCTGCATCTTTTACATATCCAGTAGCGGCTATGTTGACCGTCTCAGTTACCGATTCGAAAGAACTCCCTTGTCTCACATCTTGAACGAACTGTGGTGATTGCGGAGTAAATAATCCACTCCCCATCTGATAGTCTTCCATAGTATTATTATGGTTATAGCCGTATTATGGCTGAAATAAAAATAACTATTTTCTGAATTTTGATGCGACTAACGGACCAACTATTTCTCTGAGTTGTAATTCTGTAAGACTATTGAATTGATCTGCAGTCTTAATCCCTGCGGAATGTAATTTCTCGATTGACTTTGCTCCGAGTCCCTTAATTGTCGCAAGCCCTTCGCCTGTACTTTTAGCAGGCTGATTGACTTTGTTTCCTCCAAATTGACCAGCTCGTTCAGCCTTGACTGCATCAAGATGAGCCTTGTCTTTAAGTCTTGCCTCTTGGATTTTAGTTTCCCACTCCATTTCCTTTGCCGGAGTATCGATTTCGATTCCCTTTGCTGCATCTTCAGCCATGGCTCGACGAACTCTAGCTTCTTCCGATTGGCTTAATGTCGTAGGAGCGATTTTGTCTAAGACATACTGGACCAGCGCTTCCTCGACCGGACTATTGATAGGATAAGAACGCATGTGTAGAACTCGATCATTTGCATTTAATTTGTCGAAGATTTCCATAAACCTGGGATTGACTTTTCGCAATTCCGCGATTGGATCCAATGAGTTGAAATCAATCGTGTGGACATTCTGGTCTAATAACGTAGACATGTGTACTTGGGTTAAATTACTGAGTGAGAGGGGCGAATTTCGCCCCCCACAAATCAACAATCTAAAGAACTATGCAGCAGCAACGGAACCCGAGCCATCTGGCGAATACCATTCGCAGATTATAGACAATGCACCTGCAGTAAGATCATCAACATTTCGCGTCAATATAATATCTTCTCCAGCCGAAATAAGTACCCAGCTTGTAGCCGAAAGAGCGCATGCGCCATCTTCCGGATTGTTGTCAGTCCAGACATCATTGATAGCGAAATCTGCGTTATCAACAGTAGTAGCAGGAAGTAAAACATCTGGATCCCCAGCCGTACCAACAGACAGGGTTGTTGTACCCGATGTTGAAGTGATAGCAGTTGCACCAACTATTCCGTAAGTGCGCGCGACAACATTGCCCGTTACATTGAAGATTGCGGCTGTGTCGTAACCCGTCAAATCAGCAATCATCTTCATGTCAACCTGAGGCGTGACTCTGACAATGGCTTTTAACATCTCCATAACCGATCCGTTCTGATTTCTCGTTACAGTAGTCGAGTCAAAGCCGGTTCTGATCATGTCGTCGAGATTTGAGTTGGCCGCATCAGGCATTCCAAGCATTGTTTCAACGCTTTGGAAATTCGTGCGAACACTTGGATTACCCAAATCCGTCTGGATAGCATCAACAGCAGCATCGGCTACCTTGAGAAGTGAAACGAGTGAAGTACCACCAGTTGTATCACTCTTTTTACCAACAACGTCACGCATTTGAGCATCAGTAGCAGCATCTTGCGTTGGAACAGTGTGGTAACCAGTGAGAGTAGAAAGCGTGCCAGGAAGAGTTGTACCTGTATCTTCAAGAATACCCTTTGCGTATCCCATTAGAGATTTATCTGCAGCAACTGTACCAACGGCGGTATCTGTTTTGTTACCAACAACATCACGCACATTGGTATTGGTGGTCACGTTGGCACCTGGAACTGCATGTAGTCCCGGGATGGTAGTAGTGACAGCAGTTGCAATAACCGAAAGATCACCAGCCGCAAGGGCGTTACCGGATCCTCCTTGAACAGAGGCACCAGCCGCGCCATCATAGAACTCAGCAAACCAAGTGGACCCGGTAGCGGTATCTTTTACCGATTTACTGAAGTCTGTGGTACCTGAGTTGTACATATAGCCAAACACATTGCAGTCGACAACAGCGGTCGTGAAATCAACAACAGCAGTCGTGGCAAGACCGTAAAAGTCAACATCGACACGAGTATTGTTGCCACCAACTAGATGAACAGCACGAGTATTGCCTGAACCAGTCGTGAAGCCAACATGCTTGAGCTTAATCTTGAGATTATCGGCCGCAGCAGTTGTCAGGATAATATCGGTGAATTCCTTTAAGTTAGTGGAATCACGTGATTCTATATCGAACGTGCAATCAACACCAGATACAACGAATGGACTAACGACAGCATCAATACTATTGGTAATAATGATGTTTTTAATTGTCGTACTAGCTCCGCTGACAACCCATGTTGCAGCAGTGGCACTAAATGTAAACGTAGGCCTACTAGCTCCTTCGCCCAAACCGATGATCGATAGACCAGCAACATCAGAAGTGATGTCGCTTGCAGTAGCAACAGTCTCGGTATAACCTTCAGAGATATAAACCGTATCTCCAAGATTAGCCCTACTGACTGCGCTAAACGAGTTGATGGCCGAATCAACATCTGCGAAAATTAACGTACTCCCGTCAATTGGGTCAACTTTGTAGTTGAAGGTGTCTCGGATGATAGCCATGTCGGCAGCAGTCGTATTCTTAACGAGTACGCTTCTGCCAGGCTTACCACGTTGAGCCGTCCCCAATTCCAATCCATTTTTATCCATGAGATTTGTAAATTAGAAATTAGAAAATTAGGAAGCGGACGAATCACCCTTGCTGAAGTAGCCCCAATGCCAATCTCTGAAGCCTGTTTGCATATAAACTGAACCCGGTTTGTAAAAGGTTCCGTTCTTATACTCAGTTTCAGACATGACTCTTGGTTTCCAACCCCATATCATCTTGCATGATCTCTTTGTTCTCTCAGGAACAGTAAGAGCCCAATAAGAAGAATAGGTTGAAGGTTGCCATTCGATAACTTCATAAGTGATTCCACTTAGAGTGTTGGAGTCGTTTAATTCCGTTCCAGGTAGTTTTGGAGAGAACAATAATCTCTTTGCCAAATCTTCCTGTTCGATGGAGATAAGAAGTTTTAAATTCTTGGCTCTCTTTAATTGAACGCCTTTGAGGTCATAGAATCTGTTGATTCTGTTTCTTGCATTTACAAGAGCTGTGTATGACAAAGGAACATGGCCTTCTGTTGCAGGCGGGACATTTCTTTGCGTAGCAACTCCAGGTTCCGTAGAAGGGTGTGCCGTACTTGCCAATGCCACTGCATCTCCACCTGTCTGGTGAGTTGCGGTATGTGCAAGATAAATCATACGAGCAGCCTGTGTATCAACGCGTTCATAAAGCGATTGATGAACAGCCTCTACGCCCTCTCTAAATTCTTGAGCACGTTCCTTGTTGCCTTCCATTATCCAATGAATCAACTCCTCGGTATACGTACACATCTTTGTGTATTTCTGAACTGTGATTTCTACGTCATATCCTTGGGTTCTGTCTTCATTGCTGTAAGGAGACCCTTCTAAAGTCAGCTGAGCAATTGAGAGACCTGAAACACTAGAAAACTTTGGGTCCGGGATAGAAGGACTATAATCCTCATATCCTAATTTTGCGTACTGCAGATCAGCCGAAAGCTGATCCTTGGTTTGGTCGAATATCTCGACGATTTGAGGGTCAACGATGTCTGGCAGTCTGGTTAATGTATCCATTGTAAGACTAAGTTAGTTGTAAAAGTACTTACTTCTTAACTAACTTCTTAACTTAGTCTTAACTGGCAGTCGTGTGGCTGAATCCAGTGAATACCGGAGTACATAGAACACGAGTTGTGGAACTCTCGCCCCGTGGATCAAGTTTCGTAATGCGGAACTGACCAACTGTCGCAGAAAGAGAAGCTTGTGCGAGTTGTTGAGCGCCTGTTGTACCTGTGAGTATTGTGTAGAATCCTACGCAAGCATCGTAAGTAGAAGCGGCATTCAAATCACATTCAACTTCCATTCCTTGATATGCTGGGATAATTGCCAATTCGTATTTTGCAACGGTGGCATTATCGGCAGTCATTGTCTTTACCTCATTTGCGAATCCAAGGATTCTTGCTGAATTAGAGGCAACCAAGGCAACACCTGAAGCTTCAGTAACAGCATCGCCTATAGCGAATACTTCTGAATTTTTGCCGACTCTGTGGATTTGGCTAATAGCCAACGCCTTGTCGGTTCTTTCATGAAATCCGTACATAGTAAGGGATTTTTAAGTGATAGTCTTACTTACTTGTTAGCATAGACAGTTTGTCTGCAAACGCCTGTGCTTCCGGCGATTTCGTACTTTGTTTGTGACTGAGGATTGAAGAGAGTCCACCCCTCTTACTGGAATTCCATGCAAGTGCAGCATCTTCTTTTGTCTTCTCGGTGCTGGCACTACTTGGGAAAGCCAGTTGATATGCCTTGGACCACGCTTCTGACGGACTTTCCTCAACATATTCAGGATTAAACATATTGAGTTGAGCTTTAACCTTCTTGTAGGCAGGATCAAATTCGTTGTCTTTGATCCCCTTGCTTTTAAGAAAATCTTTTCTGTCCGACTCAGTACGCGTTGCATCTCTTTCTTCAAGAGTTTTAATGCGTTTTTCCTGAGCATACCTATCCGGATCACTTTTTTTCAAAGATTCGAGTTCCTTATCTTTGCGATAAGAATCGTAGCTTTTATCATACAACTTCCTGGACACTTGATCCGCAAGTTTGGGATTTGTATCCGCCAAATCGTTCAGTAATTCAGGATTTTTCTCAACAAGTTTGACATTGCTATCAATTACTTGCTGATGCTCCTCGCTTAACTGTTTATGCGCTTGGCTCGTACCTTCAAATCTTTTTTTCCAGTCATGCTCCTGTACAGGAGGTTCTGTCTGGTTAAGTTGTTCAGTCTTTGCCAGTGCAAATTCAGTTGATTTTTCCGGAGGGGTCGCTTTCGCTGCCTCTGGATTCTCCTTCGCAGGAGGTTCGTTGCCTGCTGTTGCAGGGGTCACGGTTGTATCCATATTGAATGGTTAGAAATTACTGCATGCGGTGATAAAGCCACATTATTGGCTCACTGCTAATCGTATCTAGCAATACGCAGTGAGTCCATAGCGAGGCTTTATCGACTTGTTTTCAAGGAGCCTACCATCCCAATCCGTTTAATGTCTTGTCCATCTGTTGTTGTTCTGCACCGTTCTGCATCTTCTGCTTGAATGCGTTCTCTATAGCCTTATGAATCGTCGTGTACATCTTGACACCTCCCTTTTTCAATTCCTTTTGTTCTCCTTCTTCATACATACACTGTTGTATCCACTGAGCGCAAATATTTTGTTCGAGTTTTAGTAAGCTTTGATATTTCTCGTCTACTATCAGCGCGGCAATATTCTCTCTATCTACTTCAGATACTCCCATTATTAGTACCATCGCGCTCTTGTATATACCAAGAAGGCTATACGCCAGCTTGTGCTCCTGCTGCTCCCATTGTTTCTGGGCTCGTCGCCTTGTCAGCCACGAGTTGAGTTTTTTTAGCATTCTTGTAATCGTTAATTGCTTGCTGTTCTTGAGGGATTATACCACCGGCATTCTTTATAATACTAGCAATATCATCTTGTTCTGAATTTGGATTGGTATTGACTGGTTGTTGAGGTGCTTGCTTCTTAATAACAGAAGAGGGCAAGCCTCCGTTCTCTCGTAGGAATTCCGCTAATCCAAACTGATCCATTGCAAGAGGCGCCAATGCAGCTATCTTCTCTGCGGATTCCATCTTCATGTTCTTATCAAGCTGCTCGGATACTGCAATATTTCCAACTGCCAGTATTGGCTCGAAGTCATAATCGACATCTTCACCTTTGAATTCGAATGTATGCATCCCTTGCTGTTCTTCCTCAATAAACGCTGTTGATGTTTTGTCGTGTTGTTTTCGGAATAACTTTGTTCCATCGGTTGTAACCTTCATCGTCTTACCTTCGGCTCCGGGCTGAGGGGCTCTGAGGTGAAGTCTTAAAATATTCGCATTGATTCTGTGAAGCCTCTTCAATCCTGCAATGGTATTGAGATGCAACCCCAAATCGACAAGAAGTATCTGGGATTCCTTGCGAACAACAGTCTTTGTAGCTGTTTCATCAGAAGGAGGAGATACGGTATCTTTAATATTAATTCCGGTCACAAGCGTAATATCATTGTCAGTCATCTCATCGAGTTTCAATGGAGCATCTAGATTTGACACAACCGGTATAGGCGACATGTCTCCCGGAGCAACACGAACGAAATCTTGCCCGAAAGTGTAAGTCTCCTCGTTGAATGGAGATAGCGGATCGATTGCAAGCGTTGGCTTGGCACCCTTCTTTGTAACATCATAAATAAGATTTCGATTCTTATTCTTAATCTCTCGGAAAGCCTTGATGATAGCCGGTTCTCCGTAGCCGTATGGTTGCCCGGGGATCTTATTGTCTACAATCAATGCAAGTGGGATCTGCTTCTTCCCTCTGAAACTTCGCATGGGGATTGGAGAACTTCTCACGATAATACCATTCATCATAACATCATACATATCTGTTATCTCGTTGTAGCAATGCAGTACCTCATAGAAACTCTTTGCGTCACCTCCGTTGAGATCGTTTATATCCTGGAATAAATCTTTCTTTGGGGCAGCCTTGATTCCTAATTTCTCGAAGTCTACATCGTCGAATATTATCTTCCCCTGCTCTTCAGTGTAATACTCCGTAATGATTGCATCCTCGCAATCACCAAGGGTTGCACTCGTACATCCGTCATCTAGGTACACATGTCGAAGATCCGTCGTTGTAGTTTTAAATTCTCTGACATCATGAGTCTTCTTGTCGTAAGTTACATTCCCACTATCGGTAATGGTTGGCTCCTGCACTGTATTCTTGTAGCTCCTCATTCTAGACCATCGTATTGCCGTTCCGAATATGTTTTTCTGTAGAAGTGTCTCGAAGTCTTCGTAATCAGCCTCAGCTTCATTCATGGCTTGATTGTAAACACTCTTCCACAAAAGAGCCGGACTTTGATCATCGGCACCCGGGACCATCCATTCAGGTGAAGGAAGGTTCTTAATCTCTGTCGCCAGTTTTCGCATTACAACAGCGAATTCAAGAGGATAACGCATATCCGTGAATCTGAATCCGTATGTAGTAAATTTTGAATTGAAGTATCCTTGTAATTCAGGAGCTGTGTCTGGATCAAAAGACCGGTTCGCATCATTGCCTCCATTGACTGCAAACGCAACAAACGCAAAAAGAGACGATCTCCACATCGGCTCAAAATGTTCGCGCCTTGCTTTCATCTGCTCTGCTCTCTGTAGCCAGTGATGAGCGCTACTTGCGACTTCTTCAGTACTACCGTCTACATTAAGAGTAGTTCGCTTTTCCTCCTTATAGTCTTTTAACTCCCTGCCGTAATATTTTCTGGCCATGTTTTTATAGGTTTATTCCCATATCAATAGTTGATTCCTCGGGAAGAATAATTAAAACAGGAACTCCTTTTGAATTTAAAACAGTTTCCGTAGGCAGTGCCACCTCGGTAAATATAAACTCCTCATTTGTATCGGCTAAATCCCAAACAGATAAAAGAGGGAGATGATCGAATTCACTTGAACGATTCGGAGTATATGTTTTATTACACTCATTTCGTATGGAAAGTATATATCCCAATAGCAATGATGCCTTGATCGAAAGGACACTTGGAACAAGCACTCCGTTGTTTCCTGTTGTAGTGTTTGTGATCCTGACCTGAGCCGTATTATCTGACATAAACATTAGTTAGGTGACAGATCTAACTAACATACTTGCCAACATAATAAGCACAATTTTGTATACATGCAAGTATTTACCAATTTTGACTACTCTTCTTCGCTTTTAGGCTTTCCCTTAAGTTTTCTTCTTGAGTCTTTGGCTTCTGTGGTTTAACAGCATAGTCAAAGATGTAGATCGCAATACCCAGCGCAATAACGCAATCGTCATGGCAACCTTCTTGAGCTTCATATCTTCCATGGTCGTCCTTAACGAAAGTCATGCACTCCAGGATTGTCTTCTCGTCGTTGAGTGCGAATTCACCTTCGTTAATCCAATTCGCGAGTTTGTTTAGGATGATTGGTCTTGTGCGTTCGTTCGTGTGGAAGCCAAGTTTGTATTCGGTTTCTTCTGAAGTCTTGTCGACAGTTCTTCTTCTAAACAGATTCGGATAGTGAATATCCTTGTGGAGTACATTGTTCGTAGTGATACCATCTTTGTTGACCTCAACCCCAAGGAAAGCCGCGCGAGTCATGCCGGCATAGAAATATCCAAGTCGTGCTGCATCATAAGCAAACTCAGTGGGATTGATTTTGCCTCTGAGAGTTGCGACAAGATCGCCCGTGTCCTGTTCGAGTACTTGAAGTACCGAGTAGTCAGAATGTTCCGTTCCCTTTGCTGTGTCGCCTCCGATTACATAAGACTTACCTGGATCCGGGAATTTGTAAATCCTCAGTTTGCCGCCATCGTATCTATTCATCTCAGGAGTTTTAACATCCTGTGCTGTATTTGCAGATGTGAGATCGCCAACCCATTTTGGCTTCGGGCAATAGGTGTGATAGACAGAAAGATTCTCAATATTGAACTTCGGAGTACCTGACACAATAAACGCTTCACGGTCCGAACTCGGATACTCTTGCTTGAACTTTATCTCATCACCTCCGCACTTATTGGCAATCGCCCATCTACGCCATGACATCTGCTCATCTGTGAGGTTATATAGAGCCTTGATTTCCTTTTCGGTCTCGGTTAATTCAAATCCTTCAGTAACTGGACGGGAATATTCCGGGAATATATGCCAAGGGAGGAAGATAGCTTCGTAATCGTTCTCGTGTCTCTTTGCCGCCCAATAGGTATCGTGGAAATATCCACCAACGCCATTTGCTGTGGATTCAAGAATGATAATTGTATCGGAGTGATCCGGTATTTCCTGAAGAGCCGCAAGCATGAGTTTCTTCGCATCAGACCAAAATGCAATTTCGGATGCATGGAAATTATGAGTAGTGGATCCGCGCTTCTCTTTCTTTTCTGCTGTCGACACCTGAAGACTTGATCGTAACCCCGGATTCGTCTTTCTTTCTATGTCGTCCGGATTCTCAAATACAAGTCTTCTTGCGTTGTCATAACGCTTTAATGGAGCAAACTCTGTGGGAAGGCTATCGTAATACAACTTAGTCATATCAAATATCGAACATGTCGATTCCGGATTATGAGCTATAATACTCGACACCCTGTTCTTGCGCGTTGCCGTGTCGTGGAAAATCAATGCCTCGGCGTATGTCGAAATACCCTCCTGGCGAGCCTTGAGTATTACCAGTTTAACCGCGCGTCCTTCTTGTTTAATCCTCTTGACGGTCTCGTGTACAATCTTCTGAGCAGTATTGAACTCAAAAGGGATTATCTTCCCCTCTTTTGTTCTAATCTTTAAAAACTTCTTGGAGTACCACTCGAAGTCTTTAATTTTTTTTTTAGCTGATCTCGTGGAGTTTCCATGTTATTCTTCATCATTAAGTAGGTTTTCTATCGAAAAAGTACCAGTAACCTTCTTCTCTTCTTTCTTCCTTAGATTCCATTCGTCAAACTTTCTTTCAAGAATCCATGCCTTTGCTTGCCATCCATTACCTCCGCCTCTTAATTCTTTAAGCAATTCACTCTTTTCCTTTTTAAGTGCCTTTTTTATAAGACCCGAAAAATGCTTCATTAACGGATTAGAGGCTTGTTGTTTATTAGCTTTATAGTCCTCGAAAGTTGTTTGTGAAATTGTTGGCTGTTTAAGACTTTCAAGTTTTTCGTTTAATTCATCAAGAAGTTCTTCGTCAGTCCAATATAGAGCCTCGGTAACAACTTGTATCATTGCAAGGATAAGATCCTCAGTTAGTTTAGTCGGTCTTCCTCTTCCCCTCTGGCTCTTCTGCTTCCCCTCTGGGTTGTTCCTTCCTGGTCTTGCCATGTTATTTCTTGTTAAGGTCTAACCAAAGGCGAGCGACTGCCTCTTCCGGTGTGTCACCATGCCCGTATGCGTTTCTTTCATAACACGCTTGAAATGTGGTGTGAATTTCCTCAGTAATTCCCGGCGAATCATATCGAGATAATGCGCTAAATTTATCTCCACAAGCCTTGATAAGTTCCGATAGCGTTGGTCTGTAAACCAAATCCTTTGCGTAATCTATAACACTTCCATCGTCATACTTCGCATTTTCGAGATTGTAAAACGCGAATAGGATTATCTTCTCTCCCTCAAAACGCGACAGGTAAAAATATCTCTGATCCTCAATACTCTTACCGTATGGTTGTGGGTATCCGGCTTCCTTTAGGTTCTTGCAGATAAAATACGATAAAGATGACATAGGAATTTGATTACTGGATTGCTACAACTTTACAGTTTGGACACTGGTATAGTTTCTTGGGATGCACACCGGCTATACTTCCATCCGGATTACACTCTTGGACGACTCCCCCGATATCACCTATTTCTATCATTGCATAGTCACGAGTACATACCCAACATTTTGGAGGTTCCATAGTTTTATTTTGTTAATTTTTTAGACACCAAATCCTAGCAATATTTAAATAATTTTAACTAATAAAGAGAATCACTCTTCGTCAACATGATTGAATTCAACAACTGTGACATTAGTAGCCTCAGGACCCTTTTTGCCTTCCTGAATGTCGTAGCTGACGATATCGCCTTTCTTGATCTCCGCCCCGTTCACCTGCGATACATGAACGAATATGTCGGCGCTTTCACTGCTGATGAATCCAAAACCCTTGTCCGAATTGAAATACTTAACTTTGCCTTGCATGTTTGTGTTTGTTACGAGATTGGCGACACTTCTTACTACAGTACTTCTGGATCTGACCGGGGTTGTTTAAAGTGATTTCCTTCTCACAACCCCTGCAATATGTAGGTAAAATTCCGTATTGCATATTATTTCTTTTTCTTTTCGTCTTCCTCTTCCGGCTCATTAACGATTGCGCATTCAGTTGTAATGAGTGTCCCGGCGGCACTGACTGCGTTCTCAAGAGTCAATTGAACAACTTTAAATGGATCAATTACCCCGGCTGTTACCAAATCAACAAACTCATTAACTGTGACATCAATTCCCTTGCCTTCCTTGATGATCTTCTTAATCAATTCATCCACCTCTTCCATCCCGGCGTTCTCAAGAATGAGTCTGCAAGGTTGCTCACATGCCTGATTAAGAAGACCCCAAGCAATTGCTTCGTCCTTATCTTTTGGTTTCTCAACCTTATTCATAGCCTTGAGAAGTGCAACGCCTCCACCCTCCACATATCCACCCATCAATGTAGCTTTGGCGGCGAATACTGCATCATCTAAGCGATATTTAAGTTCTCTCTTCTCGACATCAGTAGATGCGGAATATCGGATAGTCGCTAATCCACCTTTGAGTGCGGCTATTCTTTCATCGAAATCCTTAATCTCCACTTCGCTTGTACTGCCTTTCTTTTCGTTGATAAGGAAAAGAATGCGATCAATCATTGCTACTTCGTTATCAGGAACTAAAACAGTATGTTCGCGATTTGAGTAAGCCGATCTAACTTGACCCAAGTCATCGATAGTGAAGTCTCTGATTTGTACACCCTTATCTGAATCTACAACTTTTGCTCCAGTTGCGATTGCTATGTCTCGAATAATATCATCTCTCTTGCTTCCGAATGCCGGTGGTTGTACCCAGATCCAGTCAAGAGGTCCACTATTCTGAACTCCATTTTGGAATAGGAACTGCAAAATAGATGGATGCAAGTATTCGGCAACAATTACAAGTCTTCCTACATGTACCTTTGTAACCTCAACGACATCTTCTCCTTTTGCGTTCTTGGTTACTCTTCCATCTACGAATTGCTTGGCAAGATTCGCAAAATCAACAAAGGAATTTAATCTCCCCTTGACCAAGAGAACGCGAGCATCTTTCATTTCATTCTCGTATTTGTTGTTCTTGATCACGCCCTCCTTTAGACCCTGATCCCATTTAAACCCTTTTTGACGAGTGACTGTGATGTTATTCTCAATCCCTTCCTCGAAAGTGATTGCGCTATCTTTTCCGAGATCGAATATAAGTTCTCCGATTAATTTGCCGATCTGAGGATCTCTGCATGATATCGTTGCAATATTCACTAAGTCTTGAGCAGTCTTAACTTCATGTTTGCTCAATACAACTTGATCGATAACCTTTTTGGAAAGGTCTTTTAATGCGCGACTAACAGCAACCGGATTGCCCTGATTGCCTTTGAACATTGCTCTTACTAATTCTCTTGCAAGAATAATAGCAGTTGTCGTTCCATCACCTACCAGGTCATTTGTGCGGAAAGATGCCTGTTTTACAACCTGACATCCAAGATTCTCGAATGGATCGCTGAGATTTGCTTCACGGCTAATCGTAACCCCATCATTTGTAATTTGAGGTTTCTGCCAAATTGGCGACTCAAATATAACGTATCTTCCTTTTGCGCCAAGTGTAATCGCGACTGCATCAGCAAGCTTATCAACACCGGCAAGTAATTTCGCCCTTGCCTTTTTACCATAGAGGTAAGACTTGTACGGAACTTTCATGTTTCTTTTTATTTATAATTAAAACTAACTAACTTTTAATTGCTAATTCCTAAGAGATCAGACGTATTAACATAAATATAAGCATAATCTGTTGTCTCAACCTTGACCGGACTGTATTTCACGAAATGAACCTGCTTACCAGGACGGATGCCTCTGATCCATTTATTCCAGAACCCGATCTGGCCTATCTGTATGATGGTACCAACATCCGGACTGGACTCTCTCTCAAGTTCCTTTGTCAGCTTGAGACCACCGACATCAGCTACTTTGCGAGAGATCACTATTCTTTTGCCTAACGGCGAAAATTCCAGTTTCTTTTGACTGGAGCCCTCGTTTGGGCTTGATGCTGTGTCTTGCATAGTACTTTTTGGTTACTAACTAATACTAAACTGAATATATGCACGGAAATAATTATTGTCAACAAAATAAAAAAAGGAGTCAGTTTTATGCCGACTCCTCCTTTATTAACGCATTCTCAAACCTCTATGCGGTCTATTCTTTTTCCAGAATTTAATCCACCATATAAATATCTGCATGGCATGATATGTTATCGGATCTATTCATGAAAAACAGATCTCCACGATCTCTCCATCTCGCGTTCATGGCATCTGCTATCACAAACTCCCCATTGCAACGCTGATCTTCCGGATAATCAGTGGAGACAAGAATTACTTTATCTCCAGCATCGAAAGGGGCATTAAGACCATAGTTACTCCATGAGATAAGTTCCTGTGAAAGAGCGATCACGCGTTGTCCTTCATTAGCCATGTCACAAAGATTTAAACCGGTTCCCCCCGCAATGCATGGAGTTGAATCGGTTTGACCCACCTCAGGATTGTACGATGTGAAATAGATATTCGATATAATCAAGGAGCTAGTTTGAGAACTATAGCTCAGGTTCTGCGGAAAAAGTTCCGCGTCTAAAGCATCCAACCTAATACGCAACTCAGCGTTCGCATCGTGAAGGTCTTCCTGTTGACCTTCGAGCTTTAACCACTCGGCGGAATTATCCGAAATCTCTTGTTTAAGCATCCCGTACTCAATAAGAGAAAGCTCACGATCATTCGGACCGAATGCGAAGGCACTGGCGGTGAAAGCCAGTATGAATGTACTTACAATGCCGAGAATCAGCATCGTCTTGTTTGAAATGAATGCAGGTTTTTGCGTTTCCATTTTTTGTTTTGTTATGAAATATGGACGCGATTTACTTTGATGCGCATCGTGTAAATCATAACATTATAGCAAACTTATTGCTTATAGTCAAACGTCTTTCTCTGGCAAATTTCATTCTTCATCACGATGTTACAAATATAATCTGTTAACTTCTCTCTTTCGTCTAGGATTTCATTCTCGGAAACATATCTCCTTACTGCTTTGGCGTACAACGGGTCTGTAATCGGATGACACAACTCGTGTACTATATACGGGATTATATCTTCTTTGTTCTTCCATTTCTTAATAAGTTTATCGCTATATCTCAAGGTCACATTGAGGTATGGATAATTATATTGGCACTCCATAAGCGCATTGTCGTTATTCGTTTTATAGCGAAGCTCGAATGTATGTTTGTCGAGAAGCAATATCTTAGAATATTTCCCGATTATTTCGTAGATGTATTTCTCTAGTTTTAATTGTTTCATATTTAATCTTTAATCGGCTGAGCAATACAGGTTAGCTGGACGGTTTCATTGTCTTCGCCATGGTCAACGCCCGATATTATAAACTGGCCTCTTGTGGCCACTATCACGTCTCCAACGGTACTCGGTTCGTCTTTTGGTCGTACCCTGCGATAGTCCGCGTCTTGGTCGAGAATGATAAACGTGTCCAGCATATTTGTTTTTTGGTTAATGGCAAAATCCTTTCCATTTATCCATCTCCTCGGCGAGATGATGTTTCCGCATTGTCTCTTGTGCTTTGCGATTCGTCTCTTGGCGATTGAGCTGGCAAGCATTAACGATTGTCTCAAACTCGCAAGCTGGTGATTGAGCATGTGTGCATGTGTCTATTCGAGGACATTTCATTTGACGTTCGGATTAAAGACTTTGATCGCCGAGCAAGCGCACATGAAGGCGCGGAATCCCTGTCTGTACTTTTCAAGCTCACGCCATTTCTCCGCATCGCACCATTCCTTGTTGTCTTGATAGGCCATCATCGGCGCACCAAGCTCCTGTGCGACACTGGGGAACGTGCGGCATAAGATTGGAGTGCAGTCTATAAAAGAATGTTTGTGATTATTTATCATTTTTGTTCTCTAAGAATTTTGATAAGTTTTTGGTACTCACGAATTTCCGATTCAGCCCACTCGATAATCGCTTGCGGATTGTCCTTTATCGAGTTCGCAAAATCTTGCGTAGGATTGCATAGGTTTGCCTCGCTTTGCATACATTTAAGGCACTTACCGTCTTCGTGATTCGTCATCTGGTAACATTTTTTGCATGGCTTGATTGTGCGCTTTTTCATAAATATTTTTCGATTAGTCTGTTTTCTTCGTGTTCTTGCTTGAGCCAGTGCTTGTACATGATATGTTCTGGCACTTGAAGTAACGCATAGTTAGGACACTTGGTGTTCGTACATACCAGGCTGGTAACGCTATTGCCAGTTACGAATGTCCAACTAATCAGCTCCAACACATTAGCGCATTGGTTACAGCGTCCTTCTGTTACTAGCGAAGGAGGTTTTATTTCTTTGGATTTCTTGTGTGTTTTGATAGATTTTCTCATATGTATTTGGTTATACTAGCAGGATATGTTTTTAGTCTATTCAATTATGCTTGAGGTCGAGGTAGGGCTTGAACCTACATCCCCCTATAGAGTGTCTTACCACGAGAAGTTACCACTAGCGTCACCTCTCTTTAAACGACACGACCTTGAATCCTTGTAGCGAGCGGATAGGTACCCGACAGGAATCGAACCTGCAACCTTCCGTTACGGATTATAGCTACCATTGCTAACACGAGTACCTATGCAATGCGCATTGCTATCCGCCCTGTACAAGATTTCAAGTGGCTGGTTTTGCCGTTGCGTTTCCGCCTTGGATTGTCCAGCCTACAACGCCCTTTGTGGAGAATAGCCCCACAAATCGAGCGTCCATGTTGTGAAAGAGCTATAATTCTACATTGTAAATACCTGCCTTTGTTTCATATCCATCTGATTTATTAGTAGCAAAACTTTTGTCATTACCTCCCGCCGTTAAATCAGTTAGTTCGTTCGCGCTAGTAGTTAGTGTATTGTCAGCATTATGACAAAATGTAATCCATGGGTAAGATGGATAGATAGGTTGCGGATATTCTTTTATTATTATTGGATTAGTCCATGAATTGATTATTGTATTGGTTTGCAATTCATACTTCTTCCATTCACCTTTTGGTAGTAATTTTTCAAGAGCCTCTACAAGCTCACCGAATTTGATTGAATTTTCAATCTTTATGATTTTGGATTCCGTGTCGAGTTGGATTTTCATACAATTTTAATTTAAGAAATAAGTTTATCTGCTTCTGCTTTGAGTTCGGCTATCTTCTTGAGTATTTCAGCCTTGCGAGTTGCGTTCTCGTTGTTCTTTATTGCATCTATTCCCCTCTTGTATCCCCTCTTCTCCGCTTCTTCTTCGACTTTGGAGATGAAAGCTATTAAGTCATCCTGTCCCATTAAGTCGAGTCCGTCTTCTGCTTTAATCCTGAATCTTTCTTTTAATTCTTCCTTCCAGTTTTTCATGTTTTATTTTTGGTTAGTTTTGATTCGATTAGTGGTTTCAATATGTCCTCCCAGCATTTATCGCAAATATCATAAGTTTCATATTCGCTTTCGTCATCTAGCCATTTCGATTCATGAGAACAATAGTTAAGCGTTCTAACTCCGTTGTCATCGCCTCTACTTACATCTTTATTGTTGCATACCAGTCCACAGAAATCACAAGTCCGACTGATTTCATTCTTATATTCCTGCATTACAATTTTATGCGTTCTCATCTTATAAAGTTTTAAGAAATTGATTGATGTCGTCGAGTACATTGCAAGCCTTACTGCCTGCTCCTTGTCGTGTCCATTCGCCTTCTGTCCACTCCTGTAAACGCTTAATCGTGTCGGACTTGCCAGTTCTCATTCCATTCGCAAACGCCTTGTCGTACAAGTCGCCTAGCCCGTACTTGTCTTCCTTTACTGTGAGTTTCTTTTTAGACATAAACGTATAGTTTTATAAAATTCTGTATAGTTTCAAGATCATCTTTCACTCAATATAATGAAGTGCTCCGTCTCGCCTACGAACCTGATCGCCTGTTTTGTAATGAAAATGAATTTTGAGTTTTTAATACTATTGCCAATAATATGAACCTCTTCAACATCTTTACCTGTTGTTTTCTTAATTTCTTTTCCCATAATTAAATTATTACATCATTACTTTTTGCCTTTGGTTTATAGATAAAATCACAATTCTTATTGTAAAATCCCAGATCCGGCGCGAGCCCGAACCCATTAGCCAAGATGTCAAAGATATGAATAAGCAATATCTTACGATCTCCCTTCAACCTGAAATACATGGTATTTGCAGTCTTATTGCTTTCCATATCACAAGCCAGAGCAACATCCTTATAATTCTTCCCGGTGATCTTCATCATCTCGATAACCCCATTACAGAGCATCTGCAATTCAATTGGATTCTCGGATTTGCGCCTGTTGTTTAAAAAGAACTTCGATTTCTTTGGTTTTTCTACCATTTTATTTTGACATTAAAGAATAGGACAATCCGAATAATGCTCGAACTGATCGCATACTTCATAAACCTGATTCGTTTTCCAACTCAGATACGCACCCCTTGCCGTATCAATTAGCATGGTGACTACCAAAATAACGATTCCGGCAACTACTACTGCCGCCAATTTATGATCTGTTTTGTTTTGGTACATTTTTTGTTTGTTATGAATACGCTATCAATATACATGTCAATCTCATAAAGTCAACTATTTTTGACTTTACATCTCGCCAAACTGTTTGAATAGTATTGCGATTTCTTCTTTATAGTATTCCGTCTTCTCCTCCATCTCAGTACGACTTAGTTTCGTCATGATAAAACGGGAATCTTCAAGTAGTTGTGCAGTCCCAGCTCCCCATTTCTTATCCAGTGCTTCACGATAGGCTTCTTTCACCCAGCCTGCATTCTGTAAGAAGTCGTTGCAATACCGGCATTGCAAATTGTTATTCCGGAGATCGTATCGCAAGAACATGTTTGCCCTTGCGATGTAATGCCCGTTTGTGCCACAGCGTTTTGGATCAATACTCTCATCATAGACACGCGAGCAACTACCTCCACATGTTATACAGAATCCGTAACGAGTTGAACCACTTGTCATTAAGCAGTCACGTGTCTTGATATACTGAGAGAATGCCGTGTCGTAAGCCTTGATATAACAACTTCTTTTTTTCTTACTGAATGCATTAGACTTCCTTCCAAATATAAATTTAGTCATCTTGTTGGGTTACAGGCTGAAACACTGAACTCTTGTTGTTACCTTGAGCGTTGGAGATACGATCAAGCCGTCACCCTTCCCGTTTAATTTCTCAGCACCTTCTTCATCAATCATGACGAATGAATCGACAGCTTTCGCGGCAGTAAGTGCAAGCCTGATCGTGAAATTGGCTTTAACATCGCCGGTTAAAATCTTAGTCGAGAATCTTTGCGCGGCAAGAACCAAGTGAATACCAGCCGAACGAGCTTTTTGACCAAGGATGAGAAGATTCTGCTCAAGCGTCTTAAACTGTTTGTTCTTTCGGACCGACTTCCTTTCGTTACCATTACTGAAATTGCCAAGAGTAACTTCGACATCTTCTGTCATCCTCTGTCTTGCCAAGCAATCTGCAACCTCATCAAAGAATATAACTTGTTTCTTTGGATTTGAGGATCCGCCCTTATTCCTGAAGTGATCATCCATTTCGAGAACCTTTAAACCAATAAATGTTTCGATCTCGTCTTGTTCTGAATACACCTCGCATTGATCGGCAAGATCCGTGAATTCATTTTTTGGATCAAGGATTGCAACCTTAATTCCTTTTTTAAGTGCAACATGGACCATTGAGCGTATTGCCACCGACTTTCCACTCCCTGACGCGCCGGAGAGCATTAAATGAGGTGTTGAAGGGTTGCTTATATCCCATTCGATTAAATTCGAGAAGTTATCAAGACCTATAGGCAATGCCATTCCATCCGTGATGTACTGATCGGTTAAGACAGCCGGTCTTCGATTGTCCTTATTTACCTCGATTGCGAGATAAGATTCTCCGTTGTATCTTACCAAGTCCGGTGATATACGGACCGTCTCGACTCCCAAGACCTGTGCTATATCAAGTTTGCATGTTGCTATCTTCGAGATTTTCGTACCCACGCCGACCTGCAACAAGTAAGTATCACACGAATAACCTTCAACAACTTGCTTAACATCTGCATTGAGATTGAATGATCTGAGTATGAGCTTGATGCGCTCGGTTGGTTCTTTGTCTAACATATTTTTGTAATCAAAGGATATAAAATTTTTGTTCCCTTTCAATGCCTCGACAACACTTCTTGGAACTTTGGAGAGTGCTGTCTTCGCAACCTGATTCTTGCGCTGTTTCAAGATTAACTTCTGATTCTCGCTGAGATTCTGAAACTCGCTTAAATCATCAAGATGAGTCTTTACCCAGAAATCCACTATCTCTCCGCCGTCCTCAAAGAAGTCCATTGGATTCATGAGATAAACATAATCCGGATCTTTTACGGCTTGCATAATTCTCCATACCGGCTCAAACAACATCGCCTCGTATAATCCTCGCGTTGCATTGATATCTACTATCTGAGCCAATACCTGAGGTGATCCATCGCGATTCTTTGTGTATTTGTTTTCATAGAAACGAAACCATTTCATCCCCTCGGCAATCTTTGGATATTTCCTGCGTAACTGTGCGTATTCCGAGCGCATAAGATGTTCAGATATCCCCTTGTCATATCCGGTTGATTGATAGGCAAAATGTAAATGCCTCTCGCCGTCTTTTGTATAGGAACTCTTCGACTTATGATCCAATCCGCACAACTCATCATTGTTGTTGATATAAATCACATCCGGAATTAACTTGATAGGTAATGGGATATCGATTCCATTGAGAGTAATGAATTCCGTTATCGGCTGTTCAATAAAGATAATCTCCTTTATGTCCTGCAAATAGATGTCAACTTCTTGAAGGAACTGGACGATAAGATTATTGATCTTCTTCTGGCAATCATCCCTTACCTGTACCGGAGTTTTATTTACATAATCCTTAAAATCCTCCATATCGGTTTCATCGAGTTTGCGGTATGCCTTGTCGAGAAGTTTCTCAATCGTGCATTTCTCTCCGCGGTCTCGCCATTCCTCGAAAAACATCTGCAATACCTCATGATAACATTTCCCGATTACTCGCGAAGAAGACTCTCCCTGCTCCGTGATGTCCTTGAAGACATAATACCTCTCGAATGCCTTCTCGTTTCTGATGAAGGTATTCACTCCACTGATTGACCAGTGTTCAATCAGGTAATTCGACAGATGGTTTTCCATCTGATCCATCGGAAGTAGTGCGAATTGGTTCATGTGTTTTTGGGTTATGAATAATATAAAGTAAAAAGAATCCGGTTCCGAAAAGCATAAATAATAAAAGAAACAACAATATAATTGCCATTACACTGATGAATAGATTTGCAACAAACTCTGAATGCATTTTGTTGTATTATGAATACAAGAACAGCGTAATCTCTTTAGATTTAAAGTCAACTGTTTTTTGCAACAGGAGTTGACTGGATTGGACTAGTTTCTTTTTTCTTCTCTCTTAGCGTCTGCTTCTGATCTTTTACGGCACCGATCTTAACCTCCGGATCTTCAAACGGAGCCTCTACTATTTCGTTCTCGCTCTTAATGTATCCACCCCGTTCGCTTACATTATCTAAATGTACTGCGCGGTCCAAGTCGTCTGATGTTGGCAATAACTTGGCAAGTTGTTTGAATGAGGTTTTTTGCCACATCCATTTTTCCGGATCGTTTGCGTTCCAGGGACTATATTGGCTGTCCTTAGACTTTGATGTTTTTTTAATTTCCATCACCTGATCCCTTGTCATATACTTGAAAACGATATTCCCCTGCGTAACCTCTGACCACGCATAGGCACCTATCGCATCGCCTCTTTCTCCAGTCGCCGGTATATGAATCAACTTCTGAATCGTGCCGAGCTCCTGGCTGAATTTATCGTTCGCGTAAACAACCTCAGTACCGCATCGCAATATGCCGGATCGATACGCTAAAGTTTTGAATCCTCTGTAACCAATCTGGAATTGCGCTTGAGTCCCGGCTTTAGACCTATACGGGAGGATGTAGCAATCCCCTCCGTTCCCACCCGGGTAAAGATTAAGCGAAGCCGCTGTCATGAATGCACCCATAAGACTTTCCCGAGTGCAATCAAGAAGTTTTGGAGTCGTCTGTATGCAATGCGCAACTGCTGACATGAATCTCAATGCGTTCTTTTCACTTCCGAGAAAATTATTGAGGGCGGCTTTCTTGGAAAGTAGAACCTGCCGGAATGAATCTACTGTGACTAAACTTGTTTCTGACATGGCATTGGGGTTATGAATTTTTCAAGAAAAACGAAAGAGGCATGAATAATCTATGACCTGCGCAATGCTTGCATCCATCTTCTTTGTAGAACAAGTATCCACACACATTACACTTCTCCTTGTTACAGTCGCATGTCTCCTCATCACAAGTACCGTGACTGTCATAGCAATAGTTTTGAATCATACTGGTTTGGGTTATGAATACACTACCAATATATTCCTTCTGGGTTTAAAGTCAACTGTTTTTTACACAATCCACCTTGACTAATTGACTATTTCTATTGTCTATGACCTCGAACAAATCCGTTACATCCCATCCGGTTACATCCGCCATTGCCTTCCTTGTAATGAAATTTGGCTGTTTGCCTCTTGGGTTGTTGGCGTATTTAATAAGCGTTGTCTTGTTTTTTGCGACCCTGATCTTCAAAGGCAATAGTCTGATCTTATGGCTCGTCTCCCATGCGCGCAATGCATCACAGAATGTAAGAAGAGTGAATCCGGCTTCTTTATACGCCTGCTTGATGTGATTTCTTATTTTCATCTTTTCTTTTTTGAGAGTTAATAAGTGATTTGAGAAATGTTTCAACATATTCCGCACCCTTTTTGCACATTTCTTTCTCGATAACATCAATGTCGCAAGTATTCAAAATCTCGACAATCTTAGTCTTCGCATATCCCTCTTCCCATTTCCTCTCCATGAAATACTTAAATAACCGCTTACTTATTTTTAACTGTTCTTTATTCAACACCGTTATTGTAAACTTTATGTTAATATATTGTCAATCTTAATACTCAATTCGGTCTTCTTCTATCGGTGTCTTCCATGCCAATCCAATGCTTAAATATCTTCTTCTAAGTATTCCAATTGCTGTAGAATAGTCAAACGCGGAGTATTTGTCGACTGAGGACTTTCCTAGCAAATTATGAATGTATATCCACACATCGCGGATCTCATGACCGGTCTTCACCCCATATTCCCGGACCTTTGAGTTTAAATATTTCCTTTGACTATCCGTCATGAGGTTTTTCTCAAAAGGTTTAACGGCGAACTCCAACTCGTCTAATCGCTTCTCGTATTCAGGAACAGCATTTGCTGGTAACGCCAATGTGTTTTTTAATTCAATTAAGGTATTCTCAATCCCCTGCATTCGACTAACCATGTCGAAATATATTTGTTTTGGTATGTTTACCATATCAGCCGAGTTAATTGCCGTTTCTGCAAGTTGTTGTTTGGCTTTCTTGCTTTTGGAGACATTATAGTCAGCCTCTACTGTGTGCAAATCCCTACGATCATCCTTTGTGGTGAAAAGAACGACAATCCCCTTGTTTTGTATATGGGTAACAGGTTGTCCGTTAATCCTTATCTTCTTGCAGTATTTCGCTTTAATTTCCGGATAGGATCGAAGCAACTTATACATGGCATCTTTTGAGATCCCAACAGAAGCAGATGCAATTGATATGGGCATCCACTGTTCCGGATCTATCCCGGGTCTTACGGCTTCATTTACTTGCAATGCGTGTTTACTTTGTGTCATAGTGTTTGTGTTGTGAATACATGCGAACTTAATAAGGGAACTTGATTGCAATGTCAAGTTCCTGTTCGCAGATTTTCGCGAATTCGCGTCTTATATTTAAAGTATTTACTTATATACTACTAACTAAATCCCCCTACATAATTAAGATAGTAGTAGTAGAGGGTGAATGTTCTATCACCCAAAATACGCCCTTAACGGAAGTCGTATAAAACATTTTGGCGTTTTGTTTGTGCAAAACCTGTGCAAAAGTGCCAAAATGATCAAAAGTTTTGCACCGTGTTTTCGTCAAATTGTGCAAAAGTCGATACCCCATGTGCAAAAGTCAGGCGAAAGTTTTGCACATAGTACCCCGACTTATGCACAGGTTTTGCACAATTTGGTTGTTGTGAATTGTGAATCTTTCTTGTTGACAGGTATTGCGAAAGAAGTGTTGTTAATCAAAAAAATCCCCGTGAGGATCTTTTTGACTCGGAAACCTTTTACGGTCTGAGTTATATCTTTGAAGGTTTAGCTTCTATTCTAGTTTGGTATGTAATTGCCGTGATGACAACTCTTATCGCCATCAGGAATATATTGCCGATCGTTATTACAGGGAGTGAATCAGGAGAAAGCAGGTAGGTGGTAAGCTCCGATAAAAGAATTGCCACCAATGTTTTAGCAAACGAAAAGAGTTGTGGAAAGTTGTCTTTAAGATACTTTGCCGTCACCCTGTATTCTTCCAGCATCCTGATAAACCAGTTCTTTTTATTTGTCATGTTATTTTTTGTTACGAAATAAATCTAACTTGCGCATGACCTCGAGTACGCGAACCTGATCATTGGTCCAGTTTGTCGTATCTGAAATCACGCCTAGGTCTTTGAAGTAATCGACTGTTGTTTTTTGCCATCCTTCTAATTTTCCATCCATATAATTCCATGGGTTAATGAAATGTTCCTGAATGTAAGTCTTGTCCTTACCTGATGGGTAATATCTAAAAGGCTTCCAGTGCTTTCGTTGTATCTCCGCCATTGAAGGTTTAAACACTTCCATGTGCAAGTGAGGCGAACAAGAAGATTCAGTCGTCCCGGATCCCCCTAAAGTGCCTATTCTTTGTCCTAACGCAACCTCCTCAAATTCCTTTACCAATACCGATTGTAAATGCGCATATCTAGTGAAATTGCCGTCATCATGTTGAATGATAACAAATCTGCCGAATCCGCTACTTGTGAGCAGGTTACTATGCACGTATTCAACAAAACCGTGACGGATTACCGTGACTTCATTCCCTAAGTCGGTAGTTCCGGCAAGACCTAGGTCAACTCCGGGATGCCAAACATTATGTTTTGGATACCATTCTAACCAGTCTAATCCGAGAAGAGGTGTCGTAAATTTTGTTGGGTACATAATTAAGGGTTAATTATATTGATTATTATACCACTACTTGTAATTCGAATAAACTTCAGTATCTGTTAGTTCGCCATTTTTGAATGCGGTGATTGCTTCTTTTGCTTCTTTCTCGCTGATCTTATTCTCGTTTAATAGACCACCTAAATAATTTTCAACCGGAGTATTCTTCTCCCAAACCTCGATGGTAACAGCTCTTAGATTGTCTTCAGAATTATCGCCGCCAATCTCAAGAGGGATGATGTGATCAATTCTTATATTCGGGTCAATCCCCTGAACAATTCTTTCCATTATTGCGGTACCACCTCTGACATCACTCAACTGTTCATGGGTGAATAAGGTTTTGATCGCCGTAAGTGGATCGGAAGGGATAGCTTCAAGATATAATTTCGCTATTTCTATCATGGACTTTTCGTCTTCTGCTTTTTTTGCTTCATATTTCAACTCGCTGACAGATGTATTTTTATTATATTCCCCACTGCTAACTTGGTTATCTTTAGGTGTGGATTCTTTTACAACCCCATTTTTAAGGTCTTTTAATTGTTGGAATACATTGTCTGATATTACTCCTTTATCTTGTAGGTCTGCGACATACGCATTCTTTTCGACATCAGTTCCGAAGTTACTCAATTCACCAAAGATGTATGCCGCTCTCTCTCCGTTCTCAACTCCAAGTTGTTTGATTAGTTTATCTTCATAGGTTAATCCAAGTTGATCGTCTTCGTATAATCCCTTTACTAATTCGTTTAATTCAGGATTTTCCTTTTCCAATTGATCAACTCTGGCGATACCTTCTGCCAATGGGAGTTCTTTAACTTCATCATAGAATGCTTGAGCTTCTTGTTTCTGCGTGAACTTGCCCCTACTTTGTTCTTCTAGTAAGTTTTGTAATGCTTCAGTTCCACCACCAGTTCCTACCCCTACTTCTTCCGCTGTTTTCTCTCTATAGAATCTGGAAATAAATGGGAATTCGGAAGCACTTGGTATTTCACCAGTTGCTATCCCCGCAAACAAATTAAAGAATTTATTTGCCGTCCTTCCGGCTCCTCCAATATACGAATCATAAGCATATTTTATATCAGCCGGACTAACTGAAATGTCTAGGTTCTCATGTAGTAATTCCGATAACGATATTGCTACTTGCCCTGTTTTAGTTTCCCCAAGAGAATCGAAGTATTGAATATCTTTTGGTGCGTTTGAATCCCAATCAGGTCGTATCTGGCTACCACTCCATGATTGATTTCTTGCTATTTCAACCGGAACATCTAGGAAAGTTGGAAGCATAGCGGATACAATATCCGTACCACCAACAGGATTGTATGCCTCTATCATTGCAATGGCTGTATCATTCACTGCGCTTTTTATTGTCACATCCTGTCCTGAGAACATGTCATAAGCATAATCCGCCATCACTTTTATTGGTTTAACTCCCCATGAAACAGGTATGACGAAGTATTTCACATCTCCTTCTGTTGAAGGGAGCATAACTGGAAGTCCGTTCATCCTATCCCATTTTGAAATTCTGCTTCTCCATTCCGGATCAACCGAATCATTCCATTCACTCACTCCGGCAACTGCCGTTCCTATTGCAAGTGATACTGCGGCTGCAACTTTCGGATCCTTCATCGAAGAAATCATTTTCGCGCTACCCTGGATCGAAGCATTTGAGAACATATAAAGCGAATTGATGACTGGACCACCTTTCCCCATTCGATTGAAATTGATTGAAGCTTCCTTCGCTAAAAACGCCGCTCGTTCCTTTGATAATCCACTGGCTAATCCCTGTTTGTATACAGATAGTCTTGTAGAATCTTCGAATAAGG
>Ga0209340_1000731_pt1 | contig 31075 bp, 21 predicted proteins | sample EPASupsiteSAE323_FD_187266 | JGI IMG/M metagenome (GOLD analysis project Ga0209340, IMG submission 187266) | Bioremediated contaminated groundwater from EPA Superfund site, New Mexico - Sample SAE3-23 (SPAdes) (version 2) | ecosystem: Environmental > Aquatic > Deep subsurface > Groundwater >... | reverse complement strand
GGAATCGGTTTGATTCGTTCGGAAGCGGATATCAACGATATCGTGTTGAAATCGGAAAACGGTTCGCCTGTTTTAGTAAAAGATGTTGCCACCATTCAAATCGGTCAATCGCTTCGTCAGGGAGCTGCGCAGAAGAACGGGGAAAAAGAAGTTGTCGGAGGCGTTGTTATGATGCTCCGCGGTGAAAACACCCTGGACGTGGTCAGGGATGTACAGGCGAAAGTGGAAGAAATCAACTCCGGGAATGTACTGCCTCATGGGATTAAAATCATCCCGTATTACCAGCGCTCCGATATTATCAAGAACAGTGTGGGAACAGTTACTAAAGCCCTGATCGAAGGTGCCGTGCTTGTCCTTATTATCCTCTTTTTATTCTTGCGAAATGTCAGGGGAGCTATCATCGTAATACTTGCGCTTCCTCTTTCTCTTTTATTAACCTTTGCAGTCATGAAGTATCTCCATCTTGATGCCAATCTCATGTCACTCGGAGGGCTTGCCATATCCATCGGTATGATAATCGATGCCACCATTATCCAGGTTGAAAACGTGCAGCGCCACCTGAGTATGAAAGGAGGCTGCGAAGCCAAAATAGCTACCGTTTTACAAGCAGTCATGGAAGTTCGCAAACCGAGTATTTTCGGGGAACTTATTATCGCGTTGACATTCCTGCCTATTATCTCACTCCAGGGAATGGAAGGTAAAATGTTCGGTCCCCTTGCGTTTACTGTAGCCATTGCGCTCCTTGCGTCACTGCTTCTTTCCATATTTGTAATACCCGTGCTATGCGCGTTTTTCCTCAAACCCTGTCATGAAAAAGAGAGTATCATCATGAAAGGAGTAAATAAAATTTATTTTCCTGCTCTTGATTGGGCAATGAAACGGAAACGCGTTGTGATTGTCAGTGCGACGGTTTTATTACTTGTTGCGCTTTTCCTCATTCCAAGGCTCGGAACCGAGTTCATCCCCATTATGGATGAAGGTGCGTTTGATATGGATATCCAGATGCTTCCCGGTATTACCCTGGATAAAGCACTTGAAACCAATTTAAAAGTACAAAAGATTCTGAAAGAAGCCCCTGAGCTTGATATTGTAATCGGCAGAACCGGGCAAAGCGGGATTGCGCTCGAAGCCAAAGGAGTCGATCAAACCGGTTATACCGGTTCATTTATCCCCAGGAGCCAATGGAAAACCAATCAATCTCCTTCCGAGATTATCGAAGGATTGCGCGCCAAACTTGATACAGTGCCCGGGATTACGTATGGATTCAGTCAGCCCATACAATGCCGTATCGATGAACTTGTAGCGGGAACACGTGCGCAGTTGATCGTAAAACTTTTCGGTGAAGATATGGAAATCCTGAAAGCGAAATCCGCTGAGATTGCCGAAGTTTTGAAACCGATTCGAGGAACGACCGATTTAATGTTGGAACGGACCACCGGGCAATCCTACATTACCATACAGGTTGACCGGTCGCAGATAGCGCGGTATGGTTTGAATGTCGAGGATGTTCTTGGAATGGTTGAGATGGCAGTTGGTGGGAAAGTAGCCACGCAAATTTATGAAGGCAGCCGGTATTTTGATTGTGTTGTCCGGTTTCCCGAAGTAGAGCGGAATTCGTTAGAGAAGCTCAGTAATATTATTATCAAAGGCAAACTGGGAGAAATGATTCCTCTTGATCGTCTGGCGAAAGTTGAGAATACCGAAGGGCCGCTTCGTGTGAGTCGTGAAAATGCTCAGCGCCGGATCGGGATTGAATTGAATATAACCGGTCGGGATATTGGGAGTTATGTGGCGGAAGCGAAAAAGAAAATCGCAGAGCATGTTCAATTACCTGTCGGGTATTATCTTGCGTGGGGCGGACAATTTGAAAACCAGCAGCGGGCGATGAACCGGTTATTGATTATCGCGCCGTTAGTTGTTGGGATGATCTTGTTATTATTATTTTTGACGTTTGGGGTATTCCGGTTAGGAGTACTGGTGTTGATGAATTTACCTTTTGCGTTGATTGGCGGAGTATTTGCCCTGTATCTTTCCGGGTTATACCTTTCCGTTCCAGCGTCTGTAGGGTTTATTGTTCTTTTTGGAGTCGCGGTGCTCAATGGTCTTGTTTTAGTTTCTTACATTGCGCAGCTTCGCCAGGAAGGATTGGAAATCAAGGAAGCTGTTGTCAAAGCCTGTCGTATTCGTGTGCGGCCTGTTTTAATGACTGCGTCGATAGCCATATTCAGTTTGATTCCGATGATTTTCGCAACCGGGCCCGGTTCTGAAATCCAGAAGCCTCTTGCCGTAGTAGTTGTCGGAGGTCTAATAACGTCCACGTTTTTGACTTTACTATTACTCCCTACTCTTTATGGCTGGCTGGAATCCCCTACTTTCTTGAAAGAAAGTAGGCAAAGAACTTCTGCTTAGAGGAGGATAGTGGTATCATAATTAGCCCAATATTGTAATTCTCACTTTTGGAGCTGGAATTGTTAATAATAAAAAGTTTTTCAGGAGCCCAGGGGGCGGAAACAATCATTTACAAAAAAGCCCCCTGGTCGCCGAAGGCAATTTTTTCTTGCCAAATAAACATTTTGGCATTATAATAGTGTCATGGAAAAACAAGTAAACAGCGATATAGTGGCAAAGCTCAGCGAATATTTCTCGAAACGTAATGATGTTGCATTTGCGTTTCTTTACGGGTCGTATGCCAGGGGAATGAATCATAAGAATTCCGATGTGGATATCGCTGTTTATTTTTTCCCGGAGAAGCGGTATCCCACTCAGTATGAAGAGAATGTTTTTTATGATAGTGAAGATGAAATTGCGAGTGACCTGGATCGGTTATTAGGGAAAGAGGTCGAGTTATTGGTTTTGAATCGGGCTGCATCGGTAATATGTGCCAGTGCGGCCAGGGGGGTTCGGTTGGATGTAAAAGACTGGCCGCTTTATTTTGATTTTGTTGAAATCGTATCGCGGGATGCAGAGGATTTAATGACTATGCGGTTAACCGATTTTCTTGAGAGGTGTACGGCATGACGACTGAATTCATGGACAGGCTTGTTAAGCATATCCAGTTCATCGAAGAAGAGTTGAAAGATTATGAGCAATTCAAGGATTTTACGCGCGATGAATATTTAAAAAACAGGAATAAGCGGCGAGATTTGGAGCGCTGGATTGAAAACATTATCAATTCCACAGTCGATATTTCGCGTATAATTCTTAGTATAGAAGGGAAATCTATCCCTGATACGTACAGGGAAATTGTTCAAATGATTTCAACAATAAATGGATTGGAAGGGGTAGAGGCAGAAAAATTATCGAAGTGGGTCAAGTTGCGGAATATTATTTCTCATGATTACCTGGATATCCGGTGGAGTTCGATAAGTAAATTCATTATTGAGGTAGAGATGCTTTATAAAGAATTTGTACCTGTGACCAAGCGATATGGCATAAACAAATTGAAACTACTTTCATAAACTACCTTTTTGAGGCATATTTACAAAAATAATTATTATATGTGAAGCGATTAGGAGTTTCATTGGCAGAAACTTTAATTAATTGCTTTCCTAACACCCTTTCTTGAAAACAGTACTACCTATACGTACTTTTCTCTTTAAGTTTAAGTTAATCCCTTTGCTAAAAAAAAGACAGAGGAATCCTTTTCAAAGGATCCCTCCATCAATCTATATTCTCATAAACTAATGACCTTGCATCATTGCGTTTACATCGTCCTCAACACTCCCGATCAGCTTTATATTAAACTTTTCTACCAGCACATTCAGGATGTTGGGTGAAACAAACGCAGGCAGCGTAGGTCCAAGGCGGATGCCTTTCACTCCGAGATAAAGGAGTGCAAGAAGTACTGCTACTGCTTTTTGTTCATACCATGCGATATCGAACGAGAGCGGTAATTCATTGATATCCTTTAATCCGAAAACTTCTTTGAGTTTCAATGCGATAACAGCGAGTGAATAAGAATCGTTGCACTGGCCGGCATCAAGAACCCTTGGGATTCCACCGATATCGCCAAGATTTAATTTATTATACCTGTACTTGGCGCATCCTGCTGTCAGGATTACTGCATCTTTAGGCAGAGCCTGTGCGACACCTGAAAAATAATCCCGTTCTTTAAACCGTCCATCGCATCCGGCCATAACTACAAAACGCTTAATCGCGCCGGATTTCACAGCTTCCACTACCTTGTCTGCCAGGGCAAGAACCTGGTTATGTGCAAAACCTCCCACGATCTTTCCTTTTTCGATTTCAGTTGGCGGCGGACAGGTTTTCGCCAGTTCGATAATTTCGGAAAAATCTTTCGTTGTGCCGTCTTTTCGATCCGGGATATGCTTTACACCGGGGAATCCAACCACACCGGTTGTAAAAATCCGGTTCCGGTATGAATCCTTAACCGGGATAATGCAGTTGGTTGTCATTAAAATAGGACCGTTAAACGAATCGAATTCTGTATTTTGTTTCCACCACGCATTTCCATAATTACCGACCAGGTGTTTATACTTTTTAAAAGCCGGGTAATAATTAGCAGGCAGCATTTCGCTATGTGTGTAAATATCGATGCCTTTTCCTTCGGTTTGTTTTAAAAGCTCTTCGAGGTCTTTCAGATCATGACCTGAAATCAGGATACCCGGGTTTTTACCCACACCGATATTGACTTCGGTGATTTCGGGGTTGCCGTAAGACTCGGTATTCGCTTTATCCAGTAAAGCCATTGTATCGACGCTGAATTTTCCAGTTTCAAGAACCAGTGCGGTTAGATCGCCTGCCGATAACGAATCATCGGTAACCGAAGCCAGGGCCTTTTGCATGAACGCATAAATATCATTACTTTCATAACCAAGGACCGCAGCATGATGTGCATAAGCTGCCAGACCTTTCACCCCGAAAATTACCAGCGCACGAAGCGTCCGGACATCTTCATTATCTCCAGGTGAAGCAATCTTCAAACCGTGAGTCAGTGCTTTCGCTTCAAATTCTGCAGGTGTCTCTGCATACCATGTTGCTGCATCGGGGAGAAGCCCTTCAATTTTTCCACCCGCTTTGAGATAAGCGGATTTAATCTTTTCCCTGATTTTCATCCCGTTCATCAATGTGTTGAAATAATCATCTTTTGAAAAATTCGCATTGGTAATGGTTTTAAATAAAGTATCCATAACAAAATGATTGACATGCGCATCGGAAACACCCAGTGCGTGTGCTTTTGTTCCAAAAATCGAAATTCCTTCGAGAAGATAAATTGATAAATTACGCAGCCTGGCTACGTCATCTTTTATTCCACATACACCGGCGATGGTACAACCAGTACCTTTTGCCGCTTCCTGGCATTGATTACAAAACATACTCATTGGTAGTTCCTCCTTTTTAATTATTTACAGTATTATTATAATGGTGTAAAAAAAAAAAATCTGTAACAAATGTTACAAGAAAAATTATTTTCCAAAATTTAAAAAAACAATGTTTTATCAGTAAAACCGCCGGGTGTATACGAATACATGGTTTTATGCTATAATAACGCCTTATAAATTAAAAAAACACCGGGGAGTTTCAACCAGTTTTCCCGAAAGCCCCGTTATATTAATAAATAAAGCAAATGATCGATTATTTAAAAAAACTGCTTACCCTGGTTCTCCGCTCAACGCCAGTTCGTATTGCCTTATTCCTGGGAATTGTACTCATCATTTTTATAAGCGTAGGAGGACTCCAATTATTCCACCCCTCGAAAAAACCTTCGAAAGCCCCTGATTTTGTTTCTTTCTTTTCCGACACAACCTCACTGGTAAAAGATGAATACGTAGAAAGAATCAATCCGGCAGAAAAATTCCCGAAGGCTTTTTCAGGTTTGCTCGGAGAACTCGATAAATTCTCTACTTACCTTGAACCTTCCCAAACCGAAATATACAATCTATATATTCAAAATAAAACCTGTACATGCGGAATCTATGGAATCAGACTGTCGGGATACTTTCTCATTACCGATGTGCTCGAAGGTTCTCCTGCTCAAAAAGCCGGGGTAGAGCCCGGTTATATTATACGTATGATTAACGGGAAGAGTATTTTCGGGTTATCTTACTGGCAAATGCTTCTTTCCCTGTTATCCGTTCAACCTCGTGAAATAGAACTCATCATCTGCAAAGAACTGACAGATATCCCGAAAGAAATTAAACTCAGAACCGTTCTACCCCAAGATCACTCCCTTTTTAAACCGCTTGAGAAAGATATCTTCCTTCTCACATTACCCCGTATTGATAATGAACATATTTCTTACCTCGAAAAACGCTTCAAAAAAGATATTCCTCCGGGAAAACCTCTTAAATTAATCATCGATTTGAGACACTACGACAACGGTGACCTGGAATCCTTCCTCAGATTATCCAGGTTACTGTTCACTCATTCCGTTTCATTGACCCTGAAAAAGAAAAATGTCAACCAGATGCTTTTTCCTTTTTCGGAAAACGGGAGGAAATATGATGCAGTCGTAATCGTTGATAAATCCACGATTATGTATGGGGAATTACTTGCACATCTTTTTCATGCCAACCGGCAAAATGGAAAAATGGGAAATATTACCCTCATCGGAGATAAAACCAGGGGATTTGCTTCCGAATTGGTACAAATCGTACTGGAGGACGGCAGCTCGATCCTGCTGACTGAAGGATTTTTCTATTTAAATGAGAAGAATCCGGCTAAAACCGGTGTGGAACCGGATATTAAAATCAAAAGCAATGCATCTTCCACGATCCTCGATCGCTGCATTTCGATACTAAAAAACTCTCATGGATAAAAACCGAAAAAAAACAAGACCGAGCAAATCAAAACCCAAAACCTCGTTCTTTAAGCTCTTCGCATTGTTTATCACCATTGCAGTCGTCACCATTATAATCCTCGAATATATCGATTATAAAAAGGGTTCGAAATCATTCATATTTACAAAAGTAATTCCTCTTGAAAAAACCGTGTTGCAGGCTGAAAAATTCAATAAGAAATTTATCGCTATTTTAAAAGCCAACAACCTTCCTTATGATTATTTCCAGGATAAAGAAGGCAAATACCATTTCAGCCTGGAAATAGATGAAGCCAGGTTCGATAAACTTGTAAAAAAAATTTCGGAAACGTTAAAACCTCTGGGTGGGGAATTAGAGTTAACAGAGGTCCAGGGTCTTGACAATAAATCGATTATGCTTTATAAGACCCGGTTTAAAGGAGAAGTATTTCAATTATTATTAGTAACCCGTTTATTTCCGGTTACTGCGTCCGTCAAACCTGCAAAGAAAACACCTCCCACTCAACCCCCGACAGAAAAACCCCCAACACCCGGTATAGAGAAACCTGTCCCCGATTCGGAAACCGGTGAACCCGATGAAGAAGAACCGGTAGAAAAAACAGGAGTAATTCCACGTATTGCTTTTATAATTGATGATATGGGTGCTTATGATATCGGTGGAATGGATTTGAAAGAATTAAACGTCCCGGTAACAGCTTCTGTTATTCCCGATTCACGCCGCGCCCGTGAAGTAGTCCGGGAACTTGAAGAATACCATATCAAAACACTTATCCATCTTCCTATGCAGCCTACCAATTCGAATGGGAAACAATATGATCCCGGACAGGTTATTACTATAAACTCCACAGATGAACAAATCCGAGCCCTGGTTCGCCGTGCAAAACAATTCATCCCGAACGCAAAAGGTGTCAATAACCACGAAGGTTCGCGCATTACTTCCGACAAACCCTTGATGGAAAGAATAATAAAAATCCTCAAAGAAGAGGATCTCTTCTTTATCGATTCACGGACTATCGCCAAATCGGTCGCTTATGATGTCGCTAAAAGCATGAATGTTCCTACGACCAAGAGAGATGTTTTCCTCGATCACATTGTGAATTATTCAGAATCCATGACCCAGATTCGTAAAATGGTCGAAATCGCCAGGCAAACAGGAAAAGCTATTGCCATCGGTCACCCGTTTGATAGTACTCTCCAGGCTATTCGCGATTCGATTCCTTATATTGAGTCCAACGGAGTTAAAGTCGTCTTTGTATCGGACCTGCTGGAATAAAACGCACCCAAGAGAATTCCAGGTTGTTTTAAATCACGAATGAGCAGCAATAGACGCAATTAAGCGACTATCAACTGGAAGCCGGTTGCCATTGAAAAAGACTGCACACGCAATCCCCCGAAATTTGTAAGCAATACAAAAAAATTTGTAAGTAATACGTTTGGTATTCGCAGGCAGGCAAAAAAAAATCGTAAGCAGGCTAAATTAAAAATTTCACCCTGATATATCACCCCAACACCCTAAACAAATTTATTCTATACCCGGAGCCTCTTTCCAGCTTCTCACACCCTCACCAAATCACGGTGCATCGGTTCCAACACCGGCACTGATCGCTGAGACTGATTTTACCATTTGCCTTTTACTCTTCCTAATTTTACTTTATCATCTATATTTTAAAAAAAATATTCTTTTACACCAAAATATCTTGCCATTTTTATCCCAAAATGTTATAATGTGACACTAAGATATATTGTACACTCAAAATATAAAATTATTCTTTCAAAAAAGGAGGTAATATGGCTAAAGAAAAAACATCCGACGAAAAAGAAAAATCTCAAGAAACAAAAGAGAAGAAAGAAAAAACTGAGAAGAAACCAAAAACCAAGAAAATAGAGAAAGAAGAAACGGCTGAAACCACTCAACCTACTGAAGCCGAAACAAAATCCGAAGATTCTTCCAAAGAAACTGAGCCTGAAAAAGCCAAAGACGCAATCCCCGAAGAAACATCCGCAACCGCTGAAAATTTCGAATTTCAATCTGAAGTCAAACAACTTCTCCACATATTGATATTTTCATTATATAAACACAAGGAAGTCTTTTTACGCGAATTAATTTCAAACGCAGTCGACGCATTGAACAAAGTACAATTTGAGTCACTGATGAATTCCAATATCGAAGACAACGATCTCGATTTCAGGATCGACATTTCAATCGATAGAGACAAATACAAAGTCATCATCGAAGATACAGGCATCGGTATGACTCGACAGGAATTAATCGATAATATTGGTACGATTGCCCATTCCGGCACACTGGATTTTGTAAAGAAAATCACCCAGACCGAATCCAAAGATAAAATGGATTTAATCGGTCAATTCGGTGTCGGTTTCTATTCCAGTTTCATGGTTGCAGACGAAATCCATGTTCACACCAAATCCTTCCAGAAAGGAAGCGAGGGTTACCTGTGGAAATCAAAAGGCGGTAATACTTTCACCATTGAAGAAAAAGGAAAAAAGAACCGCGGTACACGTATCGAATTATTCCTCAAAGAAGACGAGAAAGAATTTGGAAAAGCTGAACGTCTTAAAAGCATTATCAAAGAACACTCCAAATTCGTACCTTTCCCGATCTACGTTGAAGGCGAACGCATCGAAAGCGTAGACGCAATCTGGACCCAGCCGAAATCCAAATTACAGGAAAAAGATTATAATGAATTCTACCGCTTCTTCCAGAATGCGAACGAAGATTGCGAAACTTACCTGCACCTCTCCTCAGATGCCCCGGTTCAATTCAACTCAATCATGTATGTCCCCAAAAACAACCCGGAAATCTACGGATGGGTGAAAACCGATCCCGGCATCGACCTGTATTCAAAGAAAGTACTAATCTCCAAACACTGCCGCGATCTTATCCCTGAATACTTTCGATTCATGAAAGGCGTTGTAGATTCTGAAGACATCCCGCTCAACATCTCAAGAGAAACCATCCAGAGCGACCTCAAAGTAAGCAAAATCCGCAAACATATCCTGAAAAAGATTTATGAACACTTCACAGAAATTAAAAATAAGGATATGGATAAATATTTGAAAATCTGGAAGAATTTCGCACGGAATTTCAAAGAAGGCGTACCAAATGAATACGAGTACCGCGATCAACTGGCTGCGTTATTGCTCTTCAATTCTTCCAAGACTCCCAAAGATCAATACACTGATCTCGATAAATACATCGAACGTATGCCCCAGGACCAGTGGGAAATCTATTACGCCATAGGTCATGACTATGATTCGATCGAACGCAACCCTGCTCTTGAAGCATTCAAGAAAAAAGATATGGAAGTTCTTTACTTCGTCGATCCTATGGATGGATGGGTCATGGATCATTTACAGCAGTACAAAGGCAAAATGATTCGTCCGGTTGAAGCTGCTGACATCAATATCGATGAAGATGAAAAAGAAAAACAGGAAGATAAAACAAAAGAAGCTGAAAACCTGGCTTCATATTTGAAAACCATATACGGTGAACGTATCGAAGAAGTAAGAATTTCGCATCGATTGGTTGATAGTCCGTGTATCCTGGTTAATTCAAAGAATGCTCCCTCTATCCAGCTTGAACGGATTATGCGTATGCAAAATGCGAAAGCCGATTTCTCGAAGAAAGTATTGGAAATCAACCCGAAGAACCAGTTAATTATCGAGATGACACGGATTCACAAAGTGAAACCCGATTCCGAGGAATTAAAATCCCTTGGCTTCCAGTTATTGGATAATATGATTTTACGTGAAGGCGTTACCGAAGAGATTGAACATATCATTCCCCGCATCCATGACATCATGTTGAAGGCAGCCCGGAACGCTTAACGTATTTTATAACCTATAGATCGAAGAAAGAACAGGCCGCGTTTACTATGCAATAGCACGGCTTGTTCATCTTTCTTCAAAGGGGCTTTTTAAAAATGATTGTTTCGCCTCATTGCCCCCAGAAAAACCTTTGATTAGTAATATCCCACCAAAAATAAATCCATATCTTTCATTATCAAAAGTTTTTGGAAGTCCAGAAACCTTTTTTCAAAAAGGTTTCTGGCCGCCGGAGGCATTTAACTACTCTTTTCTGAAAAGTCTCGGGACAATGCGTAATAGTTTTCCCAATCCTGAGAGACGGACTCCCAATTTCCTGTGATAGAGGAACCCGATTAATCCTTTCAATCCTTGATAAAGTGTTTCGTTGTACGGATGCCACCACAGGTCTTGTTTTGCGAAAGGCAGGGTATCGTTGACAATCACCTGCGGGTGTGTCATTTCATCAAAACCAATCCGCCCGTGTGTTCGACCTATTCCCGATTCCTTAAATCCTCCCCATGGGGTTTCCGCTAAACCATGACTCATCAAATGATCGTTGATCGTAATTGCACCTGCTCGAATTTGTTTCCCCAGTGCGATAGCCTTTTTATGATTTTTTGACCAAACCGACCCGGTTAAACCGAGTATCGAGTCATTCGCCAGTTGTATCGCTTCTTCCATGCTTTCTACTTTCTGAACACCCAGGACAGGTCCGAAAGTTTCTTCTGTCATCACACGCATCGAATGATTTACGTTTGTCAATACAATTGCAGGGTGATAGTTTTTTAAATTCCCATCCGAAGGCGCTGGCGATTGAGCAAAGATTACCGCTCCTTTTTCCAGGGCATCCGCCACGTGGGCTTTTACTGTTTCCAGTTGAGATGAGGTGGTCATCACTCCCATATCCGAATTAAGATTCATCCCGTTTCCCACACGAAGGTTTTCTACTTTTTGTTTCAGTAGTGCCATGAATTCATCATAAATTGAGGCATGCACATATACTCTTTCAACTCCGGCGCAAGATTGTCCTGCATTTGAAAATCCGCCCCACACTGCACCTGAAGCCGCTCTGTATAAATCCGCATCCGGGCAAACCAGCATCGCATCGTTTCCGCCTAATTCCAAAACAACAGGAGTTAATGTTTCAGCCGCTTTCGCCATAATCCATTTTCCAGCTTTCACTGAACCTGTGAAGAATACTTTATCGATTCCGTTTTCAAGGAAAGCTTTTCCCGCTTCCTGGCCCGGTAAATTGATAAATCTAAATAAACCCTCAGGTAAATCACCTGCCTGGATACATGCTTCCAGTTGTCTGCCCACCATTTGTGTATCGGAAGCAGTTTTAAGGATAACCGCATTCCCCGCAAGCAGGGCCATGATGACTTCGGAGAAAGGAATCCCGAACGGGTAATTCCAGGGAGAAATGATCCCGATGATTCCAAAAGGTACTCTCACGATTTTGCTTCGTTTATTCGCCAGCATGATATTTCCGCAGCCTGTATTACGAGGTTTGAGAAACCGTTTCGCGTTTTTCATATAATAACGAATCGACATCGCAGCAGGTACAATTTCAGTTGCCAGGGCATCCACTCGTGTTTTACCATTATCCTGAGAAATCGTTTCCGCTAATAAATCTGTATTTTCGACTAAGTAATTTAAGATTCCTTGTAGTGCTTTCACCCGTTTTTTAATTCCTGTTTTTGCCCAGGCTTCTTGTGCTTTTCGTGCTTTTACCACTGCCTCTTTTAATTGCTCTACCGAATTTAAAACAGAGTGTCCGATTGTCTCACCTGTTGCCGGGTTGACACATACTGTGGAATTCTCCTTATTCACATTATTCACCATGCTTTATTTCCTCCCTTCGAATGGGTCCATAGCGTTGTTTACACCCAGCAGGTTCGCTATAGCATCAAGGAACGAAACCGGGAACATCCTTAACAGGGGAACAAGATAAACCATCCGCGGTAAACATAACCGCTTCCTATTTTTCTTAATTGCTTTTATTATTTTTGAAGCCACGTATTCCGGTTTCAAGATCGGGAGAAGGAACGAAAAACGCGTTTTAACACCTTTGAACATCCCCGTATCGATAAAGTAAGGGCAAATTACAGTTGTTTTGATATCTTTTCCTGCTTTTTTAAATTCAGTTCTCAATGATTCGTCGAAACCCACATCGGCAAATTTGGAAGCCGCATAAACGGAAAGTTTGGAAACTCCCAGAATCCCGGCAGCAGAAGCAATTGTCACGATATGGCCTTTATTCGCTTTCATCATATCCGGGAGAAATGCATGAAGAACCCAGAACCTCGCCATCAGGTTGACATTCATCGTGAATTCGATTTCTTCCGGGGTGTATTCGATAAACGGTTTCCCAACTACAACACCTGCGTTATTGATAAGGATATCGATTTCTCCCGCTTCTTTCTTTACAACAGTTGCCGTATCGAAAACCGTTTGCTTATTCGACACATCGCATACATAAGTGAAAGCGGTTCCGTTCACAGCCGTGATTTCGTCTTTAAGACGGTTGAGATTTTCGTGATGGATATCCCAGAGGATTAGTTTCCCGCCTTCTTTTGCAATCGCTAAAGCCATTAAGCGCCCAATTCCACTTGCCGCACCTGTAATCAAAACATTTTTGTTCTTAAATGATGTCATGAATATGCCTCCGGCCTACCTTTATTCCAAATACTGTATTCTATTTTTTATATATTCCTCGGCTTTCTTTGCCAGGTTGTAGGCTTCTTGGGCCTCAAGTTCTTTATTAAATCCTGCTTAGTTTTCATAAAGGATTTTTCCTTCCTGGAGAATTGTGGATACAAAGGATAGTTTTACACAGGACCATTCATCTACTTCGCTTTGAGTATACACCAGGATATCCCTGGGAATATCTGTTACTCCCCTTAAATGCTGCCGAATTACCCGTGCCCTTTTATGACGCGGTAAATCCGAATTTTCAAGAATTACAAGCAAATCCAGATCACTATCTTCCGTTTGATTGCCCCGAGCATACGAACCGAATAAGATAATCTTTTTCGGTTTCACCAATTCGGCGATCTTCAAAATAATTTCGTTAATCTGGCTTTTTTTCAGCATATTTTTACCCTTATGGATAATTATAGTATACGGATTTTTTTCTGTCAAATACTGGCTTTGATAAATATTTATATATCTTTTCTTATCAAGAAGGGCTCCAGGGGGCGGAATACTCATTTCTAAAAAAGCCCCCTGGATATCGTTTTGTTTTACTTATTTTTTATCTTAGCCAGGGAAAGAGTTACGAATATAAACACGAGTTCAATGGCAATGAATACAAACAGCAGTGTTGCCACTCCCTGCGTAAATCCATACGAATGAAGACCCACACCCAGGAGGTTTACACCGAACCAGGCAAGGGCTACGGTGATAATCCCGGCGATTGTTCCCAGGGCGAAGCCTGTTTCTTTAATCCATCCGGCCAACCGGGCATGGAAAAGAATCGCAGACCATAACAAGATGAGGAGCGCGCCGTTTTCTTTCGGGTCCCAGCCCCAGAAACGGCCCCAGCTCTGGTCTGCCCATATTCCACCCAGTGTCGTTCCAAGGAATGTGAAAATCAAACCGAACGCCTGTATCGCGTATACAGCCTGGAACGTATTTTTGAGGAGGTCCTCTTTTTCAGGGAAAGCAAGGCGCTGGATGATATACGCATGGCCGATAAACCCGGAAAGCAGTACTCCTGCGTAACCCAGGATAATACTCATCACATGAAAGGCAAGCCAGAAATTGGAATCGAGAACTGCCACAAGCATTCCCATCGTATCGCCTTCCATCGCATACTTTCCTGCAATCAACAACATGATGAATCCTGCAAGACCACCGGTAATAATCCCCAGGTTTTTCTTTTTGAAGAATTCCAGGATGATTCCCAAAAGAACAACAATCAACCCAGTAAAAATAAAAGTATCGTATAGGTTGGTGACTGGAGGACGGTTCATGATAATCGTTCGAGCAATCACCCCGAATAAGTGAAAGAAAAACCCGATAAAAAGTAATAAAAACGAAAACCGGTAAAACCATTTTTTTAATGCGATAAATGAGAGAAGAATAAAGAGAACAGCGAAACCGTAAAAAAACTCACATTTATAAAAAGGATCCAATTTATTGTAAAAGATTTCCAGGTTGATAATGTTGGGGCGAATTTTCGGGCCAGCCTGGGTTGTGACTTCATTATTAAAAGATCCCAATGCTTTATCGAATTTTTCCTGGTCTCTGGCGATGTAAGCGGTTACGAAATCGTTCATGGTGTCCATCATTTGGGGGAAATCCCCACGAACAGAAATCGTTTGTTTTGCAATGTCCCAGGGGCTCATCCATTTTTCTTCCATTTCGCTTGCTCCCGGTGTATGAACAGGGGGAAGAATAGTCAGCGGGTGATCCGTATAATATTGAACCATTTGAAACATCCGCGTATAAAGTCCGGAAATCTCCTGTTCGGCAGGAGTAAGGGTATCCTGGGATTTCGCTTTAATCGACGCCATCGCGTTTTTAAAATTCTCGCGTCTTTTAGCCATATCGAAGAAACTGTATCCTTTTGGTGAAGGAGAAAGGGCCAGTATCTGGCGTGTTTCCGGGTGATTGGCAGTGAAATTGGGATGCGGGAAATAGAAATCAAAGCTCGCCAGTAATTCCTGGTATATGTACAATTTATTATAAAGCCCCATGATTTCGTTTTCGATGAAAGAGCGGTCCTGGTCTTTACGTTTGGAAGCTTCCATGGCCAGTTTTTGAAGTTTTTGAATCCCCGGTTGGAGCTGGGCGAAACTGTAGCGATCGCGTGCTTTTCCTTCCTGTTTGATTTCGATCGAATCCAGGACATCCGGGTTAGTGATGAGGAATACTTTATCGTTCAAAGACTCCTGGGGAGTAAAAAGAACGCGGGCAAGCCAATCGATAGCCGGTTTCCCGTCGAATTTACTCTGCCCTGAAAACTGTTTCAGCATATTCTGGGCAAAAGTATCCATCGGTTTAATGCGTCCGTTTTCAAGGATTACCATTTTGCGAAGGGTTTCTACCGAAGAAACCTGCCCGTACATATTCGGGGTCATCGCAAAAAGTAGAAATCCTATTCCCAGGATAATACTATATATAAAGAATTTACTTTTGAATATGCGGTTTTTATTCGTTGGATTGGTATTTGTATTCATGGTTCGTTATTACCTTTTTTCGTTTTTCTGTGGTTCTGCTGTTTCGCCAGTTTTTTTACGGCGTTTAAACAGCATCGTAAGGAAGTGGATCATTAATCCCAAAAAGATCGTAATACTGGAGAAATAGGGTAACAGTCGTCCTTTGTTTTTAACTACTGCCAGTATCGAGTATTCGGAGTTATCCCGCGTATCGTATCCCGATTGAAAGAATGTATAGTCTTTAAATCGCAACGGTTTGTTCATTGAGATCACCACCTCGCGTTCCAGCGAACCTTCTTCTTCTCCTTTTATCAGGACTTTGCTTTCGTAGCTTTTGGGAATCTGGGAATTCGGGTACATTTTTACCGTGAAGTCCATCAGTTGAATTGATAATGGGAGAGGGATTCTTTTTTTGCGGAGGGAGAAGGATATTTCTTTTCCGTCGATATTTGCAATCGTTTCCTGTTGTTCACCTCCATAGAGAATTACCTGGAGAGGAGCTGTTCCCGCAGTGGATGGAATCGCCTGGAAATTCACACCAGGCAAATATTCTTCTACATCTATATTATGAGTCGGTTCTTCTTCGATTTTTTGAATACCCGATGCATTTAATATTGTCGATTCCGTTCCGGGTACCGGTTGATTTGGAACCAGTGGAGTACAATTACGGAAATACGATTGTATTTTCAGTTGAAGGTTAAGTTCCTTGAATTGGAGAGTTTCGCCCGGTTTAAATGAAGCCGAATCCATCGCGTACACATCGCTTTTGGTTTCGTTTGTGACTTTAAGGGCCAGTTCCCATTCGGTACGGGATTCGGAAAGCGTTGTGGTTGTGCCTTCTTTAATGAGGATGGTGGACTCTTCCGAATAGTAGAATGTATAAAATCCACCGACAAGCATAATAAGGAAACCCAGGTGGATGACGATGTTTCCGATTTTAGCCAGTCGGAACCCGATGCGGAAGAATAATGCGAATACCAGGTTAATAAACAGGACAAACATTACGAGTACAGTTCCAGGGAAGGGTATAACCCCGAATTGAAGAACGAACCAGGAACTGAAAAATTTCTGCTGTGCCTGGTAAAGACCGTGGTCTGCCTGGTAGACTGTTCCCCAGATTGTAAGGATAACGAGGAGGAGAAGGCAGACGACCGTTAATTTGAGGGAAGCCAGGGCCAGGAATATCGATTTTATATTAAATTTTTTTTGAGTTTCTTGAGTTGGTTGGTTGTTCATGGTTTGTTTTCCTTATTTTCCCGGGGCGGTATTGAAGGCGAAAGATTCGCATAGGGCTTTGAATTTCCCTTTATTTTCGGCAAGGATTGATTTTTCACCCATCAGTTTCACAAAGACAGAAGCGCCTTCGATCGGGATAACAGCAACGATAAAGGTTTGATCGGTCGGTTTTGGGGTTACGGGAGTAAAATCGACCAGTTCGCCGGGGAATTGGGCTTTGGTCAGGAATTTTTCCAGGTGGTTTTTCATGAGAGTATCGGCATTGACTTTATCCGGGATAGCGGTTCCCGTAGATTTGACCTGATCCAGCCATCTTTCGACATTGGCTTGCAGGCCGCCTGCGTCGCCGGAGAGGGGGATCATCGTGCATTCCGCTGTTTTTCCTCCGGTTTTAATGGAGAAAGTAGCCAGGCGCATGCCGCCTGTTTTTGGTTCTTCCGTCCATCCTGTCGGGACGTCCCATTTGAAATGGGGTTGCATCGCAGGATTCGATCCCGGCATTCCCCCGGTATGAGGGGAAGACATGGAGAGTTTACCGGGTTTTGGAGTTGGTTGTTCTTCCTGGTATTTCCTGACTTCCTTTTCACCGCCGCATGCAGTGAAAACGACAAATAAAGCCGGGAGAAGTACCGTGATGAGAATGGAGTACATATAATTATTATTAATGTATCGATGATTGTTGGGTTTCCGTTTCATTTTAAGTAAATCCTTATTGGTTTAATTTTATAGTTAAAAAAAAGGCCACACGGGCTGGCAAGCCGTGTGACCTTTTTTTTTCGATCAGGCAACCTTATTTTTTCCGGTAGTTGTGATCGATTTTCTTGACAGCTTCGGCGAACTTAAAGCCTTTGAATGTGGGGCTTTTCGGGTTGTGGCATTTTTTGCACAGGGCTTCGTTTGGTTCGATGAGGCCGTTGGCCATGGACTGTTTTTTATCTTTCATAATTGAAAGGGATTTGTAAGCAGAGCCGGGGCCGTGGCAGGCTTCGCATTGAACACCTTCGAACTTGGCAGCATTGGCATCTCCCACTTTATAACCGGTTGAGCCAAATCCTGTGACGTGGCATTCGAGGCATTTCGGGTTTTTTTCTTCTTTTTTGGCTTTCAGTGTTTCGAACGCTTTAGCGTGAGGAGTTTTTTCCCATTTCTCGAACACTTCGCCCTTGGATGCGCCTTTGTGGCACATTTTGCATCCATTGATTCCTACATACGTATAAGTCGCAGATGAAACAAATGAATACGCGACTAAAACACAAAACACAAACAACAATGTTTTTTTCATGATACCTCCGTTGTTGATATATTACTTTACTGGGTAAAGTTATAAGGGATTTGGAAGAAAAAGTCAATATTTTTTAACGTTTTATTAAAACGTCAATCCATTCCTTTATAATACTTTTACCTCTGTCTTCTTCTTCCTTGAATATAGGAGATCCCGTAGCCAAATCACAAAAAAAGGAAAACCCGTCACCCGGGAATTAGAAATTCTTTTTGTAAACGATCTGTCTTGCCTAAAATGGTTTTAAATAATATAATGGGGGCATGAAACCGATTCCAGAATTTTTAAGGCAGTTAAAAGCGATATTCCGCCCGTGTTCAAGCCCGGAAATGAAACAAATCTATACGAACTTCTTACGGGAAAAGGAAGATTCCCGTGTTACGATGCTTCATCGTGAAGATTTATACATGCCCGGTTCCCCCAATACCGAATGCTCCCCCTATATGATCGACCTGGTCCGAAAGCACGCTGGCCACGAAATCCTGGATATCGGCTGCGGCACTGGTGTTAATTCAATTGAACTTCTAAAAACCGGGTTTCACTGCACAGGAATCGAAACCGATCCTTCGTATGTAAATAAAGCTAAAAAACATTTCCCTGCGTTTGTGATGAATGCCGAGGAACTTGATTTCCCCGATAAAAGTTTCGATACTACAATCCTTATCGAAGTCCTGGAACATATCCGGAACCCAACCGCTGCCCTATCCGAAATCGTCCGCGTAACCCGGAAAAACCTCGTTCTTTCTGTTCCAAATATTTCCGCTCTTCCATTTTGTGTAGAGCATCATACCATTATGCATCACTTCTTCGATTCGTCGCATGTAAATTTCTTTACTCCACCCATGCTCAAACGTTTCCTGGAGCAATTTTTCCCCGATGTTCAAACCGGGGAATTCGGACAATTTTTCAATCTTTCCGGGAAAAAACTATTTTATCATATTTATGCCATTGCTTCGTTTTAGTATTAAATGAAAAAAGGGAACCTATATCTTTTTTATATCCGAAATCTCGGGCTCTTCTCCTGGTAAAATCGAAAAACTTTTAAGCGGCGCTTCCAATTAAAACCTGTTCTTTAAAAATATCGCGCCTCCGCCTCTTTATTGCATATATTTATAAAGGGACAATATGTACACGTCTTTTTCTCTTCGGTTTGCACAAAGGGTTTCTCCATATCGAATAAATCACGGAAAATTCCTATCAAGACCTCCTCTATCCAATTCACCACAACATCCGGGATTATTTCCTCTTTATCAACCTGGACAAACTTCAAATTTTCATACATCTTCTTGAAAGGGTAAATCCCCAACCGGTATTTCCCATCATAAATCCCTTTCCGCTTCAATAAATAGCGGTAAAAAAACAACTGGAACATCTCTTTCCGGTTCACAGCTTCCTGCCCGGTCAATTTCTCCGGGAAATTCTCCGAACTCAAATCCAATGAACCAATCTTCCCGGTTTTGTAATCGATTATCCAGTACACTTCATCAGCAGTCTGGTCCAGTCTGTCTATGGTTCCTTTTAAATTAACAAAGCGCTCTTCTCCATTGATGTAAACAGGGAACCCAACCCCATCGATATTCTTTTCCAGCATCAATACAGTATAACCGGCACGCTGCTTCTCCTTCTCAAAAAATTCCTCGAGGAATTTTTTCATCACTTCAAACACAATCCGGTTTCTCCCAGTCTGGATATCTCCACTCAAAATCTCTTTGCCATACATATCGATCAACGTAGTATCGATCTTCTGTTTCATGTTTTCGATATCTTTATATAATACCGGGACGCTATTCCTGACATGCGGTTTATACAATTCCTTCAACGTCTCATGTAAAATCGTCCCGATCTGCCGGTACTCCGGGCTCTCAAAAATTTCCTCCTCCTCTTTCAATTTCAAAATATACGAAAAGTAAAACTTCAACGGGCAGGATAAATACATCAGCAGCGAAGACGCGGAATAATCTTTCCCCAGCAAATCGCTTATGATCTGTTGGTTTTTACGGACTTGAATTTCTTTCGGGGCCTTCGATTCAAACGAGAAATCAATAATGTACTGCCGGATCTTTGCATTAGGACTGCGCTCTGCATACTCGATTAATAACTGGTCGATAAACCGGCTCTTCTCGCTTTTCTCTATCCCCCTGGTTTCCGTAATGTACATCAAAGTGATATGCCTTGAATTCTTCAACAACCGGTAAAAATGATATGCAGAAACAGCATCACGGTCTTTATATGTAGGAAGATTCATACTGCACCGGACTTCATACGGGATAAACGAGCGGTCCGATTTCCCGGAAGGCAAATGCCCTTCATTCACAGACAAAACATACAGATGCTCAAAATCCAAAGTCTGCGTTTCCAGCATTCCCATTACCTGCAATCCAACCAACGGCTCACCTGTAAACGGAATACGACTGTTCTTCACAATATCTGAAAACAACTGGCGAAAGGTTCGTATCCCCAACACAAGCCCATTTTCATGGAGCGAATCCTGCAACCGGCTTACAAGAGTGTAAAAATGATACATGTATTCATAATCAACGGGGAACAAATCAGGCTTGTTCTCCCTATAAAACGCACGAACCCCATCAAGCAACTGGAGGAAAAATTCCATTAACTGCTGCGAATCAGTCCGAATACTGAATAAATGACTGAGCGGAAACGTAATAAGTGGGAATTCGAATTCATCGATATTCTTTATATAAACCCGGTTCTTCGCTTTCATCTCATCGATAAACCTGCCGATCTCATCAGGTGCAAACGGTTTGATATAGGGATGGTTTAAAACATTACGAACATCTTTATGATAAAACCCTTCGCTCTCCAATGCATTGGAAAACATCTCCATGAGCGAATCGAATAAACTATACGCAGGGGTCTGCTGAAGAGGAAACCCTAGCGTGACATTGACCTCTTCGATCTTTTCAGGTAATGAATTCAACACAGGAAACAAAAGCGTTTCATCCGGCAATACAACCGCTACATTATCTGCCTGCCCCTGCTTAGAAAGAAGTTCCTGTAACTTGATTCCCAAAACTTTCGCCTGGCTTACCCGGGATTGAACCCCGATAATATCGATAAACTTTGTTTCCAACAAGCGATCTTCAATCCATTTCGGTTCTGCTTGTCCCGGTAATTTTAAATTCTGTCTGAAAAAATACCCGGCTTCCTGGCTCTCATCCGCTGTAAAATATCGATCCACATCCCAGTAAATCTCAGCTTTCCCTTTATCCAATAAATACCGCAAAATCGTTTCTTCCGATTTCGAAATCGCATTCAAACCACAAAAAACAACTTTCTCCCATTTCCCTGCATCCGGATGATTCTCTATAATACCCGAAATATTCTGAGCCACATAACGATATACCATTCCTTCATACGCTTTATTCTTTTTCTCCAGCAACAACCTGAATTGACGGTAAAGCGTTCCAAGATCTTCCCAAAACCCGGTATAACGTTTATATATGTCGGACATTTCGGCTTTATTAATATCTTCTACGGTTTTGAATTCCTTCAACGCCCTGAAAAGCATATCGGTGTTAATCAAATACTTATCGATCTCATCAAAATCATTCAACACCATCTTCCCCCAGGGATAAAAATCCTCGAACTCCCTCGTATAATGACGAATGTATTTCTTATAAACCGAGTAAAGCTCAAATATAAGATCAAGCTGGTCGGAAACAGTTACACCGGAAAGATACGCGATATAATCATCGATAGAAAACGATTGCGGAGCCCATACCGTCATCCCGGAAGGCTTTTCCTGCTGAAGACTCCTGAGAAAATAAAGCCGCGCACGCCGCGTAGGAAACACAAACGCTACTTTATGAATCTCTATGCCATAATCGTTCAAAAACTGCTTTGCCAACTTTTCTAAAAATGCCATGGCGAATGCCTCCGGCGGGTCGCTTTTTGAAAAAAGCTCCGCAAAAACTTTTGATATATAAAAAATTTCGGTGTTTTTTGTATAAAGAATTTATTCATTGCACTGCACAACATCCCCTCGTTCTATATAAAAAAGATAGGCGAGAATTGTTTTATATCCCATCGCTGCTATCGCTTGTATATAGGTCTTCATTTGCTCCGCATGAGAATGATGAGGATTCCCCGTTTTATATTCGATAATCGTAACCCGGTCCCCGGAAATCATAACACGATCCGGCCTCAAAACCACCGAATCGGTTATAATAGGCGATTCGGTCATTACAATATCGGAGGAAGAAGGCATAAACCAATTCCGTACAGTCTCAAGTTCAAGGAGTTCCTTAAATTTTTTAGATAGGTATTTCCGTTCTTTTTCGTCAATCTCACCGGAAACCAACGCATGATTCAACGCAGAATCAATATCCCCTATCCTGTGAATCCGCGAAAGCAATTGATGCATTAATATCCCGGCTGTACGCTTCTCCGCACGGTACGAATCGTCAAACTTCCAGAATTCGGCTGCCTTCCTCCGAATCGTTATCCGCGAATACCACTTGTGCGATACCCAGTCTTTTGCTTCAGTAAATAAAACTACTTCCTGTTTGCCTTTCCCTGCTTCTTCTACACGGGAACTCTTTTCACCAAATATATAATGGTCCGGATCCCCTTCATCCTGTTTCATAAACGGAACAGCAAATTGACTTAACCGCATAAAGTTCTCATTGCTTTCATCTCTACGTGAAATGATATACAACTGATCCTCCGCACGAGTAAACGCGACATACATCAAATTAATATTATCGATACGGACTTTCTCCCTCTCCTCTTCCAATGCATCATGGAAATAAGACTGCTCCAACGCTTTATTGGAATTAACAGGCAAAGGAATATCGACAGGAGGATCGGTTTGAAGCGGTGGATTCGATCTCAACCATAATTGCTTATCTTCCTTCTCCGCCCAATCCGCAAACGGGATAATAACAATTGGAAATTCGAGCCCTTTTGCTTTATGAATCGTCATAATTTTAACTGCCGGACGCTTTTCCGGTACTGTCATTGAAAACTCTTCCTTGCTTATCTCCCACCAGTCAAGAAAAGAAGCTGTATCGACGTTGTTTTCTACGGTGTAATTGGAAACGATATCGAGGAAAGCCTGGAGATACCCCACCGTGTCGACATCAAGAGATTGAGAAAGATTAAAAACCCGGATAACTTCTTCAATCACTTCATAAACAGGCATGCGGATCAGGTATTCTTTTCGATGGAAGAATTCGGTGATATCGGGAGTGAGTTCCAGTTGTCGGTTTTCCATAAAACTCTCTCCGACAACAGATGCATCAAGTCCTCCTTCTTTTTTATTTAATGCAAGGAAATAAATAATCGAGGCTTCGGCGATTTTATTTTCCTTATTGGAAAGATAAGTAAGTACATCGATAAGAAAGCGAATAGCCGGGATTTTTTCCAGCAAAAGCGAATCGGGAGACACCACATGGATATCATGTTCCAATAAATATTCCGCGATCATCTGTCCTTTTCGTTTCTCACGAACCAGGATAGCGATATCTTTCCACTCAAAGCCCAGGCTCTGGCATTCTTCGATAATTGATTTCACATGGAGAAAGACTTCGTCTTCATGGGTATTCTCTGTCGGGTCTTCATCCTGTTTGATAGATTCTATAAAGCGAACCGAAACAAACCCGCCTTTTGTATGTACCGGTTTTTGAGATACATCGCTGTACACCTGGGCAACAAATGAATCGGGAGGTTGTATTTCACGGATGATATCGGTGAAAAATCGATTGTTGAAATCGATAATATTCCTGCTGCTCCTGAAATTTTTCTCCAGGCATTCGATTTGAAGTTCACCCGGCATGATTTTTTCTTTGATATCTTTTTCCATGATTTCCATATCGCCGCCGCGCCACCGGTATATGGATTGTTTCCCGTCTCCCACTGCCATATTGAAAAAACCATTTCCCATCGCATTTTCAATTAACGGGTATACATTCTCCCATTGCAGCCGGGACGTATCCTGGAACTCATCCATCAGGTAATGATTGAACTTCTCACCGATTATAGTATATATAAAGGGGACAGGCGAATTTTGTACAATATTGTTGACTGTTACATTGAATTCGGAAATAGGGATAATATTGTTTTTCTTTTTATACTCGTCGATCAGGGCTTTCATGCGCCCGATAACAGCGAGGAAATAGATATTGTCAAGGATAAACACCGCTGTTAATGCAGGAGGATGGAGTGCTTCAAAACAGGAAATAATCTCTTCTCTTATCCGGGATAACCCCTTTTCCAGCAGTGTTTCAATCGCAGCGATGATTTCTTTTCCTGTCGATTTGGAATACCATCTTTCGCCTTCAAAGTAAGAATTCAATTTGATTTCTTTTATTTTCCCCGGTCTGAATTCTGCACATTTTTTTAAAAAAGCTGCTGCGCCTTTGTCTTTGAAAGCAAAATCATCGATATCCAGGTTGGCATCCCGGATTAGTTTCATACCTTCTTTTCCTTTTTCGTTCAGTTTAAGGATGAAGCGGTCACGGATATTTTCCAGTTGTTCTTTGTATTCATTGAAAACATGAATGTTGAAAACAGAACCGATCGTACTGATCCATTTGATATTTTTTTCGCTGAATAATTCTTTCGCGAAGCGGTGCATATCCGGTTCGATGTTCCAGCTTTTTTCATTACGAATCCGTTCAAAAATAAACCCGAGTATTATTTCAGTGATATAATCGTCTTTCCCAACGCTGGAAATCAGGCGATCGATCACATACGATTGGATTTTCGATTCATTCAAATCAATGCCGAAGTTAAGAGGAAGGCCGATTTCAAGTGAGAAAGCTTTTATGATTTTATGAATAAAGCTGTCGATGGTCATAATGGCGAAATCGGAATAATTATGCAGCAATTCGGTCAGTACATTGGAACTCAATCGATCGATATTTCTGAGTTGTGGGGATTCCGATTCCAGGGATTCGCGCAGGCGTATGTTTTCTTTTTTTGCCAGTTCTTTCAGCGCCAGGAGGATGCGGTCTTTCATTTCGCCTGCTGCTTTGTTTGTAAAAGTAATACCGAGGGTATGTTTAATCTTATCCTCGTCTTCCAGGACCAGTTTCAGGTATTCTTTAACCAGTGTATAGGTTTTTCCTGAGCCTGCGGATGACCTAAAAAGTACGAAAGCCATTCTTCCTCCTGTTTATTAGTGTGTGTGTCAGTGTGAGTGTGAGTTGGCTGGCGCGAGGCGTTAGGTATTGCGTGTCGTTTCAGCCTCTCACGGAGCACACGGGGGCACTGAGTTTTTTCCAGCACCAAAAAAGAGTATTGCATTATATCAAATTATTACACTACTTATAGTCTCCTCCAGTCAAAAGTTTTTGCGGAGCTTTTTACAAAAAGCGACCCGCCGGAGGCTATTTTACTGCAACTCTTTGGAAGCAGTTATCGCGGCGGTTGTACCGTCGGCAACGGAATGGGTAATCTGCCTGTAAACTTTGGACGCAACATCTCCTGCGGCAAGAACATCGGGGATATTCGTATGCATGAACGGGTCGGTTTTGATATAGCCCCATTGATCCAGTTCGAGGAGGTCTTTATCGATGTAGTCCAGGTTCGGGCGCATGCCGACAAAAATAAAAACGCCGTGTGTCCGGAGTGTGGAGAGTTCTTTTGTTTTGAGGTTTTCGATTGTGACTGCCATGCCTGTATCGGTTTTCTCGAATTTACGCGGTTCGTGTTCGAAGATGAAGTTGATTTTGGGATTGGCGAATGCCTGTTCCTGGGCGACTTTGTTTGCCTGGAGTGTATCGAATTGGTGAACGACAGTAATTTTGCTTGCGAATTTGGCGATAAAGAGTGATTCTTCGATAGCCGAGTTTCCGCCACCGATGACAATGACTTCTTTATTTTCATAGTATTTCGCGTCGCAGGTGGCGCAGTAGGAAATCCCGTTTCCTTTGAATTCTTTTTCACCCGGGAGGCCGAGTAAACGGTATGAAGAACCCATAGCCAGGATGATTTTTTTCGCTTTAATCTTTTCGTATCCGTCGATTTCCGCTATTTTTTCTTTAAGGTCCAGATGAGTCAGGTCAACGGAGAAGCGGGATTTTACGCCAGCATTATTGGCTTGTTCGTTCATGTGGTGCATGAGCATATAGCCTTCGATGGGTTTGCTGAACCCGGGGTAGTTACTGATGAGATGTGAAGTAGTAACCTGTCCGCCTGGAGCGGCGATATCGATAACAATGGTATCCAATTTGGCCTGTCCGGTATAAATAGCAGCGGTGAGACCTGCGGGGCCTGCACCGAGGATGAGTACATCGCATTGGGTATTAATCTTTTTGATTTTATTTTTCAATTCTGAAACACGCGAAGGTGTAAGAAGTAATTCGAGGTTTTTGACGATATCTGTGCGGCGGATACCACCACTTAATTTATCTCCCACGATTTTCCCGTTATCATAGAAAAGAAGGGTTGGGGAAGAACGGACGTCCAGTTTTTCTGCTAACGGACGGTTTTCCTGTCTGTATATTTTGATGAATTTTATATCATCTCCGTATATTTCACTCAGGCTTTCGAATTTGGTAGCCAGAGCTTCGCATGGCGGGCAGTCGGTGGAGTAGAAATCAAGGACGACTTTTCCTCCGTTCAGAACTTCCTTCTCATATTCATTCGTGTTGATATACATTATTTTTTCGCTCATTTCAATTTCTCCTTATTTTTTGTCTCTCGCAGAGCACACAGGGGCACTGGTTTTTTATTCCAGCATATAAAAAAAGTATTTCACTAGCGATACACATCTTATAACACTAAAAACGACTAATCAAAAGTTTTTCAGGGGTCCAGGGGGCGGTTTTTCAAAAAAGCCCCCTGGTTATTATTTAAAATAAAAAGCCAGACCCATTTCGAGTAGTTCTTTAATCGGTCTGCAATCGGGGTTGTTCATATTCCCGGTTTTGTTTTTTGCAACGGAAGCGCAGCCGCCTCCGCAGGCGAGTTGAACGGGGCAGGTCTGGCAATCTTTAATAGTGGTTATATCGCGGTCTTGCCATTCTTCGATTTTTGTCTCGTTTAAGGATATTTGGGGGAAAAAGGTCCCGATTTCTTCATCTTTTTTTCCAACGGTAGCGGTGCAGGGGTAGATGGTTCCGGTATAGTCGAACGCCCATTCGGTTTTGGTGCCGGGGCATGCGTCGAAAAGCGGTTCAGGTAGTTCTTCATTTTCGAAAATAAATCGTGCGATAGAGAAAGCGGGTTTATGGAATTCGAGGAAATGGGGAGATTTTTTGATAATCTCGTAGAGTTTTTCGTAGAGTTCCAGGCGGGAGAGGAGTATTTCGTTGTTCGGTTGGCAGGTATGGAGTTCGTAGTTTCTGCCCATCTGGGTTTTGAAGATTGGGTTTTTTGTCCATCCTTTTTGGATGGCGAATTTGGCCAGGTCGGAGAGGTTGCCGATATTTTCTTTATCCACGACCACGCGGAGGTTGATAGGGAAGTTATTTTTGAGGGCGGCATCGATTCCGTCTACAATTTGTTGGAAAGTAGGTGTATTATTTGCGAGAGTGCGGCGTTTGTTGTGGATATCTTCGGTGCCGTCTAATGTGACCTGGATTTCTCTGATGGGCGCTTTTTTAAGGATATCGATGTACTGAGTGAGGTAGTAGCCGTTGGTAACGACTGCGACGTCGAGGTTTCGTTGTGAAGCGCCATCGAGAATCCATTCGATTTCTTTTTTTGCTTCATTGTTATTAATGAGAGGTTCGCCGCCGAAGATGGTGATATATTTTCTTCGGTCTTCGAATTCGGAGTCGATGAAGGAATAGAAAGCGTCTACGACTTCTTTTTTCAGAGGGGAATGGGGTTGTTGGTATGGGGTCTGGTAGCAGTAGGAGCAGGTAAAATTGCAGGAGTAGCGTGGTACGAAGAAAAGTTGTATTTCGTCTTGTTCCTGTTGTTTAAGGAAGTCGAGGTATCTGATTTTAAAGAGTTTATTATCCACTTTTTCTTCGGAGAGGTAGCCTTTTTCGTAGAATTCATCGGGGTTTGAGATTTTGTTTTCGATGATTTCTTTAGCTTGTTTTGGGGATAGGAAATCGGCGTTGCCGGAGAGTAGGTTGATAATGAAATAGTTATCGGAGTCTTTCAGTTTGGAGAATATGTTGAACCTGGAGAGTTTCAGGTTTGCCGGTCGTTTTTCAGCCATGGTGGTTACCTTCCTCGGGTTGTGGTGTGTTCGGTTTAGTCGTGGCAGCCTGCGGCAGCTTTAGAAGTTTTTGCGCAGCATTGAGCGACTTTTTTTTGTTTTTTCTCGGTCTTTTTGGTTTCGTTTTTTTTCTTGATTAAAGATCTCATGTTTTTCTCCATTTTATTTATTTTGGCAGCAGCAGGACTTTTTCCAGCCGCAGATTGTAAAGCTTGATAGGTTGATCTTGCCTTTTGGGTAGGGTTTGCTTTCTTCCAGTATCTTGACATCTTTGAAACCAGTATCGGAAAGAGTTTGAAGGTAGGTTTCTTTAGTTACGGCGCCTGCCCAGCATTCCGCCACAGCAGTAGGGTCGCTGGCGTATTCGGTGGGAACCGGTTCAGTGGAATAGATATCGCTGATGACGAAGCGTCCGCCCGGTTTAAGGATTCGGTAGATTTCGGACCATGTTTTCTTTTTATCAGTTGAGTGGTTGATGGTGCAGTTGGAGATGACCAGGTCGGCCAGGTTATTGGGGAGTTTTATATCTGTTAATTCCGATTCGATGAAGGCAGCGTTTTCAATTCCCAGTTTTTGTTTTTGTTTATTGGCTTTTTCGATCATTTTGTCTGAGATATCGATGCCGTAGGCGAAGCCGTTTTCGCCCACTTCCAGGGCCATTTTGAGGACGTCTTCGCCGCGTCCGCTTCCCAGGTCCACGACGATTTCGGTTTCTGCCGGTTTTGCGAAAAGGGAAGCGTTTCCACATGATAAACAGCAGGAAGATTCTGCCAGGTCTGAATAGCGTTTATCGATTTCAAGAATAAATTCGTTTGTCATGTGTTTCAGCCTCCAGCAGGTATCTATATAATAGATGTTTGCGGTTTATCCGGTTTTTAGACTTTAAATGTCCCCGCAAAGGTTAAGTTAAATAATAACTATTGGGAAAACATTATAAACAAAAACCAGAAAGAAATCAATAGTGTTTAAAAGGTAGTTTTAATTTCTTATTTGAATCTCAGTATGAATCCGAGAGCGAATCCACCGATGGTACAGAGAGAAAAGGATGGAGGTTAGGAATTTAAAAGGTTGGAAAGATAATGTGAATGAGTGAGCCGGGGCAGGTTGTTTTTCACTTATTGCTTTTTTTCAAGAATTTTTTAGGGGTCAGGTTTTGTATTGATAGAACGAAGAATGCAAGACTTAGTATTTTATTTAAGGCAAGAGGTATCCGTCATCTTTTGATGACGGATACCCTGTTTTACGAATTAATGTTGGATAAGATGGGATAGTTTTTAGCAATCAACACATATCATCGGATTCCCGGTGCAAGTGCAGTAAGTTTGGCAAGTTCCATAGTCGGTATAACAAGCAATACAGGTATTAGTCAGATTACCGCAAGTTCCACAATAAGTATTGCATGTCCCGGTAGGGCATGCCTCACAATCCGTAACCTGTGTATCAAAGCTCATGCAACCGCAATCCGGTGCGCTATCATAGGTTCCACCTTTAACATCATACATTTGCCCATTATTCAAGCTGCTAACCGTCACTTTTCTAAAATTGAGTTTCTTTGCTACTTTTTTTGGTTTCATCGATTATTTCTCCTTTTATTGATTATATTTTTGATAGGCATAAAATGGGATGGTATAATTTCTCCCTTACACCCCTAAGCACATACGAAACATGTCAACAGTTTAAATTATTCCTCCTGCGATCACATTTGATCTGAAAAAAACTTAAATAATACATTAGCACATTTCAAATTTTTTTCAAATACCACCCCCATTATAAGAATTAGGAATTGCTCCTTTTTCAGCTTTTCAATATAAATTTAAAGGTGTTTTTTTACCTGTTATTCCCGAAATAAATCTTCAAATTGGCTTTTTCAAGCTTTTTCACTTTCCAAATTAGCGTTTTGTCCCTGGGACAGGAGATTTTTTCGAGTGAATTTGTCTCTCGTCCCACGGAACGTAATGTTTTTTCGACTGAATTTTTTATCTGTCCCTGGGACAGATGATTTTTTTAAGTGATTTTGTCTCTTGTCCCACGGGACGAAACATTTTTTCAGTTGAAAAATTGTTCTGGCCCTGGGCCAGAACGTTTATTTTTCCAACTTTTTCTCCAGTTCACCTGCTCTGAACATGAAAAAATATTTTTTTCTTTCTTATCCCCGGGATAGGGGAGATATTCGATTTGTTTTTCTTTTGTTACGTTTTCAAATCGATTATTTCTCTTCTTTTGAAGAGGTTATTCTTGACTGTCCCATTCCTTATTCCTTTACAATTATGGAATTTAGGTTTTCATTCTGTCCAGGACGCAGCCTATTCTTAAAATTCATGGGTCTATGCGCATTGTTTTGGAGGGATTGGGTACAGGCAAAAAAACACGTCCGATTTCAAGTTTGCACCGGTTAAGCTGGCTTCGCGTGAAAATGCAGGCGTATCTTTATAGGAAATGTTTTTGCTCTCATAGAACCCAATTAGTCTTCGATGTGAGAAGAGAATAGCTCTCGATGCGAATTGCCGGAATTTTTATTTTTTCATTGACATTCGCATCATCCCTATGATATAAAGAGATTTAAACCAAATTAAACGGAGGAATTATGAAGACCAAAAAAATCAAAATGAAATTAGCGTTGAACAAAAACACGATTGTAAATCTGGAAC
>Ga0209340_1000726_pt1 | contig 31338 bp, 22 predicted proteins | sample EPASupsiteSAE323_FD_187266 | JGI IMG/M metagenome (GOLD analysis project Ga0209340, IMG submission 187266) | Bioremediated contaminated groundwater from EPA Superfund site, New Mexico - Sample SAE3-23 (SPAdes) (version 2) | ecosystem: Environmental > Aquatic > Deep subsurface > Groundwater >... | reverse complement strand
GTGCCACGGCTGCCTGTTCACGCGAAGATCCACATCCCATGTTTTTTCCTGCAACGAGAACAGATCCGTTCAAACATTTTGCTATAGCAGGATTCAGATCTTCAAAGACATGTTCTACAAAAACCCTGCGATCTTTTGTTCTGAGGTATCTTCCGGCAATTATAATATCAGTATCAATATCATCACCGATGCAGACAGCCGGTCCGCTTCCTGTAAGGAGAGTCATTCTGCCTCCCTTGGATCTCTTATCTCCCCGTATAGTGCACTTATGGCAGCTGTCGAGGGCGAACAGAGGTAATATGAGGCTCCTATACCCATCCGGTTCTTAAAATTCCTGTTTGCTGTTGAGAGACCAACTTCTCCTTCTCCCAATACTCCCATATGTGCACCAAGGCACGGGCCACATCCCGGGGGTCCGATTGTGCAGCCTGCTGAAACAAGGTCAGAGATTACTCCATTTTCAAGTGCTTTCATCAAATCCCTTCTGCTGGCCGGTACTACGACTGTTCTGACCTTAACTCTTCTTCCTTTCATTATTCCGGCGGTACGGGCCAGATCCTCATATCTTCCGTTTGTACAGGTCCCGATAAAAACCTGGTCAATAGAAAGACCTGATAGATCGTTTATAGGTTTTATCGTATCCACGCGATGCGGAACCGCACAGACCGGTTCGATATCAGAAAGTTCAATGTCATATTCATTTTTATAATCAGGATCCAATGGGATCTGGTCTTTTACCGTTTTGTTAAATTGTGCCAGGTACTCCCTGGTCTTTTTATCAGAATAAAAAAGACCGGTCTTCGCTCCTGCCTCAACAGCCATATTGCATAAAGTCAGTCGTCCCTCTACCGGAACATTTTGTACAGAATCTCCGATAAATTCAATGGCCTTGTATGTTGCACCATCCATTCCGAGTAATGATACGTAAGTTAGTGCTACATCTTTCCATTCAACATTATCCTGAAGTGTACCTGACAGGTTGATTCCGATAGATTCCGGGACTTTAAGCCAGATCTCCCCTGAAACCCAGATTCCTGCCATATCACTTGCGCCAACGCCGGTTGCAAAAGCTCCGAGAGCACCAAGGGTACATGTATGAGAATCGGCTCCGATTACAACCTCTCCAGGAAGGGCATATCCGTGAGTCATAACCTGGTGGCATATGCCTTCCCCTATCTCAAAAAAGCCCAACTTTTCATCCTTTGCAAATGCTCTTAACTCTGCCTGAAGCCCGGCAGTCTCAGAGTTATTGGCGGGGGCTATGTGATCGTAGATTATGGAGAGAGAACCAGGAGATGCAAGACCCGGAGCTCCTATCCGGTCATAAATCACCTTTGTCTGAAGCCCACTGCCATCACAACAAAATGCCCGGTCTACTCTTCGATCAGTGTACGTGCCTTCCCGGGCACCCAGTATTGTCTCCGATAATGTTGCCATTGATTCGATCCTCTCCTGTTACTTCAGCAATAATACCACGAAGAACATCGGGGGTTATGCTGCATTTGTCCTCACTTCGATCTTTTATTAGTACCAGAACCTTCGTTATCTGTTCATCAGTAATCCGGTATCCGAAAGTTGACAGGATATGTGACAAAGCCCTCTTTCCGGTATGTTTACCAAGGATGAACTTCCGGTCAATGCCAAAAAGAGAAGGGGGAATGAACTCATATGTTGAAGGATTTTCAAGAATGGCTGCGATATGGATACCACTCTCATGAGCAAACGCATTGGCACCGACAACAGGTTTGGTTGCCGGCATATATATCCCGGTATACTTCTGGACATGTTCAGATAATTCCGGTATCTCTGTAAGATCATACCGGTTGATCCCTCCTTTGAGGACAAGTGATACCAGTACTTCCTCAAGGCTTGCATTTCCCGCCCTTTCTCCAAGGCTGTTTACAGTCGTGTGGAGTTGAAATGCTCCTAGTTCAGCAGCAATAATTGTGTTGGCTGTGGCACACCCAAGATCGTTATGGGCATGGATTGCAACCGGGACAGGAGTATTAGGAATAATTTCCTTCATATTAGCTTCCACTTCAAGTGGAGTCAGACATCCGGTTGTGTCGGCATATGTTACGTAAGATGCCTTGTGTTCTGCTGCCTGACGGTAGATATCAAGAAGTATGCTGTTATCTGTTCTTGAAGCATCTTCGGTTCCAAACCTCACGATAAGGCCGTGATCTACTGCATAATCCAGTTGCTCGAGAGCATTGGCCACTACAACCTCCCTGGGCTTTTTATGCTTATATGCCAGATGCAGGTCTGACGGTGCAATAAACAGCCCGATCATGTCTACTTCTGCATCCAGTGCAGCCTCGACGTCTTCACGGCAGGCTCTTGAAAGCCCGCAGATTTTTGCCTTCAGTCCAAGCCTTGAAATCTCCCTTACCATCTCTTTTTCATGGTCTGAAACTATAGGAAATCCTGCTTCAATTATCTCTATACCTGTCGCATCAAGTCTGGATGCAATATCTTTCTTCTCTTCGGCGGTAAAGGAGACACCCGGTGTCTGTTCACCATCACGAAGGGTTACATCACATATCTCAACATTCCATTTTTTCATACATCATTCACCTCCGGACACACTCCCTCAACAATAACAACCTTTAGACTGTTATCCGGGATTATCAGTTCTTTTAGCCTTTCATCATCCGCTGCAGAGATTACCGGTTTTAAAAATCCAATATAATCCTGTATGTCAGGAACAGGCTGACCTCCGGTATTTCCCATACACCTGTTCTGAAGAATTATACAGAGCAGACTCTGACCTTTGGCGTGAAGGTCAATTAGTGACAGGAGACCAGAATGGAGCAGGGCATAATCTCCGGTTAGTGCAATTCTTGTGCTTTTTGAGGCTACAGCCGGGGAAGATCCCAGTCCGTAATTGGCAAGGCCAAAAGAGTAAGGAGAAATCATTGATAGCAGACTACACCCGGTATCCGGAATGACCTGATTCCCACCTGCCTGTAGAAGATTAAATAAATACCTGAATGGACACCCAGGGCAGAAAGTCTTTGCGTAGCCCCTTTCAGAGCGCTTTTCATGAAAATTCCCCTCAATTACAGGATTTAAATCAGCAGGTAGTAATCCTGCCCCTTTCATATCAGGTACTGAAGCAAAGGCTCTCTTTGCTCTGCCATACATGGTCAGATCAGGATCTGCCAATCTGCCCTTCTGTTTTATTCTTCCAGGATTTTGGTTAATATCGCGGGGTATTTTTAGATCTTCCGGTACAAAACGTAGTATTGCAACTCGTGACCATGTTTCAGATGCAGTAAAGGCTTCTTCCACAGGATCAGGCCGGTCCAAATCCAGGACAGGAACATATGCAACCGAACCGAAGATACTGGAGTTCTGAATAGTTTGTGTTCCGTATGCAACCGGGTCATCACCTGCAATAACTATTATTCCTCCCCGGAGGCCCTGAAACGTAGCATGCACAAGGGGATCTGCAAGAACATTCATCCCGACATGTTTTACGATAACACAGGCACGTCTTCCCAAAAGGGAATCCCCGAGAGCATATTCCAGGGCTACTTTTTCATTTACCACCAGTTCAGCCCCGGTTTCATTAATGAGATCGCTTACCGGGTAACCTGGAACTCCGTATATCCTGTCGGTACAGGCACAGATAGCCTTTCCAAGCCAGGCAGACTGTTTCATTCATCCCTCTCAGGTATAAGATCACATCCTGTACAGGCCGGACACATTGTAAGGGCATTCTTAGGATTAAGCCCGGATTTTTCCAGGCTGAATTTAAGGAAGTTAAAGATCCGTATAATCCTGTAAGAATCAGGCGAAGAGGATCCTGATAGTTCCCCTGATGGTGTAAGGGGTCTTATTACCGGTATTATGCCGTTAGAACAGAGTGATTTGATACAATGCATCATTTCATCGTCACTTTCACCTAATCCAAGGATAATATTTGAAAAGACATGATCCCTGCCAAAGAGACTTACCGATGTTCTGAGAGCACTAATAACCTTAACTCTGTCAAGTCCCGGACACATTTCTTTAAAGAGACTGGAGGTTGCAGTCTCAAGGTTAAATTTCACCTCAGAGACACCCGCACTTTTTAGTTTTTGGGGTGTATTGTCAGCAGGGTAGATAGAGACACCTATTGGAAGATTAAACCGTAAAAGGCGGTTTACAACCGCAAGAACATACTCCTCTTCTTCATTAATATCTGTAAGTACTCCCGATGTAAGAGAGATGGCATCAATCCTTTGAATGACTGATTCGACCATATTCTCTATCTCGTTTATGCTTTTACGTGATCCGGCTTTATTTGGTACGTTACAGTAACGGCAATGAAATATGCATGATCCGGTTATTGTGATGTATGCCTGACGTGGACAGTGAAGTCCTGGTTTTTCTAAAAAGCCGTAGTACTTCTCACCATCTATCTTTAGCACGGCTTTTCCTTCTCCCTCATGAAAGATTTCAACCTCTGCCTTATCAGCAAGGGATAATCTCACACGATGATCATCCATTGTGAAAAAGACAGAACCTGATCCGCCTGCACCGGGTCCGGCTCTGGATCTGGCGATATATTCGTCAAAAGGTTCGCCGGTAACGCTTACTTTACCTGCAGCAAGCAATCTTGCTTTTAGTGCACTCCACATAATACAAGTGCCTCATCATACCTTGTGTAAAACGGAATTGCTGCAACAGCTCCTGTAATGCCCCGACCTTTCATTCTGAATATAAGATCATCCCCGGCGAGGTTCATTACTTCATCCTGGCTTACCTGCCCTGTTTTTACTTTCCAGGCAAATTTTAAGAGACGTTCCGGTGAAAACCCGATGAAGACTGCCATACCTGTCTCTTTTGAGAGAGTATTAGACTCCAGAAGTGCCTGAAATTTATCTATTAAACTCTCCGGGTTCCTGCTTGCAAACTCTGCCACGACACCAACACAATTTTTAGTCCTGAAAGGGACGGGAAATAGCTGCACAATTGTATGAGAGAGATACCGGTTCTCTTCATCTGCAACTGCTGCAGCAATATTATGTATAAGAGTCCAGGTAGCCCCGTCATCAGGGGTATCTGTATCATCGACTCCAATCAGCACACGCTGGTTTCTTGGAAGAGTAATTTGAGATCCTGCAATCTTTCCTCCTCCTGATCCATCATATCTGGAATTTATCACACCTTTTGCCGTGGCCCTGCATATTGTGGCTCCTACACCTCCACCTCCCATGCCAATATATGATATATCTATAGTATCCTTGTGAACTGCAACTCCAGAGATACCTGCAGGAAACTTTGAACCTACAAGTTCCAGGTTAACTTCGCCGGTCTCAAGCAGATACCTGTTTGTTGAGCCGATTGTCCTTATATCCATGACCAGGGGAGATTGTGCATAGTGCTTCTTTACCCACATGGCTCCTCCTATGCAGTCAAAACACTCAATCAATTCCACGCAGTACTCATTCTCATCGGCGATGGCACATATCCACGGATAATGGATAACATATGGTTCGGTAATATCAGATGTCACAGATAACTCCAGTATGATCTTATAGGTTCAAATTTGTTGACGAAAATTCCGTCAACAAAATTGTAACTCTAACTGTAAAAGATTTTCCAAATTGATTGTAACATTCCTGTGACATGAAGAGATAGATATGGAATGATGAAAATAATTCTGATCTTTATATTGGATCGGGTAGATATTAATCGAAAATGAATCCGGCTTAATTTTGGTGATCATCCTTTTAGGATCTCACTACATAATTCGTAAGTATCGGTTTTTTTGTATGGATAAGTCACATCATAAAAATCATAAGGTTTCCACAGCCCGTCTTTCCGTAATCTCAAATACCATCCTTGTACTGCTTAAACTTATTGTAGGAGTTGCCCTTGGTTCGGTCTCGATTATTTCCGAAGCCATCCACTCAGGAATGGATCTTTTTGCCTCTTTGATTGCATTAATTTCTGTCAGGAAATCATCAGAACCTCCTGACCGTGATCATGAATATGGTCATGGTAAGTTTGAGGATATTTCTGGTCTTGTAGAAGCAGTTTTAATCTTCGTGGCAGCTATTTTAATTATCCAGGAAGCAGGTTTAAAACTTCTGTATCCAGGTGAGGAGAGCCTAAATCCCCTGCTTATGTATGCCGGTATTGCTGTAATGGGAATTTCAGCACTTATGAACTGGTATGTCTCTGCGAGGCTTATGAAAGTTGCAAAAGAGACTGATTCAATTGCACTCGAGAGTGATGCCTGGCATCTTCGCACAGATGTTTATACCTCGCTTGGTGTATTTACAGGCCTGATCCTGATAAGGATTACAGGAATTGCCGCACTGGATTCCTTTGTTGCAATGGGAGTAGGCCTTGTAATTATTAAGACTGCTTTTGATCTTACAATACGTTCATACAATCACCTGATTGATCATCGCATTACTGATGGTGAGGAGGCCAGGATTCGAAAGATAATCTGTGAGCATACTTCCGAATATGTCAGTTACCATAATCTTCGGACAAGAAGAGCAGGGCCTGAAATTTTTATTGATTTCCACCTGGTACTGGACGGTAAGATCCCTGTAGAACAGGCACATGACCTGACAGATCATCTTGAGAGTGATCTTAAAACTGAATTTCCAAATGTAAGCATAACTATTCATGTTGAACCATGTACAGGTGAATGTCAGGATTGCGAGAATTTTTGCGATAATCGGAAAAAACCAATAATCTGCTTAAATAATCATTAAATCGTATTTTTATCTGTTCTTCACCGAAAAATCCTCTTCAGCAGGAAGATTAGTACCTCATGAGATGAGGATCATGATCATAATAATCCCTGTGATTATAGTGGAAGCTTGGAAGCTGATTTTCCATAATCGGAAGCTGTAAGCTTCCAATCAGAAATCAAAAATATGAACTTAGATCTTAATAATAATAGATATAATAAAGAATATTTCTTATAATATGATAATCGGAAGCTGATATAGGGATCAGAGAACACCACAGGAGCAGGTCATCATGTGTGTGATCTCTTTACAGCTTCCACTAATGATCCAGAAGGTTACTCAGACGAAGATACAGAGCCGGTGTAGTTATCCGGGCAAGAATTAGTCGGAAGCTTAGAGCTTCCAATTGGGGTGAATGAGGGTGAAAAGCTTCCACTAACTCACAGGGGTTTTTTATGTGATATCGATCCCGACCGGTTCATTAAGCTGAAGAGGTCAGGAAAGGCCGATGTGATTTTTTCCCCTTTCCGAGGTATGGATTAGACAAGGCTCTGTTTTTTCATTCATCTCACCAATAATTATTGACTGACCAAGTCTTACCAAAGTTATTGATGGGAAAAACCTCATTACATCAACTTATTCAAAGAGATATTCTGTAGATAGTCTGATGAAGATCACAAGAAAAATCTCAAATACTGAAGATTGCAATTTAACTCATTATATATCATCCAATCACATGCACAAACGCGTTCGATAATTTTCTCTCAACATGCAGGTGAGAATGTTTGGTAATGACCTAGAATATGACTGGTAATAAAATTTCTTCAAATTATCGTTCATTCATATATTTCTGATCTATGTTCTCAAAGTAAATCCTTCCAAAGGATAAATATTCATCTTCAATTATCGATAAGACCACTGTCCTAAAATGAGTATTGATAATTTTTTGAGAGTTTAGTTCGTGGTACTTTTTACGTTAACCGATAACATATGTTATATTACTCGTTATCTTTAACTTCATCAACTTTCATATCCCTCATTCAGTAACCATTTGAGAGAATAGAAACTATAACATATTCAGGATGAACCAGATCAAAATAATCGTTGAACAACATCCTGATGGATATATCGCTTATCCAGTTGGGTTAAAAGGTGTTGTAATAGGAGAAGGTGATACGTAACGTGAAGCTTTGGAAGATGTTACATCAGCGATAAAATTTCATATTGAGATCTTTGGGACATCTGTATTTCAGGATTATGATCTTATAGGTGCTGAAATCGCTGATGTTTCTATATGAATGAAATTTCCTCACGATGCACCAATAAACAGAGTAATCAGGTCCCTGGAATTATTAAGATTCCATACTGTGAGAGTTGATAATCACATTTCAATGGAACGATATAACCCGGATAGAACAAAACACCTTTAACAATACCTAATCATACTAAATTAAGTGTCAACAATCCGGATGGTATGCACTTAAGCGGGGATTTCTCGTGACGATTTTCTAAAACCATACGATATAACCATGTAAATTTACTCAGGCTTTCTTCCTGTCACGATAAAGATTGAAAAATCACGAAGATCTCCAGTTGAAGAGGTTTTCTGCATAATTGCAGCGGTTTTATCCTGTACGGATACATATCCTGCCTCAAGAAGATACTTTTTCATGACATTCCTATCAAATCCGAAGTGGAATACACCCTCGTTTGAATTGTGAAATTTTCCATTATCCGGATCAAGATCGATAACTGCAATCTGACCTGACGGCCGTGTTATTCCTGCCATCGCCTTTAGAAGAGAGGATATATCCCTGATGTGATGAAATGTCATACTACTGACGATGAGGTCAAACTCACCGAACAGTTCTGTTCCCCCGGTAATATCAACAAGATCTGTCCTGACATTTGTTATACCCTTTTTTTCTATCTTTGTTTTAAGGACATCCAGCATCCCCTTTGAACTGTCAATACCTGTAATGCTTTTGACCAGCGGTTGAATCCGGAGTGTGAAAAGGCCCGTTCCGCACCCAAAATCCAGTACATCCAGATCAGGTGTCAGCGTAACCATCTCACGTAACACCCCTGCGACATCATTTGCCAGTTTCACCCGGCCTGGCTCTTTATCCCAGGTCATTGCTTCAGAATCAAAATCTCTCTTTTCGTTATTCATTCTAATACCATTATTTGAGTTATTTCTCAGTTTGGATCTCAAGGCTTAATCAACCTGTTATAATAAAAGTTCGTTGCGTGGAAAACTGTACTTGGATTGTGACAGGTTATTCTGTCTTTTGCTACGAGTGTTGTAACAGGTGCTTTTGAATATCTGGTAAAGAGTGTATCGTGCCCGACACAGAGCCCGAGCAGGATATTTAACTCTGTTCCAGCCTCTTCAAGGATCATAGCCTGGGCAACAGGATTGCAGATTGGCTCAAAGGTTCCCGGTTTGGCTTTCTCATTGTCTAAAAGCCCAATCTCTTCTTTTGGTACTGCTCCGCATTTACAACAGACAGAGACTACAGAAAAACCATGAATTGTAAGAATCTTATGTAGAATCCTGTTTTCCTCCATCAGACCAAGGCACGTAGCGATCCCGATTTTTTTGTATTCCATCTCCCTGGCAAAATCAATTGTGTCTTCGACCCGGGTCCATTTCATATAACCTCTGCCCTCTGTCCTTGCTGCAGCAATTGCCATCTTTCTGACATCTGGATTCTTCAGATACAGGTCCTTTGCATGATTGATAACTTCACATTTTGTTTTTGTCGGACAAAATTTTGGGCCATCATATGGCGTTGAACTATAACATGCAAGTCTTTGGCAATTACTGCAGTCAAAAGTCTCTTTCTGCATGAATTCACCTGATTTTAAACTTAATTCCGGCAATACTTCTTATTTCCCTGATACCCGGAATATTAATGCAATCCCTGTGGGTTATTTTTCGGCTACTCCGACAGGAGATTACATAGAATATATCTGAACAGACTCAATATATAACCGGGGTCTGTTTTCAATCTTTTTTGAAAATGAAATATACAAAAGACATATACTATCGGTCCAGATCCATGTCAGATGCTAACAATCAGATACATAAGCCGGATTGCAAATCCTGGATTAAGTGATATTATTTTTGCCCTTTAGGGTAATTATTTACAGGTTCACAGGATTTCTAAAGTATCACGGTCCTGGTGTTCCCTGATACCGGTATAGAAAATATAGGAAACTTTTTCATAACTATTATTCAGGCATCAGTTGATACTCTTATCATGGGTTTTTCTGGTTGCTGCCCTGCGGATAGTGATCTTGAAAATACATGGCGAAATGACCTTGAAAGGGAAGTCAGAGAGGTTACCTCACCTGTTTTTAATGATGTGGCAGATATGATGAAGATTATTGCAAACCCACTTCGTATCAAGATACTATTCCTGCTTGAGAAGAAAGACCATTCAGTGTACGAACTTATGTATGTCCTTAAGGAACCACAGAATCTTCTTTCATATAACCTTGGTGTTCTAAAAAAGGCTGGTTTACTGGAGTCTTACTACCGGTCCCGACATAAAACGTACCGTTTGACTGGTGAAAAAAGTGCCCCGTTCATCAGGTGCCTTCAACAGGTGCTTATTACCTGAAAGGTATCATTTTTTAGTTATCTGTAGTTCCCAGGTAATTCCTACGGCTTTTCCAAGCGTCACTGCAATCGGGCATACTGCATTCACCGAACGGATAATTGCATTACGGAGAATCTCTTCATCCAGATCCCCACTTACCAGAAAGATGAGATGTATCTTCTCAAAGGATCTGGGTTCTTCGTGCCTGAAGATGCATTCTGCTTTGACTGTAAATGATCTGGGTATCTTCCCCTCTGCATCAAGCAGAAAAAGAGTATTGGTACCTGTGCAGCAGGCCAGGGATGAAATAAAGGCGTCAACCATTGTAAAATGCCTGGAGGAACCATCATCCGGACTCCGTGCCACAAGAGTCAGACGATCTCCATTCCGGTTCTCAACAACAAACTGTGATCCGCCTTTCCACGATGCCTTCACAAAGGTCCATGTACTACCAGCCATTTTCTATCTTCTGTTACAACATCAACGAAGATATTATTATCTGCTCCCAGGTAAGGTACGACGACCTGCCAAATGCTACAGCAATTGGACAATTTTTGGTCATTATATCCTGAATAACTTTTCTCCATAATACTTGTCGATATTTCCAGTCAGTGTTAAGGTAATGTGAAGCGTGTTGAACAGAGTAGGGGGCGTTGGTCTGCGAACGCCATTTACGGTGACATTAATATTCTTTACATCTACTTGGTTGGTGTTTATCATGACATTTACAATCTCGTGAACCACACAGCCAGCAACAGATGAGACAAACAGATCCATTGGTCCTGGTATCTTTGCCGATCCCATGAGTTTATCTGTTGCAGCCATGGTAATTTCACAACCGGCTGATGTAGTGGAAACAAGTGTACCTACTTTGCTATCCCAGGCTGCATGTATCTTCACAGGGGGTGGTTCGACCGGAGTGGCAGATGCGGTAGTTACAGAATCATTTTCGGTTTTCAAAGATCTTTGAAAATTAGAGATGTTTGACAAAATATGCCATCATTTTTCTGAGATAATACGGATCATAATTCAGATCATGATTTTTATTGGAGAAGATAAACATATCAAACTGTTTTCCTTCCATCTCAAGTGCATTTGCAAGTTGCATGGTCATTGAAGGATTAACGTTGTCATCCATGTCTCCGGTCATGAGCATCAGATTCCCTGATAAATTCCCGGCTTTTAGGGCTGTTACCTGTTCATTATAATAATCCCCGACCGGGTAGCCTTCATATTTCTCTCCCCAGAAAGATCCATATAACCTGCAGTCCTGGTCACCTGAAGCTGCAACTCCAACCTTAAAGAATTCAGGATAAGTCAACATGGCCTGGGCGGTCATAAACCCTCCGGCTGATTTTCCATACATCCCGACCCTGGAGAGATTAATATACTTGTTCTCTGATGCAAGATCTTTAAGCCCGATTATATGATCAGGTAATCCACAATCACTTAAATGCCCATAACTTACATTATGGAAGGATTTTGACCGGTATGCAGTTCCAAGTCCATCCATAGTTACAACAACATATCCCAGTTCTGATATCATCTGGCATGTCCAGAATATCTTTGAGTTCCAACTGAGGTCAGACGGAAAACCGGTAGCCGAGACTATCGTATACGGCCCCGGATATACCACGTCGATGACCGGATAACTCTTCTTTTCATTAAAGTCGGTCGGTTTGAATACCAGCCCATAAAGATCTGTCTTTTTGTCACGTGCCTTGAATGTAAACTGTTCAGGCGGAGTCCATCCTTTCTTTACTAATTCACTGTCATCTGCTCTTGCAAGCGTTGTCTTGACTGACCCGTCAATTGTGCATAATCTGGTCTCTGTTGGTAGATCTATCCTGGAGTATGCATCAGTAAAGTAACTCATATCAGGTGATAACATGACTTCGTGATCTCCCTTATCCGGGGTCAGAAGGGTCAGGTTGCTTCCATTAAGACCCGCACTATACAGGTACTGGTAATACGGATTTCCCGGCTCTTTTCCACTTGCCGTAAAAAAAATCCTGTCTTTATCCTCGTCCACTCCCAAAAGTTCCCTGACTACCCAGGGACCGTCTGTTATCCTGTTTTTTAACTCTCCATCGGATGAGTAAAGGTAGAGTTGTCCCCACCCGTCACGTTCAGAAAACCAGACAATGTCACCGGTTTTTTCAAGTATCGCAACGTTTGGTTTAGATGCATATTCAAGGTTGGATTCTATATATGAATCGCCTGTTTCATTTAGAAGTTCTGTTACTTTACCTGATTTCGGATCATTCGAGAGTAACCTTATGGTCATTTCCCCACGTTCATAAAAGGTCGAGTAACTCTTCTCTCCTGATTTATCCCACCACTGTAAAACATCCTGATCAGTATCCATTAAACTGATCTCGGTTTGTGGTTTGTAATCCATTTTCGTAACCCTCTTTGTCATAAGGTCAATCGAGACTGGTTCATAGAGAGGGACATACTCATCTCCCGGATTTGCATATCTGTACGAATATGGTACTGGTCTTGCTCCCAATCCCGGGGAATTTTGAAGTACCCAAAGATCAGATACATTCCTTTGATCAACCCTGAAGGTCATGATTTTGGAAGAATCAGCTGACCAGGAGAGATATGCTTCAGGAGTCTCATTCGATAACTTTTCAGATACCGGGTAACTGACGGTATCAGAACGCTTTCCATAGAAATAGTCGTCTGTTCCATCTGTTGTCAGTTCAGTTCTCTTTCCGGCCGTGATATCATAAAGCCATAAATTGGATCCGTTGACATATGCGATATAATGGTTATCAGGTGATTGAACTCCGTTCTGGATATCACCAGGGATATTTAGATCAGTTAACCTGTGAGTAGATATATTGTAATCCCAGTACTTACCAAATGCAGCAAATTCAAATGAGTTCATGTCATTTGACAATTTGGGAGACGAAATTGGAAGACGGGCTGTATTTATTGGATTTTTAGTAATTTCTGCAAGTGCAGATGCAAGGCTGTCGGTATTGAAGAGTAGTTTCTTTGTTCCCTGTGATGAATCAACCAGGTAGAAGAGAGTTGTTTCTTTGTCGTTATCAGAGTACCAGAATGTATTATTATTAATCCAGTTCGGATTGATGTTTGAATGATATATATGTGAGACTACATTGTCCGGGTAAAAGTATTCTGTCATCCTGATATCAGATCTAGGCACAGGATTATTCGTATCTCTGGCATCTACCGCATTAATCAGCATGAAAGCCAGGAAAAATAATAATAAAAGAGAGAAGGATTTAGAAACCATACAATATCTCCGGTTTTACAGATAATATCTATTGGGATATAGAGGGATCTAAACCCCTCGAATTCGACGGGATTAAAACAGGGTTTATTGAGGGTTACAGATAACTTGAAGTTCTCTGTATCGGATAATTCAACCGATTATTCGGAATTGTTCTGATAAAGATATAAGATACAGATAGAATTTGTCTATTCCCATCAGGTAGGTGTGCCAGTTTTATCCTGATATCAGAGGTATCAGGAAATGTGACAAATAGGATAGATCCTATTCTTTTAATCTATTCTTCCACATTTATCTATTTGAAATATTTTAACTTAGCATCTATACCAAATCAGTGATCTCAACATCTCCATCTTTATCCGCCCTGACTGATAAGATTGCTCCTTGAACTGATTTGATGAAATATGTATACATTATTACCATGGATGCAGTATTTGCCAGGGAAACTCCCACGGAAAATAATGAGAGTATCAGGTCAATCATAACCTACACACTCCCAAGTGTAATGTTCTCTGAAATGCTCATGTTTCCGGCTATATCGCTGTCATGAGTTACCGTCCTGTTCTTATCCTTTGATTCAGCACGTGACAACATCATACCGGTTCCGTTTCCCATCGTTTTTTCATGAAAAACCTGTTTGTTTAAAGGGATTGTGGCCCCTCAAACGATGTCCAGATCAGGTTTCTTTATCTCCTTGATCGTTTCTGAAATCTGTTAAATCGCCTCTTCAAATGAGAATGTAACAGGGATATGGAATATATGGAATTTAGTCGATTTTTATTATAGGATCAACATACACCTCACCATGAATAATTAAATGCCAAATAATCGTAATCATATTTCGAGAAAGTGAGATTATTGCCTTACAAGTTTAAATCATCGTTAATTTCTAAAAATTTCTTTGAAAAGACTGTGTTTGTGATCCACCTCAGCATGGGCAGCTAGAGTTAAGATCCACCGACGAAATCTTGAAACATTGAATCGATACATTAATCCAGCTGGTTTTCATGTGTCAGGGTTGAGATGAAATCTCATTGTAGTTTCAGGAGTGTATTAACACTTATCTCCAATAATTCTTTACAAATAACTCATGTTTTCTGACTTTTGGTGTCATAATTTTGAGAATCAGGGGAAGTAATATAAGACATACAACAACATTCCCAATAAACCATGTATAAAGGGTAGAGAATATCTCACCAGCCCCTATGATACCACCTGCAAATAGTGATAATGATCCCCATAAAGCTCCTACAAGGTTATTGATTAAAACTCCAAAGAGGATAATCAAACCAAGATCCCGAAAAGTCCTTATCGAGATATCAATTTTGAGATACCTGCATGCAAAAAACGGAATTAAGACTTGCCATAAATCAGCTAATGACCAGTATATACACACAACCGGAGGAATATTACAAAGTAGCCCTGCTCCGATAAAACATCCAACATATGCAGCAATTGCTCCCCACATTCCAAACCAAAGTGTAAATATAATCATTGCAACAACAACCGCGTAATAAGATGAAACTCCTGGGGCCAGTCCAAAAGAGAAGACGACAAACTTTCCTATAAGTGAATTGATACAAATCAGAAAGAAGAAAAATGCCAGTCTGATTATAACTGGCGGATTTTGCATCGGCTCATTTATTCCATGTGGGAACATTATATTCATAATATTATCCAACTGTTTATTATGATACTTCAATAATATTATTCACCGTATTATGGATTTATATCTATTCAGTTGATAATATATATCCCGTAGGTTTTTACACTTTGGAGAATAGCCATATCAATGGTGGATTATCTTCGTCGTTTAAGGAATAATCAGATTCTGGAAGAGCCGATATATGGTTCATCTATCATCACAATTGTTCTGGCAATCATATGTATACCATACTGGTGGCTGACAATAAAATGGTCATATACTATTCTCTTCTCTCCTGATGCAATATTTGCTTTCTTTACCACTACCTTTCTGCTACTACTTGTCATTTTAGACAGCATATTCCTCATAAGATATTACCAGTTAAAAAGTAAACAGGAACTTAGGAAGAAAAAGGAAGAGCTGGCAAAGAGCGAAGAACTTTACCGGTCAATTATAAAAGCATCTCCTGATGGAATTGCTATATCAGACAATCAGGGCAGACTGGGTATTCTGTCACCATCTGCTGTAACAATGCTTGGTGGAAGTTCAGAAGATGAGTTTATCGGAAAAACAGTCTTTGATATGATTCATCCCGATGACGTCCCCCAAATAAAAGAGAAATTATCGATGTTACTCTCCGGACATAAACAAAATGCTTACCAACTTCGTTCAAAACGCAAAGATGGAAGCATCTTTCCAAATGAGATAAATTCTGATGTAATCAGGGATCAGAAAGGAAATCCTACAGAACTTGTCACAATATTTCGGGATATCACTGAAAGAGAGAATATAATGGCGCAAGTAAAGGAGAACGAAGAGTTATTTCATTCTATATTTCAGGACATGTCAGATCCCCTGTTGATACTGGACGAAAAGGGTATAATACTGGATATCAATAAAATCGGTGAAGATGAACTGCATCTCTATAAGGATAAGAATCATGGCCTGGATATCATATCATGTAATTTATTCATAGAAGAAAATAATGACCAGGTAAAAAGTTTCATCCTAAATTCAAAGAATGGCGAGGAGTTAGAAACGTATATAAATTACCCACAGGAAACAACCAGGTTTGTTCTCCTAAAGGTAACAACAATAAAAATCAAAGGCAATAATGCAATACTGCTTCTTATCCATGACATTGATGAGATAAAAAGGGTTCAGAATGCTCTTTCCCAGGCAAATCAAAAGATAAACCTCCTTAACAATATTACCAGACATGATATAATTAACAAGGTAATGATAGTTAATGCATACTGTGGTTTTTTAAAAGAAAAGATAACAGATGAGAGACTCCAGGAAAAACTTAATATAATCTTTAATTCAGGAGATAACATAAGACAATTAATTGATTTTACCAATGAGTACCAGGGTCTCGGAGGAAAAGAACCAGTATGGCAGAATATTAATAAACTATTCGAAAAAAGAGTTATAAAATCACTGCTGAATAATATTACCCTGACACTCCCGGAAGATAATATAGAGATCTTTGCCGATACTATGCTTGAGAAAGTGATATACAATTTAATAGAGAATTCAATTCGTCATGGTGAAAGAGTAACTACAATTAGGATCTCATATAAAGAGGAAAGAGGGAAACTGTTATTATTCTATTCTGACGACGGTGTAGGGATTTCAGATAAAGAAAAACCTAAATTATTCAAGAAGGGATATGGGAAAAATACGGGGCTTGGGCTCTTTCTTATTTGTGAGATTCTTGGAATTACCAATATTACAATAGAAGAGAAAGGTAAGATGGGAGAAGGAGTGCTCTTTGTTATGACGGTTCCTCCCGGCGATTTCCGAATTAACCGGGCTGATTAGACCTAAATCTCTTATCTGCTTTTAGTAAATGTTAACTTGGTCATTCTAATATTATTTAAATTCACTTCTTGGAATATTGAAATGACAAGATTTTGAATATACTAAAATATTTTTAATAATGGTGATAATTATAAATCCCTGGTACATGCCTTATTAAAGTCAGAATATGATATATCTGTTTTTCATAAAGAGATTGAGTTTTATGGAAATAAAATAACAGGAAAGGGCAAGATTAAAAGCAGATCAGGAGAAGATTTTTTATCTGGGTAAAGATAAGCCCAATTTTAATTTAATATATCTGTAAATTGATGAATTTTTTTTCTAGATATAAACATATAGGTTGTTAGATTTTTGAGACATCGATTTCGTTTTTAAACTAACCCTGAATTGCCAAGATGGGTTTAATCCAAGCTTCTCATGCTGCTGCTAAAAAGATGGAGAGTAATAGTAGCACTTGCTCATAAATTATTATGATTATTTGACATTTGATAACCTAAAATGGATTTATGAAGACAAATACACCATCAGAAGAAAGCAATTAATTTATTTAAAGAAACTGTTCAAGCTATTAATCGACCATATCCTCATTTAATATAAGGCTTGATATCCCTATTACCAGGGTTTTTCATATTAAATCAAAAATCCGGTTTACCCTCTATACGTAATATTTGCCAGCCGGTATACTAACCATAAAAAATAAGATTACTGGATATACTGCTGAATCGCTTGTTTAATCGTATCAGGAACACCGAGATTTTCTAAAATCGGCATCAAAAGCTCCCCGGCAAGTTTCTTTCCATCAGGACTTGATATAAATTGCTTAAGCATTGCCATTCCTTCCGGAGATGACAGGAATTTTATTATCTGTTCTTTGCCTTCAGGGGAAGAGAGCATTCCTCCAATAGCCCCACCGATACCATCAAGAAGTCCCATATTTATCTTCTCCATCCATTAACTTTCCCTGAGATAAGATAAGGGTATCGTCAGCCTGTTTTCTATAAGAAAATTACTGAAACATGTTTTTTGATAATGCCTCTGGAAGGATTCAGAGAAACCAATAATATAATAAATGTGAGTGAATACAATAAGGTGTTTAATAGTGAAGGGAGGAAACGTTAATGAATATATCAATTGATGGATTCTGGACCACAAAAGCAGGAGACTATGATCCACAAACCAGTCTGAAGACTCCGGTCACCGATTACCGGTTCTTTTACCGGATAAACCATGATGCCACTGCACGTCAGAAAGTTATCGTTGAAATCCTGGTCGATTCTAAACAGGTGGCCCTGGTACATGACTGGTTGAGTAAAGACGGGAAAGAGACGTTCTTCTTTGATATTCCATCTAACCTCCGTAAACCTGGTGTTCATACCCTGCTCTTCCGGCTTTTTTCTCCGATATCAGCTAAAGCAGATGCAAAACAAGGTGAGAAAATATATGAAAGTCAGGTATTCTCTCTGGAATACACCGCCTGAAATATTTTAAAACTATCACAATCCTTTCTCCTATCTTTTTCCTGTCTCTTTCAGTGACGAAATGATAATATCTTAAAATTTTTTTCAGTCCCATTCCGTCTGCAGGATTCAATATTTCTCTGACTTTAAGTAGATACATGATAAAAACAAATGTGATTTCCTCTACCCTTAGTCTGATACTCCCAGGTTTCGTATTATCATACTCTGAAACCGTTATCACAGGCTGCAGGAGATTTTACCTCTCCACCAGACCAAAAATGTGAACCCACTCCTTAATCGTAAAGAGAAATAAGATTTAAATTTTTATATCCTTCTACAAGTGAGTGAAAAGAATACCCAAATCCAAATCCTATTAATAATAGCCCTGAAAACATTTATTATCGAAAGATTCCAAGGAAAAGATTTATTGTTGCCGGTTGGATCGTGTTACAGGGTCATATTTAATAATTGTAATTATGTACTTTAATTGCTGACATGTCATCTTTCTTCACGATTGGTAATATCAATACCAACCCCGATAAAAAAGTCCATATCCCCATCCAGAGTTCTTACGGGCTGTCCATGCCATTCAACGAGGTATATCTTACCTGACTTACTGATAATACGGTTCTTATTATGAGTAACCGGGGTTGAACTAATCACATGGTTAAATATTTCGGCAACCATTGCCCGGTCAGATTCAGGAACAAAGGTTTTCAGATAATCCTTTCCCTTGATCTCCTCAGCAGTATATTCAAGGGCTTTTAGGAGTATATGGTTCATCATTAGTGTTTTTCCATCGTTGCTGACGGCTACTATATATGCTGGTGAGGCTTCAAAGAGAAGGGATCTGAATTCTTTCTCTTTTCTAAGTTCATCTTCAGCATTCTTTCGGGATGTAATATCAAGCAGAACACCGCTGAAAACAAGTATCTCATCCATCTGAACAGGTGCGGATATACCTCTGAAAAAAACCAATTCCCCGGATGGTTTTACATACTTTCCTTCATAATCCCATCTGTTTTTATTCCTTATGGCATTATCAATAGATTCCAGGAAGGATGCACGATCATTCTCATGTATTCTTTCTATAAACTGCAAAAAAAAGGAAGAAATATCCCCTTCAATTGCAAATATTTCAGTAGCTCTTCTGCTCACATAGAATAAACCCATCTCTCCGGTTTTCCGGGCATAAAACTGGAATACAACACCAGGGATGGTATCAGCAATCCCTGATATCTGTTCATATGCCTTGCGTAGATTGTCTTCCATCCTATGTCTTTGAGTAACATCGATCATAGTCGACAGCGTGAGATAAGTATCCCTGAGCTTGATTACAGTTGCATTTGAAAGAACTACCCTGGATTTTTTATCTTTTGTACGGATGGTTATTTCTTCGTTATAGTAACTTCCCGTATCATTTAATATCCTGGTCAGTCTGGCCTGTTCTTCTGCAGAAATAATTTCAACCTCATCGGAAGGTTTTCCAAGCAATTCAGATGGTGAGTATCCTGTAACTTTCTCATAGTACTGGTTCACGTATAGGTAGTTACCATTATGGTCACAAATTGTACAGGCATATGGTGAGAGATCAAATACGGTCCGAAACTTTTCCTCACTATCAGCCAGCAATCGCTCAGTCTCTTTTACCGCCGTAACATCCCTGAAATGAATAAGAATTATAGGTTCATCGCCCGTGTCAATCCGGGTCAGGAACACTTCAGCGTCAAAAATAGATTTATCAAGCGGTCGTTGTGCCATACATGGAAATGTCTTATTATGTCCGTCAATTACATCATGCCATAACCCGTTCTTGTCACCAATTATGCTTTCAGGTTTGAAATATTCTTCTATTGAATATTCGAGGGCCTTGTCATGGGTTATTCTGAACATTTCACACATCGTTGCATTAACATCAAGGATTTTACCATTTTTATCATGGATAAAGATCGCATCCTGAGAATTATCAAAAATTGCCTTAAAATTTTCCCGCTCTTTTATGATCTCTGCTTCAGCCTTTTTAAGGACGGTAATATCACGCCCTTCAGGAAGAAGGGCTATTACAGTTCCTTCTGAATCAGTCACAGGTTTCATCGAGAAATCGATAAAATGGGTAATCCCATCATGATCCAGGTGCGTTGTTTCAAACCTTACCGTTTCTCCGGTAACCGCCCGTTCAAAAGCTGATCTGAGTGCCTCTTTCCCCTTTTCATCATGGAACCACCAGGGAGTATCCCAGAAAGGAATCCCCCTGACATCTTCCAGGGATGCCCCGATCATGTTAAGTGCGGTTTTATTTGCAAGAGTAATCCTGCCTGACAGATCCAGGACACCGGTGAGTTGAATTGCCTGGTCAAAAAGTGTCCTGAACCACGCTTCATTCTTTTTAAGTTCTGAACTGGTTCTCTTCCATTCCGTAATATCCCTCATTGATTCAATCGCACCGGCATAGGCATTCCCAGCATCATATAAGGGACAAGCTTTGGCCCAGATAATCCGTTCCTCGCCTGATAAAAGGTGGATGGTTGCTTCTGCTGTCAGAGTATCTCCTTCTCTGACAATATTTACATATTTTTTCGCAAGTTCCTCGTCTGAAGTATTAATTAAATTTAACAGAATTGGCTTTCTTACCCCGTAAAACGGGATTGCATACTCATAGTCTCCCTTTCCAATGATATCAGAGAATATAACACCGGTATACACTTCCATTGCATGATTCCAGGCGACTACCTTCCCCTCTGTATCTATGGCAAAGGTAGGATCTGGGGCAAAATTAATAATATCAGAAAGCCGGTGTTGACTTTCCCTAAGTTCCTGTTCACTCCTTTGAAGAATCTGAAAATTATTATGTAGTGCTGCTTCTGATTCTGAAATCTCTTTATAAGCTGCCTGAAGTTCTAATTCTGACCTTTTCCTCTCGGTAATATCCCTGAAGTACCACACTCTTCCAAAATACTCCCTATTTTCACTGATCATCGGTGCAGAAAAGCGTTCCAGGATTCTCCCGTCAATGAGGGATATTTCTTCAAAGCTACTCTCATCAGGATGTTCATAAAGGTACCTGATTCTTCTCATGAATTTATCAGGATCATCCAGTTTTTTAGACGCTATGGAGAGCAGGGTTTCATCCAGGGCACAGCTCGCAATCTCCTTATTAATTCCCCATATGTTCAGAAATTTGGTATTATAACTCAATATTCTGCCATAATTATCAACCACGAGGATCCCATCCGGGGCCACCTTTTGCTGTGTAGAGAGAATGACATTTTTATATGCTATCTCATCCTGTGCCAGTTTCCATGGGGTTATATCCTGGATTACCCCCGTGATTCTAATAATTTTATCCTGATTATCACATTCAGCCCTTGCACGTGAGTGAATATATTTTGGAGGAGAACCGTCTGCAGGATTAATTTTATATTCAATATCATAGTCCTCTCCCTTTTCAATAAGGGATACTATTGCCTGGTGAACTCGTTCACGATCCTCAATGTGTGATTCGATCTCATCTGATGAAAATTCACTGGGAAGACGAGGGTATCCAAATATTGCACAACCTTCTGCAGAACCCCAGAATGTGTCTGACCTGGGATTGTATTCCCATGAACCGGCATGAGCAATTTCCTGGGCAAGGACAAGTCGCTCTTCACTTTCGCGAAGAGTTTTTTCCGTTCTTGTAAGTTCATCATATTTCTCTCTGAGTTCTTCTTCATCAGCAGCTATCTTTTCATATGCCAGCTTTATCTTATCAGACGCTTCTTTCTTTTCAGTAATATCCTTACCTACAACCTGATACTCTGAAGGAGAACCTGATTCATCAAATAAGGCCCTGACGATCCAAAGTTGCCATATTGCCTTTCCATCAGAAGAAGTTACCATCCGTTCCATTTCACGGGTAGGTGTTTTTATTGTAAGAGAATGTAAAAAATCTTCAACTATGTTATAATTCTGAATATTCATAATTACACGAATATTCATCCCTTCAATCTCACTTACATTGAGTATCGGAGCAAAAAACTGACGAAAAGCATCATTAAAAAACGTGATTGTACCATCCGGAGTGAACCGGGCTATCATCTCGGTCTGATCGTTGACAACCATCCTGTACTGCTGCTCACTCTTTCTCAGTTTTAGTTCGCTTTCCTTCAGATCTTCCTCGGATTTTTTCAAGGCTGAAATATCACGGATTGATTCAATTGTACCGGATCGGTTTCCATCCTGATCGTAAAGCCGGCTCACCTTAGTGAGAACCTGGAGTTTTAACCCCTGCGGATTTTGAATGACGGTTTCAGCAGTTAGCGTTTCTCCGACTCGCTGAAGATTTGCATAATGCTCAAGGATTACATCATCAGATTCATCTATCAGGTCTATTAGTACCGGCTGCTCGGTTGAGTAAAAAGCCTTTTTGTATTCATCCCTACCCTTACCGATTATTTTTTCTGCACAAATTCCGGTTAGATCGACAATAGCATTATTCCAGGCTATAACCTGCCCATTGCTGTTGATGGCAAAGGTCGGATCAGGAAGGAAATCAAAAATATCTGAAAGTCGTTTTTCTGACTCTATTACTGCCCGTTCTGCTTTTTTTCTTCCAACTGCCTGCCTGACCTTATGTGCCAGTTCGGCAAACTGAGATTTAGAATCTCCTCCTTTCTGAAGATAAAAATCAGCTCCTTCGTTGATTGCCTGGATTACAACTTCTTCTCTTCCTTTTCCAGTAAAAAGTATAAAGGGAATATCACCAAATTGTTTTCTTACTTCCTGAAGAAACTGTATTCCATCCATTACAGGCATCTGGTAATCAGAGATAATTGCCTCGAATCTGCCGGATGCAACCATTTCAAGACCCTGACCGGCAGTTGGAGCTATCTCAACACTGATATTGCCTATTCTTTCAAGAAATATTTTTCCTAATTTCAAAAGAGTCTCTTCATCATCAACGTAAAGGACTGAAATCTTTTGGTTTTCCATAATTAAACTCTTAATTGATCTATCTTATGCGAAAATTCCAAACCATATCAACAATCATGGATGATACACCTGTTATTCTCCTCATTTGCAGCATTTTGAAGTCGAAAAGTTATATGATGTAATGAATTATACCTCTCCTAAATATTACTACCAACCCGAGAACATATTTAATTATCTAATCAGTAATAACTTCAGCAAAATATGGGCATTATGGAGAAATTCCAATCTTATGAAAGTGATCTATGACTAAATTTAGGGTAGTGCACTCTTAAAAAGTGGGTAATAGAAATATAATGCCTTATATTGCTTTTTATATAATAATCATGATAAAATTTGACGATCCATACCGGGAGAGTTTGAGAGTCTGATGATGATTTATAGTACTTGGAGGATTTGAGCATCACACAAAGGCTAGTTTAAATTGCCAATCCTATCTACCAGGAGATAATTCCCTGAATTCTAACATAACTAACCCAGCTCACCACCATAATAGAACTCATAGAGAATATAATATCTCCAAAGCCAGTTTGGGTTTGGTTTTATCTTCTTATGATTCCAAAGGAATCTTTGCAGTCATACTTTTTTTATGATCCTTTATCCAGGATTCAGGGAAAATGAACGATTATCAATCAATGTTGCGAAATTATTCACACGATATGAGGCAGATACTCCCACTTGTGCTGTGTAAGTATATCCGGTTTTACAAGATATTGGATAGATGTTCCAACAGAAGCAGGATCTTATCTTTTGTTGGCCAGTTACATCAAAATTACATCTCCACCGGGACCAAGAAGATGAATTCCAAGAGAACATGTAAATTTCATCACGTTTTCTAACGACCAGGGAGAATAATATAATTCCAAGGAAGCAACCATCAGGAAAGGATTTGCCCAGGTGACCTGGTATGCTGGCCGGGACTGGCTAAAGAAATGGGACGAAAAGATCTTTACCGATACGATTGAGCATCAGGGAAGGCATGTAACGGTATTCGCTGTGATCCGGGCCTTTGTGTCTAAAGGCATAGCCAATTGTACAGAATCCGGATTATCTGAACCCGGATGATCCGGGCAGATAATTTCCAGTAAATCACCGGAAAGAAGCTCATCAAGAGCGATGATAAGATAATCGTTGAGTTTGAAACCCAAAACCATCAGGTTATATAATATTTCAAAATTTGTAAACAATAAATATACATTTATAGAATAAATTTATTTATTATTCAATAATACCTTCGGGTAATCTATTTAATAAATCATACTGATAATAGATCATAACTGGTTTATTTACTTACCTGTACCATAAAATCCACCGGTAAGGGCCTGCAAATAAGCAGGAATAAACAATCTTCAGGTTTAATAACGGGAAAAGAGACCGATGTCAACAAAAAAGGGAGAAACTATAAAAACAAATTCCCCGGATAGTTCTCAAAGCACTATTTCTTTACATGATGCCGCTAAAAAGAAACTCTTAAGTTCCCCGTTGATCACTCACGGTATAAATAAAAAAACTCCAGAGGAACTGATTTATGATCTGCAGGTTCATCAGGTTGAACTCGAAATGCAGGCTGAAGAACTTAGGCAGGCCCATATCGCATTAGAGGAATCCCGTGACCTGTACGTTGATCTATATGAATTTGCTCCTCTTGGATATATCACTCTAACAGATAAGGCAGTCATCTCTAAGGCTAATCTTACTGCTGCAACACTTCTGGGAATTGACAGAAAAAAACTGGTTAATGCACGGTTCAGGAGGTGGATATCTCCTGAAGATTTAAATATCTGGGACCGCTATTTTTTGAATTTACTGCAAACTGAAAGAAATTTCACCGTAACCTGTATACTAAGAAGAAATGATGGGACTGTGTTCCCCGCCAGGCTGGAAAGCATTAATCTCACCAAAACCCCTGATAAACCATCGATCCGGGTAACGATCAGCGACATTTCAGACATTACAAAAGTAGAAGAAGAGCTGCGAATGAGTAAGGACCGCTTTAGACTTGCAATTCAGAATGCTCACATATCAGTTGCAATTCAGGATGCCGATCTTGTGTACCAGTGGGTGTATAATCAACGAACCAGCCCAGCGGAAGATATGAGAGGGAAGAAAGATACTGATCTCTTCCTTCCAAAAGATGCAGAACATCTAATCAAACTTAAACGAAGTATTCTTGAAACGGGGAATGAAATTCATGAGAAAATGTGGATAACGGTTGATAACAGGAGAATATTCGTTGACATGTTTCTTGAACCCCTGCGTAACAATACAGGGAAAATCACAGGAATTGGAGTGGCCACTGTTGACCTGACAGAACAAAAACTTATTGAAGATGCATTACGGCACAGTGAGGAGAACCTTCAACGCACTCAGGAATTATTAGAGGCCGTTACAAAAGGAACCGATGTAATTATCGCTGCACAGGATGTAAATTTCTGTTATATCTTCTTTAATCAGGCATATAAAGAGGAAATTAAACGACTTACAGGAAAAGATCTTGTTATAGGCGACAGCATGATTGATTTATTCGAGAATTTCACCGATCAACAAAAAGTTGCTGTGCCGGAATGGAAACGGGTTATGAATGGAGAGAATGTAAATCAAAAGTTGGAATTAGGCACACCAGGTAAGTATCGCAGAATATATAATATCCTTCAGACTCCTATCAGAGATACACAGGGAACAATTATTGGTGCCGGGGAAGTGGCATATGATGTCACCAATCAGGTCCTTAAAGATGAAGAACTAAGAAAAACCAAGGAATACCTGGATAACCTGATTACTCATGCCAACGCTCCCATTATTGTCTGGGATCCACAATTCAGGATAACCCTTTTCAACTGTGCTTTTGAACAACTGACCGGCAGAGAAGAAAAAGATGTAATAGGAAAAAAACTTGATATTCTCTTTCATGAAAAGGATCTTAATGCAGCCATGGATCTTATAAGAAAAACTGAGGAAGGAGAACGCTGGGAGAGTGTCGAGATTCCTATTCTTCACAAAAAAGGAGAAATCAGGACAGTACTCTGGAATTCAGCCTCTATTTTAGGTTCTGACGGAAAAACCATCATTTCAACCATAGCTCAAGGGCAGGATATAACCGAACGGAAAATAATTGAATCTGAATTCAGATTAAGAGCTACTGAATACGAGAGATTAAATGAGGCTCTTAGTGTGGAGATCAAGCAGAGGAACATATCAGATATAACCCTTAAAAATACATTATCTCTCCTCAATGCCACTCTTGAATCAACTGCTGATGGTATCTATGTTGTTGATCTACAGGGAAAAATAACCAGTTATAACCAGAATTTTGCATCTATGTGGAAGATTCCCAGAAAGTTACTGGAGACAGGAGGAAATGAAGAGTTACTTAATCATCTTATGCTGCAACTTAAGGAGCCAGAAGAATTTTTAGAAAATATTAAGGAATTTCAATCTCCCTCAACCCGTGAAAGTATTGATATGATCGAATTTATCGATGGGAAAATCTTTGAACGGTATTCAAAACCACAGATTATTGGTGATTTTGTGGTTGGAAGGGTCTGGAGTTTTCGTGATATTACTGATCGCAAATTTGCAGAGAGAAAACTTGTAGCATCTTTAGAGGAAAAAGAAGTACTTCTTCGGGAGATACACCATCGGGTTAAGAATAATCTCCAACTTGTTTCAGGTTTGCTGGATATGACCAGGATGCGGACAAAGGATAAATCTACACACGATATCCTGACCGATATGATGTTGAAAATTCAGACAATGGCACAGATCCATACCAGGCTTTATGAGAGTAAACAATTTGGAAGAATCAATATTACCGATCAGATACATGACCAGGTAAAAGCATTGTCAAATATTTTTTCCAGTAAAAGTCATGAGATTATTTGCGAGATTCAATCTGGTGAAGTTTTTCTCCCTGTAGATCAGGCACTTCCCTGTGCACTGGTGATAAACGAAATTCTATCAAATGCATATAAACATGCATTTAAGGGAAGAGATAAAGGGATTATTGTAATTAATATAATGCAGGAGAATGAACAGATATGCATTGTTGTTCGTGATGATGGTATTGGAATATCCAGTACTACAGATATTATTCGTTCAAACAGTCTTGGGATGAAATTAATCAGGACACTGGTTCAGCACCAGTTAAAGGGCTCACTATCCATTAACAGTAAACAGGGAACAGAATTACATGTAGAATTTCCCGTTAATCCGGAAAAGGTATAAACATATGTCTAAGATTCTCGTAGTTGATGATGAAGCCATCATCACCATGCAGCTCGAAGAACGTTTAAGCATAATGGGGTACAATGTCGCAGGGATGGCTGCATCCGGTGAAGAAGGAATTGAAAAGGCCAGGAAGTTTCAGCCAGATCTTGTCCTGATGGATATTGTAATGCCTGGCAAATTAAATGGAATTGAAGCAGCAAAAATAATCACGACAGAACTGGATATTCCTGTTGTTTTTGTAACTGCATATGCAGATGATGCCATTATTGAAAAAGCAAAAAGCGTAAGGCCGTACGGGTATATTGTTAAACCTTTTAATGAACTGGAGATCAAAGCTGCCATTGAAGTGGCATTATTTAGAAAATTATCAGAACGGGAAGAACAAAAATTAACAAAGTTAACTCAGGGAAAAGCTACTTCGGTAATTAATGTAGTCCGGACTGATGAAAATGATCTGACATATCTTAATCAGCCGGAGATTAAAACCGTCCTGCTCGAAGATATCTTTACTGATATTATTCTCTTTTTGTACACGGATCAGGTCGAAAAAGATCCAATCTTTAAATATGCTTTGGAAGAAGGAATAAAAAAGGGGGGGCGTAATTTGTTTGCCTATTCTCTGTCTAATCTACAGAAATTCTTTCCAAAAGAGATACAGAAACATGATCTTTACACTTTCCGGATTAAAAGAAACGAACTATATTCATTAATATCAACTCTTGAAAAATGCACAGAATCCCTGCTTTATGAAGGTACGAAAGATTCACTTCAGATCCTGATTGATTTTTCTGAAACCGAAGATTTCGAGGATATTCTTGCCATCAGAGACCTGATACTTTCAAAAAAGGGAATCGGAACCCGGATATCTGGTATTATTGCACTGAATATCGGAAAAATTGATCATACGCTGATAAAAACCCTGGCTGAAGGGATTTCAAGAATTATTGTCTCTACCGGGAAAGAAACATCTCTTTCATTTGCTCATCATTCTTATCCAGCTGATTCAGTTTCAATTGTTCCCCAGTCTACAATCGATGATGTCGTAAAAAAATTACTTGAACCGGTAGTTCTCTCTCTTCTTGATAAACCGGTTTCAGGGTATGATATCGTTCATGAAATCCATAACAGGTACCAGGTCCTTATCCCACAGGCAAGGGTCTACACCCTGCTCCATGAACTTATGGATAATGGGTATCTGGAGATAAGAATTTCAGGAAAATCTAAATTATATTGTCCTACAGAAAAGGGGAAGAAACACATAAGTCAGAAACTTAATGACTTCAAACTGGTTTTTCAGCATATTTTAGGTAGTGGAAGCAGACTGAATACAGAAGCTAAAACAATAAATATGTAATCCTGATAAATACTTATTTGGGACTTTTTCTGTATTCGTCTAATAGATTTTAATATTCCCTTACTCTAAAAAATGAAACAATAATTGTAAAATACAGTCAGGTTTATCTTATCTCATAATGTGGTAATGAGTAAGTATACTATTCCAGGCGGAGGTGAAACATTATCTTGGAAAAAGATCAGATTACCTTATACGATTATGAGAAACTGAATAAATATTGATATGAAATAATAAATCCGAATAATCCGCAGAAACCAACGATTGATATGAAAATTCTTCTCTAGCATTCGCAAAAAAATCTTCCGGGGATAATATTTGGGCAGCCCATCGATCAGGTTTACTAATCAACAGATTAATATCGAAATATTTCCTCCTGATTTTTTGGAGACCATTTGAATTAACCAGCGAGGAATTTATTGATATAGCTTAAATTATCGTAAATTAGAAAATTAGTAACGAGAACAGAAATTATGCAAATAGACAATTCTGATAATAATAGGCAAATAGAAACAACCGAACCGTTAACAACGCTTCTTGATGAAGGAAAATTTCTTAGGATTCTGACGGAATTGCCAGGAATAGCGGAGGAAAAAATAAGGATAGATCTTGAAAATCATTCTACCTCAATAACAATAGTTGCATCAGATGCCACGACACAATATAAAAAAGTGATCGCCATTCCCTATGAAGTAAGATTTAATAAAAAACGGTTTTCCGATGGAGTCCTCGAACTTATTCTTGAAAAAATTATTACTAAATCCCTCTGATATTTAAATCAATACTATTCTGAAACAATATTTATTTCCAGATTTTGTTTCAAATTCTGCTTTCAGACAATAATCCTATTAATACCAGACTCTATTAAAGGGTCGGGTGAGCACAATATCATACCTTAAAAGCCATCTGGAATTCTACCAGGCTGGTGATGATGAGCACATATCAAGAAAGTTCTGGGGTATTGAAATTAATCTCAAAAAAAGACGTACATTTGTATTTGATCAATGCAGAGCCTTTGGCCTAACACGGTGTGGTAACTGTGAACATTACGATTGTTTTTTCAGTGAATTTTCCAGGATTTATTGGAATTATCCACCCGGGGATTGATAAAGTATTATATTATGGTCTTTTTTTCAATGAAAATACAGGTAAGATCTGGACCGACTAACAAACATTCGTGAATTAAGCAATATTCAAAAACAGGGGAAAATGACTGAAGATCTGGAACAATTAAAAAAAGACCTGGAAATCCAGCTCAAACTTGCAGAAGACCGATTGAATCAGTTAAAATACCTCCAGGCAGATTTTGATAATTTTCGTAAATGGTCTGAAAAAGAAAAAGCATCTGTTATTGCCCTGGCAAATGAGAATCTCATTAAGGACCTCCTGGTAATTCTTGATGATTTTGAACATGCTCTGCCATCTCTTGAGCAGGAAAAGAACCGGGAAGGAATGGAGATGGTCTGGAAAAAAATGATGAAAATCATGAGTGAATATGGACTTTCTCCAATTGAGTGCGTCGGAAAAAAATTTGATCCATATCTTCATGAAGTAATCTGCAAGGAGAAATGCCAGGAAGAATCAAATACGATTCTGGAAGATTTCAGCCGAGGATATCAGTTGAATTCGAAGGTTATCAGACCTTCAAAAGTAAAGATCGCAGAACATATCACAGAAAATGAAGGTGAAAACAATGGCTAAAGAGAAAATAATTGGAATCGATCTTGGAACATCAAATAGTGAAGCAGCAGTTATACTTGGGGGTAAACCTACAATCATTCCATCTGCCGAAGGTGCTACTGTAGCCGGAAAGATGTTCCCCTCTTATATCGCATTTACATCTGAAGGGCACCTCCTAGTAGGAGAACCAGCCCGCAGGCAGTCAGTGAGTAACCCGGAGGATACGGTTACTGCTGCAAAAAGGAAGATGGGAACTGATTTTATTTACAAGGTTTCAGGAAAGGAGTATACCCCACAGCAGATCTCTGCATTTCTCCTCCAAAAGATAAAGCGGGATGCAGAAGCTTTCCTTGGAGAAACTATTACAAAAGCTGTTATCACCGTTCCTGCATATTTTAATGATAACCAGCGAACCGCAACGAAGGATGCCGGAAAAATAGCGGGTCTGGATGTGGTAAGGCTCGTAAATGAGCCTACTGCAGCTTCAATGGCATATGGCCTGGATCGAAGTGGAGATTATAAAATACTCGTATTTGATCTCGGTGGAGGAACTCTTGATGTTACCATCATGGAGTTTGGTGGAGGAACATTTAATGTTCTTGCAACCTCCGG
>Ga0209340_1000725_pt1 | contig 31346 bp, 21 predicted proteins | sample EPASupsiteSAE323_FD_187266 | JGI IMG/M metagenome (GOLD analysis project Ga0209340, IMG submission 187266) | Bioremediated contaminated groundwater from EPA Superfund site, New Mexico - Sample SAE3-23 (SPAdes) (version 2) | ecosystem: Environmental > Aquatic > Deep subsurface > Groundwater >... | reverse complement strand
TGGGTCTTTCTAGTTTGTTTTGTTGTGGTGACTAAACAATACCATTGAAAGCGCATACTTTTTCTTTTTTTTATTCTTTTTTTAGTTGAGGTCTGGAAAAGCCATCGCTAGCGATTTCGTTCTTCTTTTGCCTGCTTTTTTCTTGAAAAAGCGGGCAAAAGAACCGTCCCCTTGCCTGGATCTGTTCTACATCTGTGCCCATCAGTGGTTAATTGATGATAAAAGGCAAATATTTTGGCAAAGCTATTAAGCAACTCTTTCATATTATTATAGAGAAAAAAGTTGTTTGCTTTTGTAAGCCAAGCAGTTTAAAATATTACTAAGGTCAAATAAAGTCAAAGAAGGAACGTTGATGAAGAAGAGCCTGGCTGACAGAATCGAACAATATTTGAAAGTACTGATCGAACGCAGTGAAGACAAACAGATCGAGATCCAGCGGGCGGAGCTGGCGGAAACCTTTTCCTGTGTGCCTTCGCAGGTCACCTATGTCATCAATACCAGATTCACCGAAGATGAGGGCTATTTGACCGAGAGCAGGCGCGGCGGCAAGGGTTTTGTCCGCATAACCCGTTTCCATTTTGAATCTGATGCGGCGGTTCTGCCCAACCGGGTCGAATTAATGAGATACCTTGAGAAATTGCTGGAGCAAGGCATAATAAGTCAGAGTGAGCAGGAGATACTCAACCATCTTGCCGTCTATGCCTTCAGAGACATCACGGTAGATCAGCGTAACCGGTTGTTCAAGTCGTTCCAGCATGTTTTGGCTGAATATTTCAACCGAAATGGTCAGTCATAGAGGGGGAATAGCCATGTACTGTGATGAGTGCAAACAAAGACCGGCCAGTGTTCACCTGACCCAGATGTTCAACGGCCAGACTTCGGAATCACACTATTGTGAAGAATGTGCCGCCAAAAAAGGGGCGGTTATTTTCAATATGGATACTACCTTTTCTATACCCAATATTCTGGCTAGCTTTTTTGGTTACAACATGCAAGGCCTGCCGTCACCGGCGATAGGCCGCAGCTGTGATAATTGTGGTATGAATTTCAATGATATCCGGCAGAGCGGCAAGCTGGGCTGCTCAGAATGCTATGCTGCCTTTGATGAGGAATTGGAGCCTACCCTGCGCGGGATGCATGGCAATAGCCAGCATATTGGCAAGGTGCCAGCCCGGGGCGGGGAAAAAGTCATCCTGAAAAAAAGGGTTGAGGCGATGAAGTCCAGTCTGCAGCAGGCGGTGGCCGAGGAGGATTACGAGAAGGCAGCCCAGATCAGGGATGCCATAAAGGATATTGAGAAGAAGCTTGGTTGTTGAAGGAGGGATGGAACATGCATGCTGACCAGTTGCTCGCCAACACCTTTGTAAGCTGGATGGAGTCCGAAAAGGGCCCGCTATCGGATATTGTTGTCAGCAGCCGCATTCGCCTGGCCCGCAACCTCTTTCGTATCCCCTTTCCTCATTTGCTGGACAGTGAGGGAGGCCAAAAAAGTCTGGAGCAGATTAAAGAGGCTTGGGGCAGGAGTGAGAATGGCGAATTAGCTACTCTGGAGTTGATTACCCTGGACCAGTTGAACCCGCTGCAGCGCCAGATTCTGGTGGAAAAACACCTGATCAGTCCGTTGCATGCGGCATCCAGCGATAGTTACCGTGGAGTCCTGGTCAATGGAGATGGCTCCCTGGCCATTATGATAAATGAAGAAGACCATATCCGTATCCAGTGTCTGCTGCCGGGTCTGCAGGTGGGCGAATGCTTCAGCAAGGCCCAGGCCGTGGATGATGAACTGGAGAAGAATTTGAATTTTGCCTTTGATGAAACCAGGGGCTATCTGACATCTTGCCCTACCAATGTGGGCACCGGTATGCGGGCATCAGTTATGCTCCACCTGCCGGCGGTGGCCATCAGCGGACTGGCTAACCGGATATTTCAAAATATAAGCCAGTTTGGCATGACAGTAAGAGGACTATATGGCGAGGGCAGTGAGGTCATTGGCAACTTCTTTCAGCTGTCCAATCAGGTTACCCTGGGCCAAAGCGAAGAGGATATCGTAACCCATCTAACCAGTATAGCCCTGCAGGTGGTGGAACAGGAGCGCCAGATGCGCGCCCACCTGGAGTCGGAGATGAAGTATCAGCTGGAAGACCGAGTCGGGCGGGCCTATGGAATATTGACCAATGCCCGGATCATAACTTCCAGTGAGGCCATTGCTCTGCTATCTGATCTGCGCCTGGGGGTGGACATGGGCTTGATCGACGGGATAAAAACCAGTGCCCTTAATGAATTGGTAGTAGCCATGAGCCCGGCTCATCTCCAACAAAAGGCCGGCCAGGAAATGGACGGCTACAACCGTGATCTGGTCCGCGCCCAGGTGATCCAGGAGACCCTGCGGGGGGAAGACGAATTAACCACAGATGAACACTGATATAAATAACCCCAATAAGGAGGTTTGTATTATGTTTAGAAGATTTACGCAAAGAGCACGCAATGCGGTGGTTCATGCTCAGGATGAGGCTAGACAGCTCAGTCATCCCGCTATTGGCACCGAGCATATATTATTAGGATTATTGCGGGAAGGCGAAGGAGTTGGCGCCCGTGCTCTCCTGAATATGGGGATAGATCTGGAAAAAGTCCGGGAAGAGGTCAATCGCCTGATCGGGCAAAAGGCCGGGACGGCCGAAAGATCTTCCGGTGACCTGCCTATTACCCCCCGGGCCAAGCAGGTATTCAACCTGGCCTTTGATGAGGCCCGCCTACAGGGGGTCAACTATGTGGGGACCGAGCACCTCCTGCTGGCGCTGGTTCGTGAAGAGGAGGGGGTAGCCGGTCAGGTACTGATCAGTATGTCTATTAAGCTGGATGATATTCGGGAGCAGGTTATGCTGCTGCTGGGCGGAGAATCTGCGTCTGGCTACAGCAACAACGGCAACGGGGAACCGGCCGGAAGCCAGACTCCTCCCTCTACTGCTTCTGGACGCAAGAAGCCGCGTAGTAAGACGCCGACCCTGGATGCCTTTAGCCGGGACCTGACCACAGACGCTGCCGAAGATCGCTTGGACCCGGTCATTGGCCGGGAGAAGGAGATTGAGCGGGTGGTTCAGATACTGTCCCGCCGTACCAAAAATAATCCGGTTCTAATCGGTGATCCGGGGGTAGGCAAGACCGCCATCGTCGAAGGGCTGGCCCAGCGCATCAACGACAACCGGGTACCCGAGATACTGAGCAATAAGCGAGTGGTGGCCCTGGATCTGTCATCGATGATTGCCGGAACCAAGTACCGCGGGGAATTTGAAGACCGCCTGACCAAAACGGTCAATGAGATCAAGGCGGCCGGTGACGTAATCGTATTTATCGACGAGATGCATACCATAGTGGGAGCCGGCGCGGCCGAGGGTGCTATTGATGCGGCCAATATTCTGAAGCCATCGCTGGCCCGGGGTGAATTTCAGTGTGTAGGCGCTACCACCCTGGATGAGTACCGCAAACATATAGAAAAGGATGCCGCTCTGGAGAGGCGCTTTCAGCCCATCATCGTGGATGAACCCAGTCTGGAAGAGAGCATTGAGATTTTACGCGGGCTCCGGGATCGCTACGAAGCCCATCATGGGGTGAAGATCAAGGATGAGGCCTTAGAGGCGGCGGTGAAACTGTCTTCCCGTTACATCAGCGACCGTTATCTGCCGGATAAGGCTATCGATCTGATTGATGAGGCATCCTCACGAGTACGGTTGACCAATTATATACTGCCGGAGGAATTGAAGCTCAAGGAGCAGCAGTTAAGTGATATTGCCAAAGAAAAGGAAGAGGCTATCAATGCCCAGGAATATGAGAAGGCCGCCCGGATGCGGGATGAGGAGCAGAAGCTAAAGGATGAGATCGAAAATGAACGCAAGGAATGGCAGAACCGGCGCAGTCTGCAGGTGGGAACTGTTGGTGAGCCTGAGATAGCCGTAATCGTAGCCAGCTGGACCGGAATACCGGTCAGCAAGCTGGAAGAGGAGGAAAGCGAGCGCCTGGTGCATTTGGAAGAGGTTTTGCACAAACGGGTAATCGGGCAGGAAGAGGCTATATCGGCGGTTTCACGGGCAGTGCGGCGAGCGCGCGCGGGGCTGAAGAATCCCAAGCGGCCCATCGGCTCCTTTGTCTTCCTGGGACCAACCGGGGTGGGCAAGACTGAGTTGGCCAGGGCGTTGGCCGAGGCCATGTTCGGCAGCGAGGATGCTGTGATCCGGCTGGATATGTCGGAGTATATGGAGAAACATGCGGTCTCCCGTATGATCGGTTCGCCGCCCGGTTATGTCGGCTACGAAGAGGGCGGTCAGTTGGCCGAAAAGGTCCGGCGCAAGCCCTATTCGGTAATACTGCTGGATGAGATCGAAAAGGCTCATCCGGATGTGTTCAACATCCTGCTCCAGGTGCTGGAGGATGGCCGGTTGACCGATGGGCAGGGCCGTACGGTTGATTTCCGCAACACTATCGTCATTATGACCTCCAATGTCGGGGCGGAATTTATAAAAAACGCCAAGAAGGTAGGCTTTAGCCGGGCGGTAGATGAGGCCGAGAACTATGCCCAGATGAAGGACCGCATTATGGAACAGCTCAAGTTGGCTTTCCGCCCGGAGTTTATGAACCGTCTGGATGAAGTCATCGTGTTCCACAGTCTGACCGAGGATGAACTGAAAAAGATAGTCGACCTGCTTTTATCTGATCTGGTATTAAGGGTGAAGGATGCCGATTATGAAATGGAGATCACCGATGAGGCCAAGTCACTGATCTTGAAGCAGGGTTACGAGCCGGCCTATGGGGCTCGTCCCCTCAAACGGGCTATTCAGCGGCTGGTGGAGGACAATGTCTCGGAGGAGATACTGAAGAAGTCTTTCGCTCCGGGCGACAAGATTCTGGTGGATGCCGAGGATGGCACCATATTGATCAGGAACACCCGGGTTCAGGGATAACGGGATCATTGCTGAGAGGAGCCCAGGAACTGGACTCCTCTTTTTACTAACCAAGGCTCGGTTTTTCGCTTACATTCCTTTTGTTGGCCATAGTTCAGGTGATAAATGATATCATAAGATTAATCCATATATCGACAACTAAGACGTTATATATCGAGGAGTCAAAATATGGTCAAAAGTATAACCAGATTTGTATGCTATGAATGTGGATATGAGTCTCCCAAGTGGATGGGCAAATGCCCGTCTTGCAGCGAGTGGAATACCCTGGTAGAGGAAGCGGAGGAGAAGAAATCACGCATCCCGGTGGGAAAAAGAGTCAGTGCCATAACCCTGGATTCCATTGGCGATCAGGACATTTATCGTCTGGGTTGCGGTATCGGGGAGTTGGATCGGGTACTGGGCGGCGGGATTGTTCCCGGCTCGGTGGTCCTTTTAGGCGGCGACCCCGGCATCGGCAAGTCTACGCTCCTTTTACAAGTGGCCAATGCCATGGCATTGGCAGGGGCCCGGGTGTTGTATCTGTCCGGGGAGGAATCCCTCAAGCAGATTCGCCTGCGTTCCTTGCGCCTGGGTATCAACAGCAGCAACATTTACTTGCTGAATGAGCAGGATATCAACCTGCTGGATGAATATGTTGATGAGATCAAGCCGACCATGGTCATCATCGATTCCATCCAGACCGTTTACACCCCGGATATAACGTCTTTGCCGGGTAGTGTTGCTCAACTGCGGGAGTCAACCGCCCGCATCATGAACATTGCCAAAAAAAGAGATATCGCATTCTTCCTGGTTGGACACGTAACCAAGGAAGGTGCCCTGGCCGGGCCCAAGGTACTGGAACACATGGTTGATGTTGTTATATACTTTGAAGGTGAAAAGAATTTCTCCTTTCGACTCCTGCGCGGGGTAAAGAATCGATTCGGCTCGACCGATGAAATCGGGTTGATGGAAATGAGCGGTCAGGGACTGGTGGAGGTGTTGGACCCTTCCTATGTATTCCTCACATCTTCCAGCAAGGATTGTCATGGCACCGCTATTGCTGCCAGCTTTGAAGGCAGCCGGCCTCTGTTGATCGAGATTCAAGCCCTGGTGGCACCTAATGGACCCGGCTACGCCCGGCGTATGGCATCTGGCATCGATCAAAATCGGTTAGCCTTGATAATTGCCGTTTTGGAGAAGAAGCGGGCCTTTAATCTCGGTTCATGTGATGTTTATCTCAAGGTGACCGGGGGGGTATTCCTGAAAGATCCTTCGGTGGATTTGGCCATCGCTGCGGCGATAGTGTCCAGTTATCGGGAGCAGGTACTGCCGCTGGATACCGTATTTGCCGGCGAGTTGAGCCTATCGGGGCAGATACGCTCGGTTCCATTTCTGGATATAAGATTAAAAGAAGTAGAACGCATGGGCTATAAGCGAGTAGTCATCCCGGCCGGCACCGGACGCAAGAACTTCAGCAGTGGACTGGAGACAGTTGAAGTCGCCAGCATTGATGAATTTATTGAGACCTTGTAACCTAATAATTGCTCGGGGGTGGTTTTTTATGGAAGACATTTATAATGGCAATTTTCGCAAGTATCTGCAGATGCTGGCTCCGGGGACGCTGTTCCGCATCGGGATCGAAAACGTGCTGCAAGCCAGTACCGGGGGCCTGATCGTAGTAGGTGATTCGCCGGAACTTATGAAGATCGCCAGCGGGGGATTCCATATTGATTGCGAATACAGCCCGGCCCGACTCTACGAGCTGGCCAAAATGGATGGTGCGATCATTACCAATGGAGATGTCAGCCGAATAATCATGGCCAACACGCAATTGGACCCTGATCCATCCCTGCCCTCCCAGGAAACCGGAATCCGCCATCGTACCGCTCAGCGGGTTGCCCGGCAGACCGGGCTTTTGGTCATCGCTATTTCACAGCGCCGCAAGGTAATCACTCTCTTCCAGGGCAATATATCTTTCCGACTACGAGACCTGAATTCGATTTTGGTTCGGGCCAATCAAGCCCTGCAGACCCTGGAGAAATATCATACCGTGATGATGCGTGAGATCCAGCGTCTTGGTGGTCTGGAGTTCGAGGATATGGTGACCGTATCCGAGGTATGCGAGGTTCTGCGTCGCAGCATCAAGGTTCTGAATATTGCCGGCGAGATAGAGAACTATATAGCCGAGCTGGGCAATGAGGGACGACTGGTCAAGATGCAGCTGGATGAAATGATCTCCAATGTGGAGGAGGAAGCCTTGCTCATCATTCAGGATTTCGCCAATGTAGCCGATAAAACACCGGAAGAATTGCTCTCTGCCATGCAGAGAGCCTTTGAAGATGACATCTCTGATTCGGTATATTTTGCCAAAATACTCTCGCTGGGGACGGCCACCAGCCATCTGGATCAGCAGGTATCTCCAAGGGGTTACCGGATGCTGCAGAAACTCCCCCGCATCCCGGTCTCCATTATCGATAACCTGGTGGAGCGTTTTGGTTTATTGATCCACATCATGCGCGCCAGCATCGAGGAACTGGATGAGGTTGAAGGCATCGGCGAAGTGAGAGCCCGTTCCATCAAGAATGGACTCCGCCGTATGCATGAACAGCTCTTGCTCGAATACATGGGTTAAAATGGACGGTAAGCGTGAGAAGGGGATCACCTAAGAAGGGGACGGTTCTTCTGTCATAACGCGTTATGACAGAAGAACCGTCCCCTTCTCAGGTGATAGGCGGAGGAGAAGCATAAAATGCTGAGTATTGGTTCTGTACAATTGCCTAATCGCATAATTTCGGCTCCCATGGCCGGGGTGACCGACCGGGCCTTTCGCGACCTGGCCCGGGAATTCGGCTGCGGTCTGATTTTCAGCGAGATGATCAGTGATATGGGATTGTGCTACCGCCAAAAGCGCACCCTGCATTTGGCCGATGTCAGCGAAGAGGAAGCGCCGGTAGCGGTGCAGATTTTTGGCTCGGACCCCGAAGCGATGGGGCGGGGAGCAGCCATTCTGGCCGGATTGAGTGCTGCTGTTATCGATATCAATATGGGCTGCCCGACTCCTAAGATCGTTAAAAACGGTGAAGGTGCCGCGCTGTTGACCAATCTTGACCTGGCCCGTTCCATCATCCGGGAGGTCAGGGCGGCAGTGAAGTTGCCGGTCACCGTCAAGATGCGCAAGGGCTGGAATGATGACGAGCATTCCTATATCGAACTGGGGGGGATCGCTGAACAGGAGGGCGCTGCAGCGGTAACCCTGCATCCCCGCAGCCGTACCCAGTTCTTTTCCGGGCATTCCGACTGGTCAGCCATAAAAACCCTTAAGAGCCGGCTTGGTATACCGGTCATCGGCAACGGCGATATAATGCAGGCGGCGGATGCGGTTCGTATGCTGGAGGAAACCGCTTGTGACGCGGTTATGATTGGGCGGGGGGCGATGGGCAATCCTTTTCTATTTCGCGAAGCGCTGGCTTTGGTGGAAGAAAACCGCTTAATCGAACCTGCCAGTATTGAAGAGCGAATCCAAACTGCCATCCGACATTTGGATCTGGCCTGTTTCTATAAGGGAGAAATGGTAGGGATGCGGGAGATGCGCAAGCATTTTTCCTGGTATACCCGGGGCATGCGCGGAGCCGCCAGAATTCGCGGTGATATCAACCACGCCGAAAGCCGTGATGAACTGGTTGCCGCAATCCAGCAATTATTGAGCTAAACCCTTGAAATGAGACAGAGGACGGTTCAAGACCACTGAAAAAGTGCTCTTCAGACTATACAGTGTGAACGCCAGGCTCCCGCCTGGCAGCCAGGCGTCCCGAAGATTATCTTTTATCGCCAGCGTTGTCCCGGATTCACAAATCAAATAGTTATCAATGGTCTCGGACAGTTCCTTGACTCACTCATCTAAAGTGAGTCAAGGAACTGTTTCCCTATCTCGTTTATTTGGCGTGTGCTTTTTCTTGCTATCATGGTTTGATTGGTGCTAAAATGGACAATAATTTGTACACAATATTGTGCTCAACTGTAATCGTTTGAGCATTTAACCTTAAATAGGGCCAAGTATAATTATGAGCCGGGGGGCAAGCATGGATTTCTACCGCATTCAGGACAAGATCGTCAGTTGGGAAAAGATCGAACGCACTCTGCACAAGGCCCTGCTGATGAGATCAAGGGGTTTCTCTCAGCAGGAGACAGCCAGCCGCCTTGATATTGACCGCACCTTCATTTCTCGTCTGGAGACCATCGGGGAGCTGCGCAAAGGGCAGACCATTGCCTGTGTAGGTTTTCCGGTGCTTAACAAAACTGAGATCCAGGAGATATTAGAGGCTGAAGGCGTGGATTATAGCCTGATGATGACCGAACAGGAGCGGCAGGATTTTATCAACCTTCGGAATGGCAAGGAAGTCTTGAATGAACTCATGAATCTAACCGCTCAGATCAGGACCTACGACATCGTTATCCTGATGGGATCGGATGAGAGACTCAAATTGATCGAAGGCATCCTGGATGGTCAAGTGATCTCCATTGAACTGGGGCCTTCACCGCTAACCGAGGACAAATGGGTGGACCCCGCCGAAGTCCGGAAGATACTCCGCTCCATCCGGGCCGCCCGATAAAGGAAATATGATCTGTGTGCGGCGTTAGCCGCCTGCGTCTAATGGCAAACCTATTAACTCGAAGGAGGAAGTTGTTTTGAAGAGAATCGTCAGCGTCAGTTTGGGATCATCCAAGCGGGATCACGCTTTTGAGACAGATTTTATGGGAGAACATTTCCTGATCGAGCGGATCGGTACTGACGGAAACTGGGATAAGGCCATACAGCTGATCCGCGACCTGGACGGGAAGGTGGACGCCTTCGGAATGGGCGGGATTGACCTCTATGTCCGCATTGCCGGTAAGCGCTATGTGATAAAGGACGCTCAGAAATTGTTGGTCGAGGCCAGGAAGACTCCCATGCTGGATGGCAGCGGTTTGAAGAATACCCTGGAGCGCAAGTGCATACTTGATGTGCAGCGGGAAGGCATTATGAACCTGAAGGGCAAAAAGGTACTCATGGTCTGCGCGGTGGACCGTTTCGGCATGGCGGAAGCCTTCGAGGAGGTCGGAGCCAAATTGACCTTGGGTGATTTCATTTACACGGTGGGAATCCCGATTCCCATGCATTCTCTTAAGACCCTGCGCATCCTGGGGGGCATGGCCGCGCCCTTTATCGTAAAGATGCCTTTTGACAAGCTCTATCCCACTGGGGAACAGCAGGAAGTCATAATTCCGAAGCATTCTAAATATTATTATGAAGCAGATATACTGGCCGGGGACTTTCTCTATATCCGCCGATTCCTGCCGGATAAACTTAATGGGCAGGTAATAATTACTAATACCACCACCCATGAGGACATGAAGATGCTCAAAGAACGAGGGATCAGCAAGGTGATAACCACCACGCCCGATATGGGTGGACGCTCCTTCGGCACCAATGTAATTGAAGCCCTGATGGTGACCCTGATGGGCCGTCCTATCGAAAAGATAGCACCGGAGGATTACTATAAGATGCTAAAGGAACTGGACATGAAGCCCGGGGTGGTGGACCTGGAGAATTTTGATGCTTGACCTGGATTTCGCTTATTTTAGTATCCTGGACAACGACCGGCGGGGGCTGTTTTCCCAGAAACTGTTTCTGGAAAGAATGGCCCCGGTTTTTTTTGGCCCGCGAGTCGAAAAGCTTATTGAGATCCCTGATCTGCGGGCTCGGGGTTGCAGCATCAACCTCCCACTGGGTGCCGGCAACCTTGCCGTGCTGGAGCCGGATACCCGCCAGACCATGGCCGAAAAATCGCTATGCCTGATCAATGATTATGGGCTGCCCTGCTTGGCGGCAGATCGGCGCTTGAAAAAGTGGGCCTTCCAGGGATTGCTTCCCGCTGTCGATATGACCTTCGGAGACAGTTTCATCAAAGCTATGGCGGCGGCGCTGGTAACCCGTATGCTGTCACGCCGGGAGCTGAAAAAGATAATAGTAGTCGGGGAACTGGAAGATCCACTGGCCTTTACTGCGCGGCTCTGCGAGTATGGGCTGCCGGTTTCCATGCAGAGCTACCATCCCGCTCGTTATGAAGTCCTCAGCTACAAGTTGCTTTATGAAAGGGGCTGCACCCTTGCTACCAGTTACTTCGACCCGGCTGGTTGGGAACGGGGAGATCTGGTTCTTATGTTTGACGGCGAGTATCTCCCGGCTACTTATAATTCGCCAGCCTGCTGCCTGCGTCTGGACAATACCAGCCGGGGTTGGTCCCCCCAGTTGGAGCAGGGACTGGAGAAGGGCGGGATACCTTCAACCCTGAATAATCTGGCCCCGATAGTGGAAAGTTGTTTATGTTCCCAGGCAGGATTTTTTGACCACTATAGCGAACAAGCAAGAAGTGACCTGCAGGAATCAGGTAATGAGGCTGATAATTTCGCCAGATTGGAAGCTCTGGGAGATAGCATCGGACTGTGGGATATCTTCACAGGCGCCCCGGCAGTTTAGAGGCGTAAGCCGGAAACGCCTAACTTGACAAGGGCATATGAGGTCTTTATAATACCATAAAGACAGCGGCAGCCGCTGCATTTTTTATTTTGCCACCGATGGACACAGATTTTTATTAGGGAATTAGTAATGGAGTACTTTTTTAAGGATCTGACTGAAAAAATAAATTTCTTCTACCTTTAAAGTACATTATAGTTTGGGTTATGGTTTTGCTGAAAAGGTTCTGTGTAAATCAGTGCTAATCTGTGGCAAAAATATTTCGTGTGAATCTTGGCTAATAAAGTAAGAGGGAGCGATTTGATGGCGGAAGAGAAAGAGGTAATCCTAACTAAAGAGGGACTTCAGAAATTGGAGTCCGAGCTGGAACACCTTAAATCGAACAGGCGGGAAGAGGTCGCTGAACGCATCAAGCAAGCTATTGCCTTTGGTGATATTTCGGAGAATTCCGAGTATGAGGATGCCAAGAACGAACAAGCCTTCATCGAAGGCCGCATTATTACCCTGGAGAAGACCCTGAAGAATGCGCGCCTGATGGAAGATGAAGATATTCGTACCGACGTGATCTCTCTGGGATCCCGGGTGACGCTGAAGGAGATGAAGTCAGGCCGGGAGATTACCCTGCTGCTGGTTTCTTCGGTGGAATCCAAACTGAAGGACGGGAAGATTTCCGATGAGTCTCCGGTAGGCAAGGCCATCCTGGGCAAAAAGGTCAAGTCCACGGTAGAGGTCGAAGCCCCTGCCGGCAAGATCAAATACAAGATCCTCAAGGTAGAGAAATAGGAATTTAATAGAATCAGGAGTTTCATCATGTCCGAACAAGAGATTAATGCCAGTGAACTAAAGCAGGTGCGTCTGGACAAGCTCGATGAACTGCGGGCGGCTGGGGTAGAGCCCTTTGGTCAGAAGTATGAAAGGGATGCCATGGCCCAGCAGATAATCGATAATTTCGATACCATGGAGGGCAAGCAGGTACGTATCGCCGGACGTATTATGTCCAAGCGCCGTCACGGCAAGGCTGGCTTTGCCAACCTGCAGGACCTGTCCGGCCAGATTCAGCTCTACATCCGCCAGGACGACCTGGGTGAAGAAAAGTACGAATTATTTAAAAAGCTCGATATGGGCGATATCCTGGGTATACAGGGCGAGGTCTTCCGCACCCAGAAGGGTGAGATCAGTGTTCATGTCCACGACCTGATTTACCTGTCCAAGTCAATTAACCCGCTGCCGGAGAAATGGCATGGTCTGAAGGATGTTGAACTCAGATATCGCCAGCGCTATGTAGACCTGATCGTAAATCCTGAGGTCAAGGATGTCTTCATCAGACGCAGCCGCATCATCAAGGAGATCCGGAACTATCTGGACGGGAAAGGCTTCCTGGAAGTAGAGACGCCCATGATGCAGCCTATACCGGGAGGAGCTACCGCCCGGCCTTTTATCACCCATCATAATGCCTTGAATATGGAACTATATTTGCGCATAGCTCCCGAACTTTATCTCAAGCGTCTTATCGTAGGTGGACTGGAGAAGGTTTATGAAATAAACCGTAACTTCCGCAATGAAGGAATATCCACCAAGCACAATCCGGAGTTCACCATGTTGGAGCTCTACCAGGCCTATGCTGATTTCGGTGATATGATGGATCTGACCGAGGATCTGATATCCAGCACGGTCGAGAAGATCACCGGCAGCATGCAGGTGGATTTTGAGGGACAGATCATCGACTTCACCGGACCCTGGCAGCGGATATCCATGCTGGATGCCATTAAACAACATACCGGGGTTGATTTCCATACTATTCTGGACGATGCGGGAGCAAGGCAGGCCGCAGCCCAACTGGGACTGGAAGGCCACGATGAGGATAGCCGCGGGGAGCTCATTAACATCATCTTCGAAGAATTTGTGGAAGAACACCTGGTGCAGCCGACCTTCATCTATGGTCATCCGGTGGAGATCTCGCCTCTGGCCAAGCGCAATGTAGAGAACCCGGCTTTTACCGATCGCTTTGAATTGTTTATCACACGCCGGGAGATCGCCAACGCCTTTTCTGAACTAAATGATCCCATTGACCAGAAGGGACGCTTCCAGAAGCAGGTGGAAAAAAGGGCCGGTGGCGACGGTGAGGCTCATATGATGGACGAAGACTACATAAACGCACTGGAATACGGCATGCCCCCGGCTGGCGGGCTGGGCATAGGCATCGATCGGCTGGTTATGCTGATAACGGCTTCGTCCTCGATTCGTGATGTAATATTGTTCCCGACCCTGCGACCCAGGGAATAACCAAATGACAAGGGGATCGAGGCAAGGGGACGGTTCTTCCAAGGCAAGGGGACGGTTCTTCTGACTCATTTTTAATGAGTCAGAAGAACCGTCCCCTTGCCTTGGAAGAACCGTCCCCTTGCCTCCCTATTGTGTCTCCTGAAAGGAGCCGGGGAAGTTCGTGCTGTTCAATTCATATGAATATATCTTGATGTTTCTTCCGGTCACCCTCATTATCTATTTCCTGCTCAACCGGATACTCTCCAAACGGGTTGGTGTAGCCTGGCTGGTACTTGCCTCACTGTTCTTCTACAGCTATTGGAATATTCGTTACTTGCCGTTGATCCTGGTTTCGATCATCGTGAATTATCTGACCGGCAGCACCCTGAGCCGCCAGGCGGCGGATGGGAATTTGCATAGACGCAAGCTGCTGATCCTGGGACTGTGCTTCAACCTGGGGCTCCTGGGTTATTATAAGTACACGGATTTCTTTATAGGCAACCTGAATCAAGTGATCGGAGCTCATCTAACCCTGCTGCAGATAGTGCTTCCACTGGGCATAAGCTTTTTTACCTTCACCCAGATCGCCTATCTGGTCGATGCTTACCGCGGCGAGGTGCAGGAATACAGTTTACTCAACTACGCATTGTTCGTTACCTTTTTTCCGCATCTCCTGGCTGGTCCCATCATCCATCACCGGGAGATGATGCCCCAGTTCGCCGCAGAAGACAACAAGGGCGTTAACTATGAGAACCTGTCCCGGGGACTGCTGCTTTTGTCCCTGGGCTTATTCAAGAAGGTCATTATCGCCGATGCCTTTGCGGTGTGGGCCAATTATGGCTTTGACACCGCCGCCAGCCTGACTCTGCTGGAGGCATGGATTACCTCGCTGTCGTACACCATGCAGTTGTATTTCGATTTCAGTGCCTATACCGATATGGCGATTGGTTCAGCATTGATGTTCAATATCCGCCTGCCGGTTAACTTCAATTCACCTTACAAATCCCTTTCCATTCAGGAATTCTGGCGGCGCTGGCATATCACCCTGAGCCGATTCCTGCGGGATTATATCTACATACCGCTGGGGGGCAACCAGCGGGGGCAGGCCAACATCTACCGCAATGTCCTGATCACCTTTCTATTGGGAGGATTGTGGCACGGCGCTGCCTGGACCTTTGTGCTCTGGGGCTTCCTCCACGGCTTGGCCCTGGTGGTCAACCGTGCCTGGCAACGGCTGGACCTGCATATGAACAAGGCTCTGGCCTGGGTTCTTACCTTTAACTTCGTCAATATAGCCTGGGTGTTTTTCCGGGCTAAGAGCTGGGGGGCTGCGGCCAAGGTATTATCGGGTATGTTTGGTATGCAAGGGGTTAGCCTGCCCGCTTCTCTCGGCGCCCGTTTGGCCTTTCTGATCCCTTACGGTGTGAAATTCGGAGATTTTATCATGCCGGTCGATCTGAAGATGGCAGCCCTGATGCAGGCTGTTTTCATGGTGGTGGTGCTGACCTTTAAGAACTCCATCGAGATAGAGGACCATTTCCAGCCCAACCTGTTCTATACACTGATAGCGGCAGTAGCGGCGGCAGTGGCGATCCTTAATTTGAGCAATATAACCCAGTTCATATATTTCAATTTCTAGCTTCGGGGGCTCGATTGATGAAGAGTTACAAAAGATGGTTTTATATCACGTTGATATTGATAATGCTGCCGCTGCTGGGCATGGGCGGGTTCAATTATTATATCGATCCCCTGTGGTGTTTTTCCCACAGCAACCAGTACAACTCCATCCAAATGCCCTTTGACGAGCGGCAGCAGAAGACCAACCAGGTCCGTTTCGTGCCCTTTGACTACGACACCTTACTGCTGGGCAGTTCCCGGGTCACCTACATTAATCAGAACGATTTTATTGGCCATAAAACCTACAACTATGCGGTCAGTCTCATGGATCTGAAGGATTACTATGACTTTATCGAACATGCCAAGGCTCGTCATGGCGGAGAATTTGACTGCATTATCCTGGGTTTGGATTTTTACACCACCAACCGCAATATGACTGATAGTAACGCGAAACCGGCTCGTTTCTATATCAAGCGATCCGGGGAGTTAGCCTATCGCTACAAGACCCTGCTATCTCGCGAGGTTTTCAATTATTCCCGTAAGAATTACGAGAATTCCATCCAGGGAGTACCGCTGGATTATGCCTATGACCGCAGCAATATCAAAACCCTGCAATGGGTCAGCCCGGAGGCGAAGGCCGGCAAGATCAAGGCCAACCTTGACAAGTATCATAATGTGGTCTATGCCCACTATGCTTATGATGATGTGCGGGGGATCATGGAGCGGATCAAACGGGCCAATCCGCATACGCGCTTTATTGTGTTTACCACGCCTGAGTCCTGGCCCCTGTTCAAGGTGATGGTCGCCGACGGGCTCTTTCCCTATTATCAACAGTGGCTGACCGATAATGTCGAGGTCTTTGGCGCGGTCTACAACTTTGACTACCCCAACGCCATAACAGTCAACCTGGACAATTACTATGATGCCAGTCATATCTATCCCGGGACGGGAACGCGGCTGGCCCACCGCCTGGTGGGTTATCCTGATCCCAAGCTGCCGCTTGACTTCGGAGTGCTGGTGACCCGGGACAACCTGGCTCATCACCTGGAAATGGTACAGAAGCGTATTGATGAACAGGAGCGTCGGGGGGAAGCAGGCGCGGCCAGGCCATGATATATGGTTAGCCACTGGCGATTTTCTTGGTGCAGACGCCATAAAAAAAGCCGCCTCCTGTTAAGAGACGGCTTTAAAACTCACCTATGCCGCGGCTATAATTCGTTTCCAGATCTGTTCCAGTATCCATATACCGATCAGGGTGCCGGCTACTGTCAGCATTCCCACCATAAGGCCTCCCAGGGTTCGACTCAGCGATATCATGATAGCGGTGAAGCCATGACAGAAGCTATTGACCATCGAGACGCTTCCGATCACTACTCCCAGCCCCAGCAGCAGTAGGATAAAGTCGTGTTTGTAACGGTGGTAGAGATAGATCATGGCAAAGAGCGCCGGATACCCGATCAGGATTTCCTTAAAACGGGGGCGGGCCATGAACCAGTTCTCCAGGGTTTCCCGCAGCTTGATCTCCAGCGAGGAGACCTGACCGGGTGTGGCATTGCCGCTGCGGACGAGATAATAATAACCGGCGGCTCCTACTACCAGGAAGATTAGCAAGGCCAGGTAGGTGGGATGCATATTCAGCACCTCCAGCACGCGTTGCCGAAAGCCAGTATTCCCGGAAAACACTACAAAATAATTCAAAATGAACATTAGCAAAGGCAACAGGAAGGCCAGCTTTACGCCGCGGAACACCTCGATATTCATGATATAGCGGATGTCAGCCATACTGGTGACTACCGTATAGGCACCTGCCATATTGACGACCAGGATAATGGCCAGACTGCAAAACATCTTTACCGGGAGTGAGTGACCGGGGAAATCCCGCAGGTAGACCAGCAGCAATAGACTGGATAGCGTGGGATAGAGTACGGCTGCGCCCAGGGCATATAACTGGGAGAAATCCCGGGTGAGTACCAGGTTGGCCCCCAGACAGCCGGCCAGTCCGATAATCGATAGTATAAGCATGGTACGCTGGCCCGGACGAACCAGGTAGGCCAGATAGATCAGGACCCCGAAGAGGAGACTGAGCGATACCATGAGATAATGCCAGCGTCCCGGCAGTTGTGGGCTTAAACGCTGCAGGTCATCGCTGGTAGCATAACCCTTTTCTCGAATGGTTAACTGGAAATTCTCCAGCATCTGCAGGGTGTTTTCCATATTCTCCGAGTAATTTAGCTTGGCGTCCTTGAAGGGTGTCACATACACTATACGGTTGCTGCGGTCAACCACTGCCCGTATCCAGCGATAATAGCGTTCACTGGCCTGCTGGACATACTCATCATTGGTACTGGAGTAGACCCGGTTAATGGGGTAATTGGTATCCTGGATCAGTTGGGTCAGGCCCTTCTGTTCGACGTATTTCAACTGCACCGAGGTTTCGATGATACCTACGGTCAGTTTGTTATCCCGAATGACCTTCTCAATAGGTCCGAGCTTATCGGGAGCACCGCTTACCTCATTGGCGAAGACAATGCAAGTGACGTCGTAATCCCGGACCGCCTTTTCGTATTCCTTCAGGTAAGCGAGATTAGCGGTAGTATTATTGTCCGGGCGAAGAATGATATTGAAGCCTCTGGCCTTGAGCCGGGACAGCAATTCGTCATCAAATCCCAGTCGGGCATCAGTTTCCTGAAATGCGGTGGCCTGCTTGTTGTTGGCGTCCTTGGGTTTATCCAGTTGTACCAGTTCTGCATTAATAATGAAAAAGGTTTTGCCGGAACTGGTAAACTCGATAATCTGACCGGGCAGGAAACGATGCTCCAGGCGGCTGCGTAAAAAGGTTATGGTCGAGGGCTGATCGCTGGTCACCACCAGTTTATCCGGACCCACGTTTTTACCGGTAGTGGCATCGACGCAATTCTGCCATACCAGGGGCTGGTATAACTGGTTGAAGGACATGAACTCACCCAGAGGAGCGAGGTATACTTGCCCGTTATAGGCCATCTGGCGCAGACTCAGTTCCTTTACCCCGAGGGTATGGATCCCGGCCTTCTGCAGGCGATCCAGGATGGGATCCAGGTCCATGGCAGCAGCGTCTGCCATCTTTTGCAACTCCAGGTAGTCCACCGTGGTGATCACTGTCTTGTTGTGTGCCTCATTGGTCAGGCGCAGATAAGCTCCTCCATAAGCCAGTACCATAGCAACCGCCAGCAGCAACCATAACAGCCGTTTTACGTTTGTATTCATTGACCCTACCCCCACATTTATCAGAGATTATTTAATTACTAATTGGTTTTTGGTATCAGGCCGGTAATCCAGGACAGGGCCAGATATACCAGACCACTGCCGCTCAGGGGCAGCAGGAAATAGAAACGGGAAGAGCTGCCGGGCAGGAACCGGAAGCCGATGATAACCGCCAGCATCCCGGCCACGGGCAGGAGCAGGCGCAGGGTAAAAGCCGCGATTTCTCTTGCCGGCAGAGTTCCTATATTCTTCCTGATCATCAGACCCATTATAACACCGTAGAGCAAGAGACAAAAAGCGGTAGACAGGCTGATTCCGGCTATGCCCGCTGTTTTGTACAGGATAAGGTCCAGGATCACTTTCAGGGTCAGACAGAATAGGCTGACCGTCATAGGCACCTTGAAGTTTTTCAGCGCATAATACAAACGGTTGAATATCTCCTGACAGGCATAACCCGGCACCGCCAGGCTGTACAGGAAGAAGGCCAGGGCGGTCATGGTGGTGGAATTGGCGGTGAAAGCTCCCCGTTGATAGAGCAGGGAGATTATCTCGCGGTTATAAGTGGAAACCAGGATAAGATAGGGCAGCAGGATAAAAATCAGGGTCTTGAATATGTAGCCCAAGAGCGAGCGAATCCCCGGATAGTCCAGTTCCAGACAATAGGCGGACAGGCGGGGGAAGATAACACTGGACATAGCGACAATGAAGATGCTGGTGATGGTCACGAACAGCGTGCTGCCGAAGGCTAATGCGGCGGTAGTGCCTTCAGATAGGTGAGTGGCAAAAGTGCGATCAATGATCAGACAGAGCTGCAGCAACGAATTTCCCAGCAGAATCGGCAGCAATTGCCGGAATATGGCCCGGGTGTGTTCATCAGCGAAAGAGACCTTCCAGGTCAGTCGGTATTTCTCGCGACGCAGCATGGGAATCTGGATCAAAAACTGCAGCAGCCAGCCGACAGTTGTTACATAGCCCAGGAAGACTATATCAGCCTGTTTGATGATCAGGGCGGCAATGATCAAAAGGTTGAAGGGTATGCTGATCGCGGCGGCCAGCAGGAAATGTTCATGCACCTGTAGGATGCCGGTTACGATAAAAGTCAGACTGACAAAGAGCAGGGTAGGCATCATGATCCGGGTCAAGGTGAGAGTTATGCCGTAAACGCTGGCATCCAACCCCCACAGACGGGTCAGTGCCGGGGCAAATATGATGCCGACCAGTGATACCAGGGTACATAAGATGGTGACCTGGGCCAGCAGGTTGAAGATATACTGGTTGCGTTCCTCCCGGGTACGCTGGTTTATAAATTTGGTAAGATCTGGAATATTGACTGAAGAAAGGGCAGTCCCGATGCTGGTGAAGAGCAAACTGGGGAAGCCGAAAACCACCTGAAAGGCATCGGTCAGCAGGGAAGTGCCGAAAGTTGAAGCAATGATTATATCACGAGCAAATCCCAAGACCTTCGAGATAAATATCGTCATGGATACGATTATAAAGTTTTTACCGGTCTTTCTTTCTTCGTTAGCCATAAACCTGTCCTTATATCTTGATTTGCAATTCTGTCATTGTTATGAAAACGGGGGATGATTGCCGCGCTGCGCTCGCAATGACACAATAAATGATTGCCGCCCCGACACCCCACCCTGTCATTGCTGCGAAACTTGCGTACTTGTCGTTGCGAGGAGCGAAGCGACGCGGCAATTTTCCCCGGTCATTGTTGCCTGAATGAAAAATGGTATAACGCTTTTCGTTTATCGTGGTCGGTTAATACCCGCGATAATTGCGAGCGAAAGATTGCTTCGCTGCCGCTCGCCATGACACTTTAGTAAGTTATTTACTTTCGTTATTCAAGCCACGGGCGAATTCCTGGACTACGTTGTTATCAAGGTCAAGCCGGTAGATGCGGGCGGGACGCCCGCTGGAGTCCAGATCGATCCCGTTAAACCATATTGCCAGTTTAATTTTTTTATAGTTGGGAATCTGTTGGAACATGTCCTGTATCCAGGCGGACTTGTCTCCACCTACCGAACTGCAGGCAAATTCAGTGATCATAAAAGGATAATCAAAAATATGGCTGTATTCCCAATAGAGCGGGGCATAAATGGAGCGAAAATCGCGCCAGCGTTCGCCCGGGTAGTAATTACCGGTATTGTAGCCGGTTAGACCGATGACGTCTACATAACCATCACCCGGGAAATAGTTCACATAAGAGTTCCACTTAAAGCCGGGAAAGGACAGTTCGTTGGGATTCCATACCCAAAGCAAGTTATCGGCTCCCTGTTCACGGAATATATCGTGAATATGGCGCCACATGGCGCGAAAAAGCTCGGTGTCCGTATCATAATAATAAGCTGACCAGTAGCACCATTCGCCGTTCATCTCATTGTTAAGACGAAAGAGCATAGGGTGACCGAAATCCTTTATCTTGCGGGCATAATCGGCCAGGTAGGCATCATATCTGCCATTCAGAATATCATAGGTTATTGCTTTATTATCCGGCTGTTGCAAGTCCCAGGTGGCCATGGTCAGCTCCAGAAATTTATCCTGCGACCAGGCTTGATCAGCCAACTGACGGGGAAATTCACTGCCCAGACTCTGATACCAGAGCAGGCAGGAGAAATCATAGCCTAACCGTTTCTCCAGAGAGTTCAAACAATACAGCCCTGTATCGGCGGTCGGTTCATAAATACCCCAGGACAAGTCGGAAGAGTCGGCGAAATAACGTTGGAAATAAGCGGCGGTTTCCTGGTTGACCGTTGGTTCCCGATGGGAATAGGCCAGATTGAAGCTGGGTAAACCTTTGGCCGGGATGAAGTCCACACTGTTGATAACCGGCATCCAGGAGCTGACGTCAATGGGTTGAGCTGACTTTATCAGCAGAGTCAAAACCTCCTGAGTGTTCTTGACGAAGATCGCCCGCAGATAATAATTCTTATCTGCGGGCAGGCTGGAGAGTTTAGTCCGATGCCATTGTAACAGCTGAACCTGATAGCTCCTGACCACGATATATTTATCCAGGTCTACTTGATCGACCGGGCTTTGGTTCAAAAAATTCCGGCTCCATTTTATATATTTGGCTGCATCATGTACGGTTCCGCCGAAGTTGTCATAATATATTTCCAGGCAGGTATCAGCATTGCTCATCACGCTTTTGATCGGATAAGTTGAAAAGTCGGGATTCATGCCGGAGGGGAAGTCCAGCGCGTAGCCCAGCGGATAATCATAATAACGGCTATATCCATTGCCTAGTGCCTGAATCAGCTTATAATCATCACCGGGTTTATGAGCTGGGCTGTCAGCAATCTTGCCATTTAATATGTAAGTATTAGTCACATCAGAAGAAGCCAGTGCCTGACCGGCTCCCGTCAGCAAAAGCAAGCTCACCAATATAGCAGATATAGTTCGGGATAAGAAACACTTCATTAATAAACAATCCTTCCTATGAGTGCCGCGGCATTATTTACCCTGCTTTCTCCGAATCAGGCCGAGTGCCAGCCGGGCGGTTTCTTCCGCTTTTGATCTCATTTCACCGGCCTTTCGTTCGATCGCAACGCGTGACGCCTGGTCATCCAGCAGGTGACTGACTGCCTGGCGCATACCGGTAAGATCATCCGGCAGGGGCTCCAGAGAGAACTGCTGCAAAAAGGCCTCGATTTTAGGATCATAAGGAATTCCGGCGAAAGGCACCCCCTGATTGGCGGCAAAAACCAGGGCATGCAGGCGCATACCAATCATGAGGTCCATATTAGCGATCAGAGCCAGGTATTCCTGGCTGTTCAGGCGCTGCTCCAGCCGATAAGGTTCAGCTTTCATCATGGCCGCTACCCTTCGTCCCGCTTCCACATCTTCGGGAAAAGCCATCGGAATAAATACCACCCGGTAACCACGCCCAGCGAACTCGTCCAGCAGGCGGGCCAGATCTCCCATGCGGTTATCCAGGGCCGGCCAGTTACGTAATGCTACTCCCAGCAGCGGGCAACCGGAAACACCAGATTGCGCCAAAATGCTCAGCGCCCGCTCCCGTGCTGCCGGACCAGGCTGCAGGGAAAAAACCGGGTCGGCGGTGATGCTCACCGGAGGCTGTTTAATTCCCAGCTTTTTCAGATATAATGCAGAGTCCTGATCGCGCAGTGTAATCATGTTGACCCGATTAGCCACCAAACGCATCAAAGTCCGGTTGCAGGGCCGGTTGATGGGCCCCATACCCTGAGCGTAAAAGATGACCGGCACCCGCAAGGTCCGGGCCAGGGCAACCACGGCAATATAGTAAGCCAGCGAACGGGAACTGGTAACATCCTGGAATATGCTGCCACCTCCGCTGATCAGGAGGTCGGCTCCCGCCAACTCTTTGATCACGGCCAGGGGATTCATATAGTAAATGGCTCGCATCCCATGCAACTGGGAGGTACGTTGCGGATGACCGGAAAAGATCACAAAATCACAATCCGGTTCCTGCTTTTTAATAGTGGAAGTTATGGCCGACAGCAGGGCTTCATCACCTGCATTGTCAAAACCGTAATAACCCGAGAGGGCAATCTTCATGGCCGAGCTCCTTGAATGCTTATTGTCACACATGTAAATATTATGCCAAAAAACTCTGCGGTTCAAGTCGCAGGGGCATTTACCCGGCAGCAGCAGCGCAGTCTTGTAAGAAAATGACGTAAGCAGTCGTATTAAGAAGAGAATGCAAAGGGGCGGCAAGGCCGATAAAATACTTTTTCTGCATTTATACCCGGGTCTTGTCTGGTGGACAAGCCCAGGGGGCAGTGTTAGAATGGTGCTAATATGAGTTGTTGGAGGGTTGTTTTGTCATGCCTTGGTATATGTATGTTCTGGGTTTATTGTCGGCTTTTGTCATAGCTTTTGCGGTTTTGCCGACAGTAATAAAGCTTTCCTATAAAATGGGGGCAGTGGACCGTCCCGATCCCCGCAAGGTTCACGCCAAGTCCATGCCGCGCATGGGAGGCATGGCTATATTTTTAGCTTTTATGCTGATCATGCTGGTCTCGTTAGGATACGGACTGGTTCCCCACTCTTTCCTGGGCGTGATCTATGGTTCCTTTGTCATCTTCCTGGTTGGACTGCTCGACGACATCTATCAACTGAGCCCGCGGGTCAAATTGCTGGGTCAGATCGCGGCGGCGGCCATTGCCATTTACTTCGGAGTGGTCGTTCATTTTGTTGCCAACCCCTTTGATGGATGGATGAATCTGGGTTATTTCGCTATTCCCGTTACTCTCTTGTGGATCGTAGGCATTACCAATGCTATCAACCTGATCGACGGACTGGACGGCCTGGCCGGAGGGGTATCAGCTATCGCGGCGATAACCATGGGATTAGTAGGTATAATCAAGGGTCAGCCATTTGTCACCCTGGTTGCCTTTACCCTGGTCGGTTCTTTGTTGGGGTTTTTGCCCTATAATTTCCATCCAGCCCGTACCTTCATGGGTGATTCCGGCTCGAATTTCCTGGGTTTCATATTAGGATGTCTGGCGATTATGGGCACCGCCAAGAGCGCTGCCTTGATTTCCTTGCTGCTGCCCATAGTCATATTGGGCATACCGATTTTTGACACCTTTTTTGCCATCATTCGGCGGGTCTATAACAAGAATCCAATTTTTCTGCCCGACCGAGATCATTTGCATCATCGTCTCATGGCATTAGGCATGAGCCATCGCCGCAGCGTGCTGATAATATACGGTGTAAGTTCATTATTCAGCGCGGTCGCCATTACGCTTACCTTTATCAACAACCCCAAGGCCAACCTGGCGCTTATCCTGCTGCTTATCCTGGTAGTGGTAGGGGCTGACCGGATCGGTTTGGTCAAAGGGGATGCCTGTCCGGCCGATTACAATATTGGAGCCGAGGAACAGAAACAGGTAGCTAATTAAACAGTAGATGGTTCTAGCCCCGGGAGGTATTTTAAGATGTTCAAGCATCCGTTTGTAAAGACCATGTTTTGGGTCGGGCTGGCGTTTGGTATCTTTTTTGCGCTGGGGACCGGCCTTGCCGCAGTGTTTCAGCATCATCTGCCAGGAGACGCCAATAAAAGCGATCCCAAAGCAGCGATAGAAGGGGTCCGTACCAATATCCTGGTTATGGGCGTTGACCGCCGCCCCGGTGAGGAGCATTCCCGTTCTGATGTAATTATGCTGGTTTCCATTGACCCGGATTTAGGAAAGGTCGCCATAATATCCATTCCGCGGGATACTAAGATTGATGACAGTGGCCTGGGCATCGACAAGATCTGTGCAGCGAATTACTCCTTTGGCCCGCAGTTAGCGGTTAAGCTGGTGGAAAAGCTGCTTAATACGGACGTCGATTACTATGTGGAAATGGATTTTGCCGGATTCAAGAAGATCATCGACACCCTGGGCGGTGTGAACATTGACGTACCCTGCCGCATGTACAAGCCTTCGGAAGATATCGATCTTTATCCGGGAAAGCAGCACCTGAACGGGCGTAAGGCGCTGGCATTTGTACGCTTTCGGGGCTATATCCAGGCCGATATTCAACGCACTGCGGCCCAGCAGGCATTTATCAAAGCCCTGGCTGACCAGACATTGCAGCCCGCAATTATACCACGGCTTCCTGCCCTGATCAAACAAATCGGCGATATTGTAGATACCGATATGGAGATAAGTGATGCCCTGCGCCTGGCCACTTGGGCCCCCTCTTTTGACAGTACTTCAGTTATTAGCCAGACCCTGCCGGGGAATTTCTATGATCTGCGTGATGCCAACGGCGTTTTGGTCGCCAGCTACTGGTCAGCCGATGAGGATGAAGCCAGTGAACTGCTGGATAACCTTTTTTCTGGCAAGACGGTGGCGGTAGTACAGGAAGACATTACTAACACGAATTTTATCCAGTCCAACCCCCAAATTCCTAACCAGGAGAACAGCTCAGCGAATGATGAGATCGACAGATCCCAGTTGCCCAGCCCCGGCCACAACAACGAATATCCGGTACCCGAGGAAAACAATACGGGGGCGGAAGGATATATATGAACCACAGTGGCAAATAGCAAAATGAGGTGAAGATTTGCGATATAACAGACTAATTATCATCAGTACCCTACTTGTATTGCTGGTGGGGTTGACAGCGGTTCAGCCCGGCCTGGCCGCCGAAGGGGTTATCAACGACAACGGAGTGAATGTTCGCTCCGGTCCCGGCACCAATTTCAGCATTCTGAATACTCTGACCAAGGAAACGGCGATTACTGTCCTGGAAACCAAAGGCGACTGGCGGCAGATACAATTCGGCACCATGAAAGGCTGGGTGTCCGCCCGGTATATCATTGCCGGGAATGCAAATTCTACCACGTCATATCGTCTGCGGGTCACCGGCGACCTGGTAAATCTCCGCAGCGGCCCCGACACCGGATACGACAAGGTGGGGCAGGTACATAAGGGAGATATTCTGAACGTTATCGACACCGAAGGCAACTGGTACCACGTCAGGACCAGCGGCAATCTCGATGGCTACATATTATCCGAGTACGTGGAAAAAGCAGGAGCCTCTTCACCGGATGCGCCATCGGCCAGCAATCCTGCCTCGGTATCATATGTGAAAGTAATTGAAGGACCCGCCAACATCCGCAGCGCAGCGGACAGCAACAGCGCTAAGGTAGCCAGCCTGGAGCAGAACACGATATGCCCGGTCTTAGAGTCGGAGGGTGACTGGTACAAGATTCGCCTCGCAAGTGGCAAGACCGGCTACGTGGCTTCTTGGCTGGTCCAGGCAACCCAGGCTGCTCCAACTACCAATTCCTCTGGTCCGTTAACTTCAGGGACCACTGCTGAGAAAGCGGTCGTTGTAGTTTTAGACGGTAAGCCTTTGAGTTTCGATGTGTCTCCCATAATAGAAAACAACCGTACCCTGGTTCCGTTGCGGGCCATATTTGAGGCCATGGGAGCGGGGGTATACTGGGATGGCGGCAGTAAAACCGTATATGCACACCGCAAGGGCATAACGGTAATTCTGCCGATAGGCTCCACTAGCCCCACGGTAAACCGTAATATTAAAAAACTGGATGTTCCAGCTCAAATAGTTAAAGAACGCACCCTGGTCCCCCTGCGTTTTGTCGCCGAGGCTTTTGGCGGGCAGGTAGGATGGAATGATAAGACCCGAACCATCACTATTGCTTCACCTCCGGCTGACAATAAAGTACCGGTTTCCGTTACTCCGAGCGATCAGGCGGTCAATCTGCGCAACCAACCAACCCCCAGCGCTGATAAGATTGATACAGCACCAGCCGGCGAGACGCTTAAAGTACTGGCCGAACGCAATGGGTGGTATCAGGTTAGCCGGGGAGGAGTAAGCGGTTGGGTAGCGGGCTGGCTGGTTCAAGTTGCCTGGGAAGAGAATGAATCCGATGCCGACCAGGGTGATGACCAGACGCCTGCCAGTGCCGGCAATACTAATACTAGCAGTTCCCCGATCGTCTCGCCCGATGTAATACACCTATCCCGGGTCAGAATCGAAGGCGGCATTAAGATATGTATTGATTCCGGCGCAGTGTTAAAAGGAGAAATAAAAGAAGATGATGACCAGGTACGCTACGAATTTACTGGACGCCGGCTGGAAGGTCTTAATTATTTTGAGGAAAAAATAGGCAGTGAGCTTTTAAAGGTAAGAGGGCGCAACGACGATAATAAAGCAGTGATTGAAGTCATGTTTCCTGATGGCACCCAATATGCCACTTCCAGTGAACTGGGCGGGAACCGCGAAGTATTAACCATTCAGAATTATATCAGGAGCATAGAGCAGGGCAGTTTTGGCAGCAATGGGCAAAGAATCCTGATAAACACCATTGATAAACTTAAATACAGCCATCGTCGGGATGGCGATCGTATTATCGTACAAATCCAAAACCTGCTGCCGGGAAAAGTTGACGAGAAATATACCTATGACAGCGACCTGGTTGAGTCGTTGGAGGTGGGGAAAACACCCGGAGATGAAGCGGGCGTCACTCTGACCATCAATACTAAAGACGTCAGCAAATATGCTCTGGGGGTTACCGGAGACGGCAATGTATTAAATATTATGTTGGCTGACAAGGACGCTGAAAAATCCCGCAAAGAAAACCTCGTAGTTTTAGACCCCGGCCATGGCGGTACCGACACTGGTGCAAAACGTGAGGATATTAATGAGAAGGATATCAACCTCTCTATTGCGCTAAAAGCAGGAGAATTGCTCAAACAAAGCGGAATAGAGGTGGAATACACCCGGAGCACCGACACCACGGTGGGACTTGATGAACGCTGCGAGATAGCCAATAAGCTAAACGCAGGACTCTTTGTATCTATTCACAATAATGCAAATAATGATAACAGTAAGCAGGGAACCGAGACCTACTACTACGCCCCGGCAGATAATCCCGACTTGTTTATTCAACAGGAAGAACGACAGGCCCTGGCGAAAGATCTACAGGAAGGACTGGTAAAAGCACTGGGTCGACCGGACAGAGGGACAAAAACCGCCAATTTTGCGGTTTTGCGCGGCACCACCATGCCTTCGGTATTGGCTGAATGCGTATTCTTAAGCAACTCCGATGAAAGACAGATGATCTGCCAGGAATACTATCAGAAACAGGCAGCCCAAGCGATCACCGAAGCTGTTTTAAAATATATGCATAAGTAGCATACCCATTGATGTAAGAATATAACTGTTTCAATATTCAGTTGTGATTTATTGTAAAATTAATGGAACTTTATAGATAATTTACTAGTCAAACATAAAGGATGAATTACCGGCATAATCCTTAAATTGCGGTTAAAATAAACCCTTTGAAGTAAATTTCAAAACTGCAAAATGCCCTATATACGGGACATTATACTTTACAATTACTGAGATAGATGATATTATTTTCTCATGTCAGCCATTATTGATATTTCATTGGAGCCATTTCCCAATTGAGATATATATTTAGAAGATTCCGACAATATTATATTTTGGAACAGTTTTTTTTTCAAAAATGGCAGGATTTTTTAAGGCAATGTCATATTATATACTTAGTAATCAGTAATTCTTACTATATATAATGGTGGAGAATTGGTAACAGGTACCGGGTTTACAAAATAGTCGTTTTGTCCCCGGTAGTTTCTGTCCTATTTTCCATTTGAAGTGCGGCGTAGCCAACCTTCCTAACATCAAGGAGGTGAGGAATTAGGTTTCTGTATGGTGTCTGCAATCCTGCGGTGTTTGACTCGGGGAGAGGATAAGCACCCAACTTTGGGTTTGTGGGCTTTCTTTATTTGAGCCTCATCATTACTAACAGGGAGGGATATTTTTTGCGGAAAAGTAAACAGGTTAGTTGGCTCATCCTGGCAGTATTTGTTATGACTATTGCTTTTGGAGTAGTTCCTCAGGCCGGGGTGGCCGCCAATCTCAGTGACATTCAGGGACACTGGGCCCAGAGCCAAATCCAGACACTGGTAGACAAAGGTGTAGTATCCGGTTATCCAGGTGGGACCTTTAAGCCGGATAATTCTGTAACCAGATCAGAGTTTACCACCATGACCAATAAGGCTTTTGCCTTTACAGCTGCCGGAAGTGCAAAATTTAGCGATGTCAAGGCTGGAGACTGGTTCGCCGCCGCAGTAGGCCAAGGACAGGTTGCCGGTTATATCGCTGGTTATCCGGACGGCACTTTCAAACCTGCCAAACAGGTGACCAGAGAAGAAGCAGCTGTGATGGTAGCCAAGGCTGCCAAATTAGATACCGCTGCAGCAGCAGATATTAAACAATTTAAGGATGCTTCATCCATTACCTGGAGTGCTTCCTTCGTAGCTGCCGCAGTAAAAGCCGGTTATTTCAAAGGCTATCCCGATGGAACCTTCAAACCGGCCAATGCTATTACCAGAGCGGAAGCGGCAGCAATCCTGAGCAAGGTCTCCGCACCCGCAACGAAGCCGGGAGAACCTACCACGCCTGCGGTTAAAACCACCTTCGACAAAGCCGGTACATATGGTCCTGCTACTGGCAGTGAATCTATCAAAGGTAATGTAACTGTAAGTGCTGACAAGGTTATCCTGCAGAATTACAAGATTGATGGCGATCTCGTCATTGCCGCTGCTGTAGGCGCTGGCAATGTAACCCTCAAGAATGTCACCGTTACCGGAACCACCACTGTTAATGGCGGTGGCGAAAACAGCGTAACCTTTGATGGCTGTTCACTGAACAATGTTGTCGCCAACAAGGCTGACGGCAAACTGCGCATTGTTTTGTCCGGCAGCACCACCGTAGCCAAGTTGACCGCTGATTCTGCCGTTAAGGTAGTTGGTACTGGTACCATTACCAAGGCTGTCATCAATGTTGCCGGTGTTACTCTTGAGCAAAAGCCGGGCAGCACTGAAATCAAGAGCGGAGTTACCGCAACCGTTGCCGGCAAGGAAGAAAAGGGCACCACTACGACGCCAGCCGGCGGAGGAGCTTCGACTGGAACCACTGAAGGTGGGTCCAGTAGTATTAATGTAACAAACACAACCTATTTCGACACTGCCAAGACCTATTCCGGTAGCTATAAAATATTGGCTGCTGGTACCTTTGGTCCGGCCAGTGCTACCTCTGGCGATGCCATTATTACCGGAACTTTATATCTTGATCCGGGCGCAGCCAATTCTGTAACCTTAAGAAATATCCAAGCCAATCGAGTAGTTGTTCTATCCGGAGCCTCAAATTCCATTCATCTCCAGAATGTTACCGTAGTCAGTGTATTGCTGGTATCCGCCATTTCTCAGGCAAGTCCGGTCAGAATAGTAGCCGAAGCGGGAACCGTAATAACTGGAGGTACCCAAACCAGTTCAGCTGTTACCCTTGAGCAGGCCGGCGGCGGCAATTTGGGTGCAGTATCAATAGCGTCTGCATCAACGGTCGGTTTTGTGGGAACCTTTGCACAGACTGTTACTGCCACTGTTGCTGGAGCCAGCTTGAATACTACTGGCGGAACCCTGTCAAATGTTGTAACGGCAGTTGCGATCGTGGTTACCGGTACTGGTACTATCGCTAACCTGCAGGTTACTGCGGCGGTTATTGTTAACATCCCCGCCAATGTTGTAACCCAGATGACTGTTCCGGCTGCTATTAATGTAACCGTAGTCGGCACAACTGCTTTACCGACAATTGTTGGTGGAACTGCGGTTCTTACCACCCAAGCTCCAGTTGCATCCCTTGCTACTGGCAATGTCACTGAGGGAACTCAGGTGACTTTGAGTTGTCCCGAAACCGCGACTATCTATTACACCACCAACGGCGTAGATCCTACTACTGCAGATACTGTTTATGCCGGAGCCATTACAATTAATCAAACTACTACGATTAAAGCCATTGCCAAAGCTACTGGCAAATCTGCAAGTAGCGTTATGAGCGCGACCTATACCGTTGCGGCAGCGACCGCTATTACCCTGGGTGACTTTACCGCTCAAACCGTAGCTAGAGGCGGAACCGCAACAGTTACTGCTACGGTGAGTCCGGTTGCTGCGGCTATTACTGCAACGAGCGGAACGACCAGCGTAGCTACAGTTGCTGTTAGCGGCAAGACCATTACTATAACCGGGGTAGCAGCCGGAACATCTACAATTACTGTAACGGCAAGTTATAGCCCTCTGACTGCTGTATCCAAGACGTTTACGGTAACGGTACCATCCGGACCGACTGGCCAATACGCTATTGCAACCTTCAATGCATTCAGTAAGAGATTGACCTTATCAAATATCTCCGGAGTAACCAATGCCAACTATTTCAACGTATACCACACCACCAACGGTGCATTAAGCACCGAT
>Ga0209340_1000722_pt1 | contig 31537 bp, 49 predicted proteins | sample EPASupsiteSAE323_FD_187266 | JGI IMG/M metagenome (GOLD analysis project Ga0209340, IMG submission 187266) | Bioremediated contaminated groundwater from EPA Superfund site, New Mexico - Sample SAE3-23 (SPAdes) (version 2) | ecosystem: Environmental > Aquatic > Deep subsurface > Groundwater >... | reverse complement strand
AGTTCCAAATGAACCAAAGATAACCGGAAGAAGAATTATGAGCAAGAATACGTGTAAAATAATCTTACCGATTTTTGGCTCACCATATTCATTTTGATAGTTAAATAACTTCATAGTTTTTTTGCTTTTATTAATTAATTAAAAAGGAATATTTTCTACACGAATTTCTTCGTCTTCTACTTCTTTTGTTCCAATACTTCCGTCTTCATTTTTTATAAAACTTTCTTGTGGTTTCCATTCATTCAATTCTGAATAAAGGACACCATCACGACTACGTTTTACATCTACGTTACAATACCCACGACCATTGGTATTTGCTTTTAACCATTCAATAAACTTTTCAGTTTTGAATGATAAGTTTGCTAACACGAACTCCGGTGCTGATTCACGTCTTGATGTGAATAGACCGTCAATGAATTTTTTTTCACTCATAGTTTTTTTACTTCTTATTTATTAAACTTTCTAATTTCTCAATAATTGAATCGTAATTGTCTTCCTTTAGAACGTGAGTTGTTTTAGCGAACACAAATATTTCATAAGCCTTAGCTGTATCACCTTCCATTCCTAATTGTTTACATAGACTAGCAATCTTTTCCTTCTTAGGTGGTTGTGGTCTTAAACTTGTTCCAAGTGTTCCTGGTTGAACTTTATTACTAGCAAGGTTACCATCATCATCTTCTGCTTCAAGTCCTAATAATGATTGTAGTGAATAACGTCTGTAATAAGTAATCGCACTACCCATCTTTTGTGGGTCTGTTAAATCAGGAAGTGTGATGGTTGAACTATATAGAGTTTTTGATTCTTTTGTATCATATAATACTGTTGATAAAGCCGGTCTTCCGTTTACATTATCTAATGGTTGTAGAATTACCACTTCCATTTCATTTAATACTGGTTTAATAATTTCCAGTAACTTGTTAATGTCAAAGTATTTTGACTTGAAGAAAGGATTCTCACTATCTTTTGAGATAGAACTAACTTTCATTTGAAACTCAAGTAATTTTTTCATTTTATTTATACTTAATTTTTAGATAAGATTCAGCACTATTTAGATAAGGTTTTATTTTTAGAACATCTTTTATGATATCTACTGGTTCTTTACCATCTAACTTTTGACCATACTTCCACTTTATAATTAACATTATTAAGAACTTTCTTTGTTTATCTGTTAATTTTTCTATCTGCTCAATCGTGATTATTCTTTCTACTATTTCAGTCAACGTTTCTGCTAACTGTCTTGGGTCACTATAATTTATCATTGTCATTATTGACATATATTTTCAAGATAATTTTTTAAGTCTTTACCGTTTCCTAGCCACAATATTTCTCCATCTCTTACTTCAGTAATTTGTAGATTCAATTCAAATGCTCTTTTTAGATTAGATGCTTTTTGAATGTGTAATATATTTAGAGCCATAGAGTTGAGAATAAAATTGTTAACGTTGCTAAGAAATAAATCGACTCTTTTATCTCTGACCTGTTGTATGCTTTTTTTTCTTTGTCTTGGTTTTTTTTCCATTCACTTTTTTTCATAGATGTAAAATTAATTTTTTTTAAACTTAATTTAATGGGAACTAAGGGAGAAGTAATCTTTTGACTTACCGGAGTAAGTTGTCTTTTGGACTCAACTACTAACTCCCTTGTTCTTATATATTAAGTATAGCACATCTATTTATAAAGTCAAGCATTTTATCCACTAATTAAATATGTGTTTTTATTGGCTTTTTTCAACATTTTCCAAAGTTATCAACAGGTATTAATTAATCTTCATCATCTTCATCTTTTAAATTCTCTTTATATAAATCGGTTCTTGGTCTATATTCTGCTTCTTCTAACATTCTTTGCTGACCTAACGATTGTTTCTCATCCCAATAACAATCCCATTTACATCCAGTTGTTAGCATCCTAATCTCACCGGCACATTTTAATGTTTCTTGATAAGCACCTTCTTGTGAAACTATTTTTTTAGCAATCTCAATTATTCTTTCTCCAACTCCTTTTCTGCCAAGTTTTTCACAATAATCTCTCATTATCTTGGCATCTTCAAAATATCTAATTCCCATATATTTTAAATTACTTCTAAATCATCAATGGTGATATTTCCAATATCAAACATTTTTAATCTGTTATCTACAATCACAGATAAACCGTGACCAAGATTATTTGCTAAAGCACTACCAATTAATATTCCAAGTCTATCAGATTTTTCAATGTCTTCAATAACACTTTCTATTGAGTTATCAAATCCCATAAAAAAATTACCATTAGGATTTATATTGTGTATTTCTTTCCAACCATTATCTTTCAACCACTCAATCAAATCTGATTTTTCTGCTTCAAAAATATTTTCTCTACCTTCATTTTTTACTTTTAGTTTCATATTTTTAATTAAGTCTGTCTAGAGAAATCTTTCCATTTAAAAGATATTCTATAACAGTTATTTGTTTATAACCTGTTTCTTCACACAACTTTTTAATCTTATCTTTTGTCACCTTTGAGATTCTAATCAACGCTTGGCTCTCTCTTAAACTTTCTTTATCTGGTTTAGGCATATTAATTTAAATTTAATACATAAGATTGTTTATCCGGAACTCTGTCTAAATATTTTATCTTAACATTACTTCTTGCTTCAAATTCTTCGTCTGATTCTGTATAAAATAATGTAAAAGTTTGCTTCCCAAATTTTTCTTCCAAAATATTTACCAATTCTTCTCTATCTAGAAATACTTTCATACTATTTAATAATCCCTAACTGTCTTCTTAATTGGTTGATACCATTAAGCTTACCAGTCATAGGTGAATTATGTTTAGCTCCACGATGATAACAATAGTTTAGACAATCCTTTAAAAGGTTAATCTCCGTCTTATCATCAAAAATAACTTCTTGTTTAGTTTCAATCACGTGATGAATGAAATGCTTAAATGTCATTCTCATAATAATATAGTTAATAATTAAATCTGTTACTATTGTTACTATACTGGCTCTCCCCACTCTCTCTAGGCAATCCGTTTAACTTCGATATACACCGTTCCTTTCCCTAGTTTACCTAGTTCCAGTTATTGTTTAGTTAATTGAATTGTTTGCCTGTCGGTCGTGGTCTTCACCAGTAAATGTATTGTAGCACACTCTGTTTAATAATTCAAGTGTTTTATCTAACCCTTAAATTAGTTAATAATTTTGGAGTTTTTTTCGCTTTTCCAACGTCTAGCAAAAGCAGACAATTCTTTTCTTTTTATTTGTTCTTTAATTTTGCTATTTTGACTGTGTATCTTTTTACAATTATCGCATAAACGATTCTTTCCTTCAAGTTCTTTTCCACACTCACATATAATAGAAACTGACTTTGTTCCACGATACCATCCTTTTTCCCATCCGGTCTTAGAACAGACACAATTATGAGTTAGGCATTTCTTGACAACTCCGGATAGGAAAATTTCTCCTGGTCTAGTTCCCATCTCTGTTGTCATTTCTATTTGGCAACCTTTATCTGAATGATGATAATGTTCGTTCTCTAAATAATCAGCATAACCTGATGGGTTGTAAAATTCTTCTGGCATAATTTTTGATGTTTTCATAGGTGTAATATTAATTATTATTTATTAGTTTTGTAAACCATATTGCTCTACCCAATCGTCAACTTCTTCTACTTCTACTTCACAATGCTCTTTACAGTCCGGACAAATTTCCATATCTCTATATGATGGACTCATTTCCGCACCGCAACAATTTGATGAATAAATTTTAGACATAAATTTTTTTTAATTAATTATAATAGAATTATAGCAAATAAAAATATGTTTGTCAATACCCTATAAACATTGGTGTTTATGAGTTATACACAGAATAAGTTTTTGCGATAATATACTTGAATTATTAAACAATGTATGCTATAATGTAATCATAGGTTAAGATAGTTAAGTATATTAGCCGATGAAAAAAATAGAAAAACAATAGAAAGCTAGTTTCCTGGAGTAAAGTTATAAATAATCCAGGTTTTTTGGCATCAAATATTAGTATGGAAGATGACGAACAAGAAGATGAAGAATGGGAAAACTGGAATGAGATTCTAGACGATGAATCCAAAACTTCACAAGAAATTGAAAAAGAATTTAAAAAGAATTAATGCGAATGTATGGAGAATTATAGGTCATCTAAAGCAATTATTCAATGGGAAAAACATAGAAAAATTACTCCATATAAAATGTCTGACGGAGTTATATTAGATGTTACTAAAGAATTTATAAAGGAATATAGGGAAAAACATTCAGTTTGTGAAATATGTGGTGAGCCAGAAAAGATATCTACACAAAACAGAAAAAGATACGGTGAAGTAAAAGAGTTGAAACCGAATCAATTATGTATAGACCACGACCACAAGACAAATAAATTTAGGGGATTACTTTGCGTGAAATGTAATCAGACACTTGGATGGATAGAGAAGAATATGAAAACCTATCAAGATTATCTGGATAAAAATAAGTATGAAAGTAAATAAGGATGACACGATAGCACAATTAATGCGTTTAACCTGGTCTTCATTAGACAGCCACCTTCAGTATATATCTACTGATTCTAAAAATCCGGTATTAGGTGGAAAGAAAACACAAAAGAAATTTGTAAAAGAATATATAGAAATGTTGAATCTGTTAAACAAATTATTGTAGAGTTAAAAAGCGTTCATTGAATTAAAATATTAGCAAGGTGAAACCTAGAAAAAAAATGTAATGCCATAATGGCGGTTTCTTAGTGGAGTAACCTTGCTTACTCTTTGTAGGGATAGTGTAATGGTAACACTAACGATTCCAAATCGTTCATTCTGGGTTCAAGTCCTAGTTCCTATGCGTAAGTATAGTAAAGCGGTCAAATACGCCTGGCTGTAAACCAGGTGCTTCGGCTTCGTTGGTTCGAATCCAGCTGCTTACACATTGTTTTCTGCGGTGTGTATATAGTTTAGTGGAAAAACCTTGGGTTGTGATTCCAATGTCGTGAGTTCGATTCTCACTATACACCCCATAGAAAATAATAGTATAGCTACGTAGAGAAAAGGCATCTCGTCAGTCTCATAAGCTGAAGTTATGGGTTCGATTCCCATCGGAGCAACATTCGTCTGCCACGTGTAGAAGTGAATCCCTGATAACGTTAATTTATTGACGTTGTTTGTTTCTATGATAAGCGTTGCGGTAGCGTGCGTGATTTGGATTCACGTGGGGAAGGTTCGACTCCTTCATCGTAGACATAGTTTAAAATCATCCGTTGGCGAAGTGGAAACGCTGCTGTCCGCAAAACAGAGATGCGTTGGTTCGATTCCAACACGGATGTCAAATTGTTTGTTGACTTCTTACTAATTTTCATTCAGAGGAGATGCGATGAATGGCTAGATAGACATCTTCGTCTAGTAACTAATTGGTAAGACGTTAGTAAATAATGGGCGATAATGTTCCAAGGTAGGCGAAAATCATTTGCGATGAATTTGGGTGGGTTCGATTCCCACATTGTCCACACCAAGAAAATATGAAATGCTAAAGAGAAAGATGACGAATGCTTGACCAGCTCCATCTACACCGTATCAAGGTAAAGCTAACAATTAACTTTTATGTCCGGTTAAATATGAAATTCAAATCTAGAAACAAGCATAAAAGAAACCTTAGTATTAAATACAAATGGAAGATGAATAAAGTATTTAAGATACTAAAGGAAAACAAAGTAGAGTTAAGGGCTATAAAGGCATTCGATTTGCTTAGTAGCAAAGACCAGAGTTCAATTCTCTGATAGTCCACAAACAACAATATATAACCAGCGAATGCTGAAGGGATAGTGAAAGCTATTCGTGGGAGAAATCCCAATCGTCTTATTAGTTTAGTGGTAAAACAGTTGCCTTGTAAGCATCAGACAGTGGTTCGATTCCACTATTCGGCTCAATGATGAATAAAGAAAAGAAGAATCCTAATAAAAGATTCATAGTAAGAAAATATATAATGGCTCAATCAGCAGCCGATGCTATCAAGAAAGATAAGTTAGCACCGGTCTTTGACGTATGGGTAGATGATGATTATAAAAAGGATAATGAAATTGGATTTATAGTAAAAGAATAATATGATGGATAGACTAACTAATCACGGTAAAATAGTTTGTAAAGAATGTGGTAAAGTTATCGCACAATGTAGATGTATTAGTTGTGATAAGACTATTACTGAATCAATTTGTGATGAGTGTGCTAAAAGATTAACTGGATGGTTACCAAATGATTAAATATTAGATTAAATATGGAAGAAGATAAGGATACAACTGAAGATGAAACCTTGAAAGATATTTCAAACAGCACTTGGGGTGGAGCTAGACCTAATGCTGGAAGACCACGTGGTTCAGAGAATGAAGAAACAAGAAAGAAAAGGGTAGTTGAAGAAGAATTTAAGCAAAGAGTTTTAAGAAGTGCTAACAAACTTATCAGCTCCCAAATGAATCTAGCACAAGGAGTTCAAATGCTATATGTTATTGAGAAGACTGAAAAGGGTGCTAATAAGAAACCTAGATTGATAACAGACCAAGAAACTATTGAAAAATATCTAGCCGGTGAATTAGATGATAATACTAATGAATACTATTTCATCACAACTGAAAGACCAGACAATAGAGCATTAGATAGTTTATTTGATAGAGTATTTGGTAAATCAGTAAATAACATTGACGTAACGTCTGACGGTAAACAATTACCACAACCACTATTATATGGCATTTTCGATAACGACAGCAACAAAGAAGGTAATAGCACTAACAAAGAAGATTAGAGCTGTTGCCGGTGGAACTTCAGCATCAAAGACTATATCAATTCTATGTTATTTAATAGATAGAGCACAAAGAGATATTAAACCAACATTAACAAGTGTAGTTTCTGAATCAATCCCCCATTTAAAACGTGGAGCTATCCGTGACTTTCAAAACATAATGAAAGAACAAGGATATTGGGATGATAAGAGATGGAATATATCTGATTCAATCTATACGTTTGAAACAGGAAGTAAGATAGAGTTCTTTTCAACTGATAATGGGGATAAGTTAAGGGGTTCAAGACGTGACCGTTTGTTTATAAACGAAGCGAACAACACGACACTAGATGCCTTTGACCAATTAGAAGTTAGAACAAAAGAGTTTGTATTCCTTGATTGGAATCCATCTAATGAGTTCTATTTCTATACTGATATTTTAGGAAAGAGAGAAGACGTTGAGTTTATCACATTGACATACTTAGACAACGAAGCATTAAGTCCGGAGATTGTAAGCTCTATTGAAGCACGTAAGCCTAATAAGAGATGGTGGCAAGTTTACGGATTAGGATTATTGGGAGAAGTTGAAGGTAAGATTTATAAAGATTGGCAGATTATTGATGAACTCCCACACGAAGCAAAATTAGTTAGATATGGATTAGATTTCGGATATAGTAATGACCCAACTTCTATTGTAGCATTATATCAATACAATGGTGGTTATATCATAGATGAGATTACTTATCAAAAAGGATTAAGTAATAAACAAATAGCGGATATTTTAAAAAATGTAGATAGATGTTTAGTTATAGCAGATTCAGCAGAGCCTAAGAGTATAGATGAAATCAAGAGCTATGGCATAAACATCATTCCTTGTGTAAAAGGAAAAGATAGTATCAATCAAGGTATTCAATACGTTCAAGACCAACGTATCAGTATGACTAAAAGGTCATATAACGTCATTAGAGAATATAAGAACTTTCTTTGGATGACTGATAAGGATGGTAAGATATTAAACGTTCCTGAAGCTGGATTTGACCATTCAATGGATGCTATCAGATATGCTTTTGACTCAATGAAGCCAAAGGTAAACAATATATTTAATTCAATGCCAAGTAAAGTTGGTTTCAGATAATCAATATGGAATATAAAAACATAAGTGAAAAGGTTAAACAAATAATTGATGACAGTAAGAACTCTTATTTGGAACTTGTAGAAGGAAAGGGGGCTAATAGCATTCAGCCTATTCTGTTTAATCAACGTGAAACATTAAGAAAGATTAACTTCTATATCAATAACAGATACACAGAACGTGATGATGATGCTATCTTCTGGAATATTAGTAATCCACGTATCACTCACTTTGCTAAGTTAATCAGTCCGGATACAAAAGACTTCTATCCTTATGGGATGGGTCAACATAACTTCTTACAAGCCTGGGCGTTAAGAAAGAAAGTAAGAAAATGGTTTGATGATGAACAGTTTTACAGAACATTAAATGATACAGCAGAAGGAGAATCAACTTATGGTTCAACTGTCTGGAAGAAATACAAAGAAGATGGCAAGATGTGTGTTAAGGAATCAAGATTAGATAACTTATACTTTGACCAAGCGATTGAATGGATTGAAGATACTGACATTGTAGAACTACACGACCTTACAATTCACGACCTATGGGAAAAAGATGGTGCTTGGGATAATATTTTAGAAGTATTTAAAAAGAATAAGAAAGCAAAGAGATTTGAAGTTTGGGAGTTTACAGGATACTGGCAAGACAAGGAAGATGAAAAGCCTATTTATAAACATTGTATAGGTCACGGATACGGAGATGATGAAATAATCCTATGGGAAGAAGAACTAGAAGAAGATGATTGTCCTTATCTAGACTTCCATTTAGGAAGATATCGTGGTAGATGGTTAAGAATGGGAGTAGTTGAAAGATTATTTGACTTACAAGAAAGAGCAAATCAATTAGTTAATCAAAACGCTGCTGTTACTGAAATATCTTCTCTATTACTATTAAAGAGTAATAACGCAGATATCACTGGTAACGTATTAGAACAAGCAATCAATGGTCAAATCATTGGTGATGAATCTTTACAACAAATAGCTATTCAAAACGCTGGATTAGGACAATTCATTCAAGAAATGAATATGATTAATCTTCAAGCTGATAAGATTTGTTTAACACCTGAAATCGTTCAAGGTGAATCAAGTCCATCTAATACTACATTTCGTGGTATCGCAGTAGTTAATGCCGGAGCAGTTACAGCTTTCAAGAACTATCGTCAAGACTTATTTGAAAAGATTGCTAACTTCCTATTAAAAGACATCTTCCCACCATTAGTAAAACAATGGTCAAGAGAAAAGATGATTGAAATGTCTGAAGATGATGAAGATGTAGAAGCATATGATAAGGCGGTAGTTGAATGGTCAAAACGTCAAGCATTATTAGAAGGAAACGTAATCACTCCTGAACTAGAAGCAGAGATTACCGGTAACGTTCAAGAAAACTTAAAGAAGGTTGGTCGTAGAATAGAGTTAGAAGATGGATTCTTCAACTTCAAATGGGGATTCAAGATGATGGCTACTGATGAAAGCGTAGATAAGTCTGCTCAAAATGATGCTTACTTCAATGCTTTACAAATGATTGGAGCTAATCCAACATTAGGTGATATTCCTTTATTCAAGCAATACTTGGAAAACAATGGTATCAGTCCACAAAAGATGACACCATCACAAAAGCAAGAGCTACAACAAGCAGCTCAAGGTGGAGCAGGAACAATGCCTGAACCAAGACAGCCAGATAAGTTACTGACACAAGCACAACAATTAAAGTAATATGATGAATATATTAAACTTCATAACTAAAACAGATTATCCAGAGTTCAAGAAGATGATGATAGAAGAATTTGTTACTAGACCACTAGATATCAAATCAAATACAACAGCCGGTATAGCATTAGAAGTTAGAGCAAGTCAAATAGCAATAGAAAAGTTACTCAAAGCCTTCAAGAAATTTGAAGCACAAGCAATTCCAGAAGTCAAGGAAAATAAGAGCTGGAAGTAGGGAGAATGGTATAGTCTGATGTTCAACTCATCAGCTCCCACAGATTAGCCCACTTATAGGCGATGCCACTAAAGGCTTAAAAAAGACTTATAAACTAACAGGCACTAAACGCCTACTAAGAAGAAATTCTATGGAAGAAGATGAAATTAAGGTTGAAGAACCTATCGTTGAAAACGAAGAAGAACTTGAAAAAGATGTTGACTATTCAAACACACCTTGGTATGAAAAACCAGAGTCTGAATGGGATACAGATGATGCTGCTGAAGCTAAGAAAGCACTTAAAACTGCTATGGCTCAAAAAGCTCATTGGAAGAAAAAGGCTACACAGGTTAAGCCTGAACCGGAAGTAAAGAAACCGGAAGAAAAGAAAGAAAAACAACCTGAATCTAAGAAAAATATTAACTCGGAACAAATCAGCTCATCTGAAATTGTTGAAATGTCAAGACTGGCTGCTCGTGGTTACACCGATGAAGAAATGGAACTTCTAAAAGACATTAAGAACTTAAAAGGACTTAATAACTTAACAGAAGCCATTGAATCACCATTGTTTAAATCACACAAAGAGCAAAAGGAAATTGAAGCCAAGAAAAACAAAGCACAACTCCCACCATCTGGCGGAAGTAGAATCTTCAAAGAAGGTCAAGAAACTACCAAAGATGATTTAAAGAATGCTTGGCTTGGTAAGAAATAGTTTAAAGATTGTTGATTAGTTCTTTATAAAATTATGGCATTGGGAACATCTCATATGTCCGGCACAACTCTAGCCGACCAAATACCAGAAATCTGGGGAAAAATGATTAATGACTTCTATAAGGAAGAATTAATCTTAGCTGACTTCTTCACAGATAGAAGTGAAGAATTATCAGACGGTGGTAACGAAATTTACACACCAAACATTACCGAAATGAGTGCTAATGTTAAAGTTAACGGTTCTCAAGTTACATTAAACGCTAATACAGATACAAATGTAACTCTAAACGTTGACACTTGGTATGAATGCTCATTCTTAATTGAAGACAGAGAAGCTGCTCAAATTAAGAGAAGTTGGAACTTAGTAGAACGTTATACAAAGAATGCTGCTTTCACAATCGCATCCGTATTAGAAGCTGCTATCGCTGCTTTATTTATTGGTTTCTCTAACTCTGTTGGAGCATCAACAACTAACTTAGCTGATAGTGATATCTTAAATGCTATTGCTACATTAGAAAGTAACATTAAGGGTAATTTATACAACGGTGACGTTGCGTTTATTTTCCATCCTATGACTTTCTGGAGACAAGTTCAAGCTTTAGATAAATTCTCTCTAGCTCAAAACTCTCCGGTTAATGACCCAACAGGTAAAAAGCCAAAATACACATTATATGGCTTACCAATTCACGTTTCTGTAAGTGTTCCTTACGTTTCGTCTACTAATGGTCGTGTTAATGTATTAGCTCACAAGGATGCTATTCACTTTGCTACTTTAGCTCTTGGAGCTGGTGGTTCTATGGGTGCTTTCGTTGGTGCTAATGGTATTAGAACTCAAGCTAGTTACGAATTACCTTACGTTGGAACTCTTGTTGTTTCTGACATCGCCTATGGTGTTGTTGAAAACAGAGATGCTGCTGCTGTAAGAATCTTAACACACGCAACAAAAGCCTAGTTCTAGTTAATGATTAATTAATTTAATTGTTCCTTGGGGGTATCAGTCCAATCCGATTACCCCCAATGGATTGGAAACAATATGAACAAGCCAAAAATAGGTGTCGCTTCAAACCTACATAAAATAAGTGAAGTAATAGATATTGATGGAAATAAGCTAAGTGGAATTAAAGGTCATATCATTGAAAAAAAGAAAGTATTCAATATGGCTGACTTAGAAAAAGAAGATAATAAAGTTAATGTTCCAAATGAAATTAAGCCAGGTTCTTTATCAGAAAAGATTGAAAAGAAAATTAATGATAAGATAAACGAAATGCTTGATAAAAAGATTGATGAAATCTTTAGTAAAATGTTTTAATATGAAAGTATACTACATAGGAAATCTCTATGATGGTTGCTACCAAGTAAGATGTTTACTCCCACAAATACATAATTGTTGGAATGGGTCTGAAATAAGTTTATTCAGTCCAAAGAAAACAAATGAACAAATATTTGTAGAAGCGATGATGTCTGATGTGATAGTATTCCAAAGACCAATGGAGAAAGAGAAAGTTGAAGTAGTTAGATTATTAAAAGAAGCTGGAAAGAAAGTAGTATTTGATAACGATGATACGTATAAACCTAATTCAGGTGTTCCAACAAATATGGAACGTGTCAACGCAAAGATAGGTAAAAAGTTGGTTGAAATGAATAGTAATATTGAAAAGTTTATTAAACAAGCCGACCTAGTTACTACTACAACAGAATTTCTAGCTAAGGAGTATCGTAAGTTAAACAAAAATGTAATAGTTCTTCCCAATCAAATAGACCCATTCAACTATGAAGAACCGATTAAGAATACCGGAGATAAAATAAGAGTAGGTTTAGTTGGCTCTGTATCAAGTAACGATGAATATTTACATATACTAGATGCTCTAGATTACTTAAAGGCAAGAGATGATGTAGAAATAGTAGTATTTGGTCTTCCGGATAAAGATGATGCTAGATTGGTAAATATGAGAAAGATTTATCAAAAGGAATTAGCGTTCTGGGAGAAATACGCAGACGAAAGAAAGCCTTTTGTTTCAATGGCTAACTACTACGAAACATTAAACAATCTAAGACTAGATTTAATGTTAATTCCACGTCAAGAAAGTTATTTTAACAAGTGTAAGTCTAATATCAAGTTCCTAGAAGCAAGTATGTTTGAGATTCCGGTTATTGCTCAAGGATTTAGTAAAGGAGATAGCCCTTACGACAAAGATTTAGACGGAAAGAATGGATTTATAGTTAAGACCGGTGAAAGTTGGATTCCAACGATTAAAAAACTCTTAGACGATAAAAAATTAAGAGAAAAAACTGGTAAAATAGCCAAAAAATACGTTCTAAAACACTATAACATTGAAGATAACTACAAGAGATGGGAAAAAGCTTATAAAACATTATATAAATAATAAAATATGCGTAAAGTATTAATAGACGATAGAAATTTACTTAAAATCTTAAATGATAAGGAGAGTTTACAGGATGAAATTAACTCTAAGATTGATAAATTCAAAAACTTAACAAGTAAAAGTGATAAATTACAAGCTAAGATTCAAGAATTACAAGAAGAATTTAAGATTGAGTATGAAAAAGTTAAAGAAGAAGTAATTAAGATTGAAGAAGAAATGAAACCTTATCTTATCAAGTTAGAAAGATATAAGGATAAAATAAATCCAATCGTAGAAAGTAAAGGTATTGAGTTAGGAGAATTTGAAATAGTTACATCAGTATCATTAGAAAAAGGTAAAGTAATGGTAGAAATTACTGACCTAGTAGAATCTTACAAAGAAAGTTTAAGAGCTAAGAAAGGAACTCCAAATGACACAACAAGAAATAGAAAGAATTAAAGAAGAAATGGATAGGATGACTCCTGGCGAAAGAATTAAACAGTCTATTGAAAGACAAGATTTAGTTGATAGAGTAAAGAAGTTAAAGAAACTAAGGAAATATAAATGAAGATACTGTTAACCAACAACCATCTAGCACAATTAGGTGGTTCAGAAACCTGGACTTATACAATGGCTAAAGAGTTACAAAGAAGGGGTTATGAAGTTGGTGTATTCACTCACGAAAAGGGAGTAGTAAGCGATATGCTTGGAGATTTAATGGACTACTCCCCTAGTGGATACGATTTAGCACTTATTAATCATAATACTTGCTTAGGAGTAGATGCTAAGTATAAGATATTTACATCACACGGAACTGTGCCTGAAATGGAGATACCAATAGAAGGAGCTGATTACTATGTGGCAGTAAATGAAAACGTTTCAAAAAAATATGGAATAGAAACTATCATTAAGAATCCGATTGACACCAAACTTTATAAACCGACAAGCGACATTGGAGAATTGAAGACAGTTTTGAACGTTACCGAAGAAGACTTACAACTTCCATACAATGTCATAAAACCGTCTAGGACAGAGATGAATATGCCAGAGCTAATTAACTCGGCTGAAGTGGTTATAAGCTTAGGAAGGGGTGTTTTGGAAACTATGAGCTGTGCTAGGAACGTGATTGTGTGGGATAGTAGACCTTATTGGGGTTCTAGGGGAGATGGATACTTAAATGACTTCTCTAAACTGACAGGAAACGTAGCTGGTGAATATTCACTCACCGATATTAACCTAGAAGAAGAACTTAAAAAATACGATAAGGAACAAGGAAAGAAAAATAGAGAATATATCCTAGAACATCACGATGTTAGAAAGATAGTTGATAAATATTTGAACATATGGGAAACGCACAAGAAAGATATCTAGCTCATCAAAAAAGAAAGAAAGAAGTTCTTTCCGGAAGATATGATGAAGAACTAACTTACTCCAAAGAAGAAATAGATACAGTTAAAACAGTATTTCATAATCGTCATTCTTCAAGAGTATTCAACGGTGAATCAGTTGACCTTACAGAGATACTAGAGATGGTTGAAAAAAGTCCTTCTAGTTGTGATAGAAAAGCAGTTGGTTATAAGATTATAGAATCAAGAGATGATAAAGAATTATTAGGTGGGATATTAGTCGGTGGTGCTGGTTGGATACATAGAGCCGATAAGATAGTTTTACTACTTGCTGATTTAGAAGATTATGGAAGTCCGGCTGAAAAAGATTTTATGCCATATCTAGATGCTGGTGTAATGATTCAGAGTTTTTATCTAGCTTGTGAAGTAATGGGTGTTAAATGTTGTTTCGTAAACCCAAATATTCGTGAGATAAATAAAGACATTTTTAAACAAAGATTTAGTGATAAGCTCTTTTGTGGAGCTATCATAATTGGAAAATAATATGGTATTTAATGATACAAGCAATAGAAAAGGTATAATACAAGAAATTGAAAAGAATACTGATTTAGGTATTGGATACATTTCAGGTAATACCGATTTAATGAAAGACTTCACAGCCGACATCAATGTAGTAGGTTCTGAAGTTTTTGCGTTAATATACTTACTATGTGGTAATTGGCAATATGATGATTCAAATTATACCGACCTTCCACAAGCAGTAACAGATTTAGTAAGTGGAACTGATAAATATCTTATTCCTGAAACAGCATTAACAATTCAAAGATTAGAATATAAAGATGATAGTGGTAATTGGAATAAGTTAAAAGCTATTACTAAAGAACAAATTAATTTAGCTGTTGATGAATTTTTAGAAGAAGATGGAAATCCACATTATTACAGAGTATTAAATGGAACAGTTGAATTATTTCCAGCACCAAACTTCTCTGTAACCGGTGGACTAAAGATTTACTTTGATAGAGCTAATGTTGATTTCACAACATCAGATACAACAAAGAAACCAGGATTTGATAGCTTCTTACACAATATTATTCCTGTAAAAGTAGCGATTCAATGGTTTGATAGAAAACAATCAACACATCCAAACTTAGCAAGGTTAATAGCAAGAGAACAAAAATTAGAAGCGTTACTAACAAAACACTATTCAAAGAGATTTAGAGATAAAAAGCCTGTGATTGGAAGGGCTAAAGTAAGTTTTAAATAATATAAACTAATTAAAAATATATGAACGCAAAAGACAACGTAAAACTAAGGGGTTTTATCTCCCTAACATTAACAGATAAAGATGGTAATGTAAAAGATAAAAGAGAAATTAAGAATACAATTACAAGTGCTGGTTTAGCTCAAATTGCTTTACTTGCTGGAGATGCTTCTGCTGTTCCTTTTACTTACCTTGCGTTAGGAACTGGAACAAACGCTGCTTCTGCTGGTGACACAGCATTACAAACAGAATCTTCAGCTTCAGGATTAGCTAGAGCTGCTGCTACTGTATCACGTGTTACTACAACTGTAACTAACGACACACTTCAACTATTAAAAGCTTTCACAGCAGGTGCTAGTGCTGCTATCACAGAATGTGGTATGTTTAACGCTGCTTCAACTGGAACTATCTTAGGTAGACAAGTTTTCGCTGCTGTTAACGTTGTATCTGGAGATATCTTAACTATTACATACAAAGTTTCATTCGCTTAGTATATGGCTATTAAACTCTACAATGACTCTGGAACTCAATATGATGCTACCGACACTTCTTATGACGGTAACTCAATTATAAGTAGAATATTTACTGATAGTATTGGTGTATCAGAGTCTTTTGGTAGAAGTTTTTATAAGACATTAACTGATGCTATAACAGGAACTGAAGTTGTGATTAAGAGTTTAGCTAGAACTATATCGGATTCTATAACCGGAACAGAAGCTATAATCAAAGAAACTTCTAAAACTCTTACAGATTCAATTACTTCTTCTGAAAGCTATTCACGTTTAATGAACTTTGTTAGAACATTTACCGATTCTATAACAGGAACAGAAAATATAAATAAGAAATCAGAAAAAACTCTTACCGATTCTATAACAGGAACAGAATCGTTTAGTAGGGCTGGTCAATTCTTTAGAAGTTTTATTGATTCTATTACTGGTTCTGAAAAATTACATAGATTCTTAAATGGTGTAAAACAAATCTGGAACTCAATTACAAAACCTTCTGCTTCTATTTACACTCAAGATACAAAACCAAGTGATGACTGGACTGAAGATGATAAACCTAATCATTTATAAAATAAAAATATATGGCGATTAATTTCCCTTCAGCGATTGACTCTCTGTCTAATCCTGAAACAACCAACCCTCTAAATAGTCCTTCTCACGCTGGACAACATTCAGATGCTAATGATGCGATTGAGGCTCTTGAGGCAAAAGTCGGTGCTGATAGTTCCGCTGTTACAACTTCACACGATTATAAAATAGCACAATTAGAATCTGGTAAAGCTCCACTTAGACCTGTTAATACAAAAACATCTTTAGTTGATGCCGATGAAGTAACCGGAAATGATAGTGCTACTTCATTCGGACAAATAAAGACAACCTGGACAAATGTAAAGGCGTTTTTAAAGACATATTTTGATAGTCTTTATGCTACCATAGCAAGTGTTCCCGTAAAGGCTACTGGAGCTGAAATTGATACTGGAACAGATGATGCTAAATTTGTTACTCCAAAAGCAATTAATGATTCACATAATGTTCCAGACGTAGCACCTGGAACTTCAGGAAACGTAATGGTTTCAAATGGAACAGACTGGACAAGTGCTGCTCCTTCTGGTGGTGGAGAATGGACTCAATTAGCTAATGTTGTTTTAGGTTCTGCTGCTAATTCAATAGCTTCTGGAACAATTACAGCTAAAAAAGCGTTAAAAGTTTATGTAATAAGTCCAGGAACAAATTCTACTGCTTGGATTAGAATGAGATTTAATGCTAGTGCTGGAGCTAATTATAATTTTAGACAAGTTGTTAATTCTTCTTCAATAACAACAGCAACTACAAGTAATTCAACTGGAATTTTATTTGGTAGAGAGGTAGATGCTAAACGTTGGTTTAATTTTGATATATCAAATATTATAGACCAAGTAAAAATGTTTACCGGAAACTATATTCAAGAAGATTTAGTATCTGAAAATTGTAGTGGTTATTGGAATAATACAACAGACCAAATAACAGCAGTTTCTATTGATTGCACCGAAAGTGAAACATTTGACGCCGGAACAAGAATGATTGTTTACGGTTCTAAAGATTAATAAAATTAATAAACAAACATATGAATGAAACATCTAAACAATGGTCATTAAATAACATTGATTACAAAAAGATTCTAGTTGGAGCTGGTATAGCTTTACTAGGTGCTTTAGCAACCTATTTACAAGATACAATTCCTGGTATTGATTTTGGTGTATATACTCCTGTTATTGTAGCTATTAATTCAATTCTAGTTAATACAATTAGAAAATTTATAATGGGATACTAAATAGAAGTATATGACTAACGACCAAAACACTATTGCTAATCAAGCTCAAACCGAAAGTATTGTAAAAAAAATCCTGACATCAGAAGTCAAATATGTTATTGGCATAGTGTTATTTTTGGTCGGAGTTGTAGCACCTTATTATGATATTAAAACTGAAATAGCTTTAATTAAGCAAAATCACTACGCACATATTGAAGCTATGACTAAAAATATTGAAAGTAATGTTGAAGAAATAAAACTAATAAAAGTTGAACTTACTGAAGCAGAAAAAGAACAAACTGAATTAATGAAGACATTAGTTAAAGTAAATACACTTTTAGAAAAACACGTGGAAGAATAAAAATAAATAATAATTTAAAATATATGACACTAGAAGAAAAAAAAGAGTTAGAATGTAAAAGAGTAGAGTGTCAAATATTCAGTAGGGTGTGTGGATGGCTTGTTCCAAGACACGCTATGAATCCAGGGAAACAAGCGGAAAGAAATGATATGAAAGTTTATAAAGTTGATGTATCATTAGAACACGAATTTATAGATGATAAAAATAAAGAATAGTATGAACGGAGTATTATTAGGAAAAGGACAATTTGATTGGATTGCTGGTGGAAATTCAGCAATCAAAAGAGAAGTTTACGCTATTGATTTAGATTGGAAACCTTTTCAAGGTGAACACGAAATTCAATTTGTAAATTTAGGGAGTGATAAACCATACGACACATTATTCTGTGTTACTTACTCTGCTTTAAAATGTATTATCGCTTTGTTAAACTTCTTAATTAAAAGGGGTTTAATATCAGACGAAAATATCCAATGGCTAAAAGACAATGGGTATTACAAGAACGGTAAACTAAACTTCAGCGAAAGATTTTCTGCTATTAACGGAGAAACAACAAATAAAGGTGCATATCAATACAAAGTAGCTAATGGAATTTATAACTTAGGTTTAATTCCACAGGATATGTTTCCACTAGCTGATAACTTTCAAGACAATATAGATAGTAGATTTATTACCCAAGAAATGAAGGACTTAGGTAAAGAATTTATTAAAAGGTTTACAATCAATTATGAATGGGTTGACAATACATTAGAACAATTAAAATATAGTCCGGTTCAAGAAATAGTTAAATTTGCTAACTACGAAAAACCTGAAGATATCTTAACTCCAGAAGGAGAATTAAATCACGCAGTAGAAGGAGTATTCGCAACACCAACTTATGATGAAATTCAAGATACATACTGGCAAATATATAAAAGATATCATCCGGACTACACACATTCATTAATGGCTTATTCAATAACAGTAAATAATAACATCCCTATGGATACAACTAAATTTTTAACAGACAACGACAAAAAATGGGTTCGTAATCAAAACACCGGAGCTTTCGGAAGGGTGCTACGTGGTAAACTATTTACGATTCAAACAACCGATAGAGCAGCACTAATTTTACTTGATGACAGAGTAAGAGAAGACGGAATCCAAGTTACCAATGAAATATGGGAAAAGTTGCCAAAAGAGAACTTTTAGGGTCAATTATGAAGCCATATAAGGCTCATAGTGAGATTTAAAATTAAAAGATGACTACTTATTCATCTAGATAAACAAATTATAATATGGGAGTAGAAATAAATAAAGATAACTCAATATCAATATCAGGATTTGAAAAAGGAATAGAAGGTTCTGTTCTTTCTGGATTTTCAGATATGCTTGGGGTGAATATAGATTCTCTTGGAGTTCTAGGGGTTGGATATAAATTTAATAAACTAATTGAAACTAAAGCTGCTGTTAATTTTTCAATCGCTACCGCTGGTCAAGACTTCTTCACTTTAGCTGTTGCCGATACAACACTTCACAAAGCTGCTGTTAAATTAAGCACTACTGGAACATTACCAACAGGTCTTAATACTACTGATATTTATTATCTTTGGGATATTAACGGAAATGGTTTAACTTTTAGATTTAGTGAATTATTAAAAGATGTTGGAAGCTCATATATCGGTTTAGATGACCAGGGAACTGGAACTCACTCTTTTACAAGAATTACACCGGAAGAAATTGATGGATATACTTTTGATAGTAATTCAAATTTATATTTATTAGACGATGAACAAAGAGTATGGTTTTCTCAAATAGAATCTGGTTACCAAAGATTTTATTTACTAGAAGGAAACACATCTCCAGGTAGTGGAAATGGAATAGTATTTTATGCTAATCACATTTTAGTATTTGGTAATTCAAAAATAGATGTTCTGGATGCTATAAACGCAACAACAGATACACTAACTTGGGTCAATGACTTTGTAAGCGGAACAAGTATTAGCTCTACTGGAGTATATCCACGCAAAGGAGCTTGTCCTTTTTATAGTCAATTTGATAATGCTATTTATTTCTCTAACGGAAATAGCACTACAAACGCAAGTGTTGTAAGAGTCGGTCTTTTAGAAGAAAATGTTGGTGAAACATTTAATCCATCAGATGTTGATACTTTCTCAATCGTTCCAGATGCTATTGAACTTTCAAATAGTGATGGAAGGGGATTTGTTCAATCAATTAATGAATTAGGAGAAGCACTTATTTTAGGAACTCAATCAAATAATGTTTACTTCTGGGATAGAAAAAGTATTCTACCATATTCAGTTGTAAATATGCCAGAACAAAATACATCTGCTATTTTAGTAAAGGCTGGTTCTGCTTATGCTTTTAATGGTTACTCTGGAAAAATATATATAGTATCAGAAGGAACTTATTCAGAACAGATATCAATACCTGAACATTTATTTGATAAAAAATATACAGAAAGCACAAGCTTTTCTTCATTAGTATTTATTGATTTTGTTGATGCTTGTATTTCAAAAAATGAATTACTTTTCTCAATAGAAGTTTCTGGAAAGGTTTATTTAATGTCATATAATACAGTAAATAAAACTCTTATTAAAAAGAATATATCTTCTTATGGAGAAACATTAACAACTGGTTCTACCCCTGGAAGAATTTATAAGATAATTGTATTAGATAGAAGCACAACTTTAAAAAACAATATATTAATTTCAACAAAGAAAGAAGCAACTCCTGATACTTGGGCTTTAGAAGGTTATTATAGTGTTAGTGATTTAAAGGTTTTAGATGATGATTCTGCTTATGTAGTTACTGGTTTAATTACTTATGGTCAAAACTATTCAAAACAAACACTTAAAGAAATACAATTCTCATTAACTAGAGCATTAACTACCGGTCAAAGCGTTAAAACATATTATCGTAGAGATGATAATTCTAGTTGGACTGAATTACAATCAATTACTTTTGATACAGATGGTGCTATTAAAGATATTAAAAAGAATGGGGTAATTACAGATATTATAGACCTACAAATTAAAATAGTTATCAATGGTTATAATTCATCTGAATTTGGAACATCACCTTTTGTTAAATTAATTAGATTAATACCTTAATATGGCAATAGAAAAACACAATCACAACGGAATTGATAGTAATAAGATTAAGGTTTATTATATAATTCCAACATTTACAATGACATCAACACAGCTTAGTAAATATCTAGCTAGACCGGCAATAGAAGGGGAAAGATTTACTAATTATGACGGAACTAACTATCGTGAATATATAAGAATTAATAAACTTTGGAAATACATAACATTATCTTGATATGCCTAAAGGATTACGTGGTTTTCAAAAGGGAATAGGAATATTTACTGGTAAAAAACACTCACAAGAAACTAAAGACAAAATTAGTAAAACTAAAAAAGATAAACAAATTGGTCAAGATAATCCAAATTGGAAGGGTGGTATTAGTAGTAATATACCTAAATATCATAGCAATAGATATAAAAACTTATCAGAAGAAAAAAGAAAAATGGTTAGTTGGAGTAAAAATAAACGCAATAGGGTAATAAAAAGATTAAAGATAGAAAGTTTATCACACACATTTGGGGAATGGGAACTTCTAAAAAAACAATATAATAATACCTGTCCTTGTTGTCATAAATCTGAACCTAAAATAAATCTAACTGAAGACCACGTAATTCCACTATCTAAAGGTGGAAGTGATTTAATAGAAAATATACAGCCACTATGCTTGGGCTGTAATATAAAAAAGCATACAAAAATAATTAAATACTAATATGGCTAACAAAGCAACTCTAATAAACAATACTGGTCAAAAACAAGTAGTTGAATCTGGCTCACAACAAGCACAGGCTCTTTTTGGTCAAGGGTATACTCTAATGGGAGCAAAGCCAACAGTTAATCCGACACTTCCATCAAGTCTTCCAAGTTCAACAATAGTTGGAGAAAATGCTCCTTCTACAATTACTCCGGTAAATAACTACGATTCAACTGATGTTACTTCTTTAATGGCTGGAACAGATGTAACTCAAAAGGGTTTAGAATCTCAATTAAATCTTGCCGGTCAAACAACTCCAGAAGAAACAGCTAAAACAAAAATTCAAGGAGAATTTGCTACAACTGCTGGTGATATTAAAACTGCTAAGACAGCAGCGATTAAACAAGGTCAACAAACATACGACTTAGAAGGTAATACAAAAAATCTTCAACAAATAAATCCACAAATAGCAACACTAAAAGCAGAATACGATAATGCTGAAATTGCTCAAGAAGGAAGAAAGGGTCTTGCCGGTTCTATTTATGGAAGACAAGCACTTATTCAAAGACAAAGAGCTGTTGAATTAGCTGGTCTTTCTGCTGTTGCTCAAGCATATCAAGGAAATATTACTCTTGCTACTGATACGATTGAAAAATCTGTTAATGCTTTATATAAACCACAAGAAGATTACCTTGCTAATTTAAAAGACCAATTAGATTTCTCATACAAAGATATGGATGCTGCTGAAAAGAAAAAAGCAGACCAATTAAAACTTGTAGCAGATGAAAGAACTAATTTAATTACAAAAGAAAAGGATGAAAAACTAGCAATTAATAAGATTATGCTAGATGCTGCTCAAGGTGGAGCAGATTCAGAAACTATTAGAAAAATACAAGGAGTAAAAAGTGAAGCTGAAGCGATTGAAATCGCTGCTGCTGGTGGGTTCTTAAAAGACTTATCTAAAGTTCCAAATATTGAAGTTGTTGGTCAAGATGATTTAGGTAATAATATCTATGGATACTTTGATACAAAGACTGGAAAAGTAGTTTATCTAAATCAAGATGCTAGTGGAAATTCAAATGTAATTGGTTCACAAGATGCTACTGCCGATAATATCGCAGATGCTATTAAGCAAGTTGAATCAAATGGAAATTATAATGCTAAAGGTGGAAGTGGTGAAAATGGTGCTTATCAATTTATGCCTTCAACTTGGGCTAGTTGGTCAAAAGACTATGCTGCTCAAGTATTAGGAAAATCAGTTGGTAATATGGCTATGACACCTGAAAATCAAGATGCTGTTGCTAAGTGGAAGATTCAATCTTGGTTAGACCAAGGATTAAACGCAGAACAAATCGCTGCTAAATGGAACTCTGGAAGTGAAACAGGATGGGAAACAAAAATAGGAACTAACTCTAAAGGAGTAGCTTATAATGTTCCGGCTTATGTTTCTAAAGTAACAGGAGCTTTAAAAAATATTGTTTCTACTCAACCAACAACTGAAACTGGTGGTGATAATATCGCAGTTATTAAACAACAATTATTAGCTTCTAAAGGTTTAACAAAACAACAACGTGGTGACTTATCAAGATTAATTGATTCTCAAGGAGTTGAAGGTTTAAAGAATTGGGCTTACTACAATAGATTATCAGCCGGTCAACAAGAAGTATTTGGTCAATATGAAAACGCACAATCCGCTTGGGGTTCTGCCTTACAACAAATGTCTGAAGCTGAAATCGGTGCTGGTCCATATAAGAACTTAGCTGAAAAAGCAAAACCTTGGTTAGCTATTCGTAGAGATAAAGACTATACAGATTTAATGGGTATTATTGAAATGGGTCAAGCTCAATTAAGAAAAGGATTCTTCGGAACTGCCTTAACTTCAACTGAAGCTGGTAGTGCTAACAAGTTCTTAATCACAGATAATGATGATATTCAAACTATTAAATGGAAACTAGAACAAGGTAAAAATTTCTTAGCGTTTGCTAACGATGCTCAAATCGCACTTTCATTAGGATTACCAAAACCAAAACTAGAAGAATATTTAACTGGTAGTGCTTCCGGAACTACTGGAGCAAATACTGGATTAAATGATTACTTAAATACTATTCCTGGAATAAAATAATATGGCATACATAACAAAAAAGAAACTAGCTGAAATAATTAATAACGCACCTAAAAATGTTGATAGAACTCAATTATTACAATCATTAGTTGACAGGGGTAATATTCTTGAAGGTTATAATGAAAAGAAAACAGGTTTCTTAACAAACGTTGCTAGAGATATTGTAAGTCCTTTTGTTAAGGGTGCTGAACTTTTAAAGAGTGCTGGTCAAACATACGGTTCTGTTATTAAAGGTGGCTTTCAAATGGCTACTGGTAATAAAGAAAAAGCCTTAGAAACAATTACTAAGGCTGGTGAAAAAATACAAAAAGAAAGAGCAGAAACAATTCCAGTTTTTGGACAAGGAGTTAAAACAATTCAAAGTCAAAAACAAGCAGCCGGAACTGCTTTAGAATTAGCTTCAACTTTTGTTGGTGGTGGTGGAGCTAAATCTGCTATATCCGGATTAAAAACACCACTTAGAACAGTAGCTAAAAATTTAGCTATTACCGGTGCTAAGACTGGTGCTGAAGCAGGTGCTTTATATGGTGCTGGACAAGCTCTTAATCAAGACAGAAATGTATTAGGTGGAGCTGTTGGTGGTGCTTTAGGTGGAGCTGTTGGTGGAGCTGTATTAAGTCCTGCTTTAGGATTAGGTGGTAGAGCTATCACACAAACAATTCCAGCAATTAAAACAAAACTTTTATCTTCATCTGAAAAAAGACTTGTTAATGTAGCACAAGACTTAACAAAAATGACTCCTACTGCTATTAAAAAAGAAGCAGCTTGGAATAAAAGCACTCCTAAATTTTTAGTTCAAGAAAGAGTATTACCTTTAATTGATTCACAAAATGGAAAGATTAAAGCTGATGATGCTATTTCTGCTTTAAGAGCTAAATCTCAATTAGAAAATACTGCTTTTAAAAACATTCTAAAAGATTCTGGTAAAAAAGTTTCTTTAGATGAATATGGAAATAGATTAAAACAAGAATTAACTGAAGACCTTAAAAATCGTGGTGAAGATTTACAAAACGCAGTAACTAAAGTAGATAGAGAAATTGAAGCATACAAGAAGAATTACGCAGATAGAATTACAGATGTTGATGGTCAATCATATATTGATGTTACAGATTTTAATGATATTAAAAGTGGTCTATGGCAAAAATCATCTGTATCACGTAGAGTTCCTGGCTCTGAATTAGATGCTGATATATTTTATCAAATGGGTCACAGTGCTAAGGAATTAATTGAAGAAGTTATTGATGATGCTGAAGTAGCTAAATTAAATAAAAGACTTGGTGATTTCGCACAAGCAATTAAAGTATTAGAAACATCTAACGGAAAGACATTACCTGGTGGTATGCTTGGTAAGGGTCTTACAAGAATAGCTGGAAGTATCGCTGGTGCTGCCGGTGGTGGATTACCTGGTTCTATCGTTGGAAATATCACAGGTGGTATTTTAGCTGATATAGTTAATAATCCAAAAACAAGAACAACTTTATTATCAAAGATATATAATAGATTACAAAAAGAAGGTAGATTTGAAGTAATTGAAGAAGCACAAAAGATATTAGAAAAACGTGGTTTAGAAAGAGCATCTAGAAAGTTATTAGAAGCTCCTAAATCAATTCAAGTTGGTGGTAAGACTGACACTTCAAGATTATTTACTCAAGAAGAAGCACAACTTTTACTTGATTCAATGAAGGTTAAAGAAGCACCAAAACTTCTTAACGCACCTGGAAAGAATCCTATCTTACTTCCGGCTAAATCTCAATCTACAATTAATAAGATAACTGATAAACAAGTTATGCCTATTAAAGAACAGATTGTTAAAGCTACTGAATATAATAAAGGTGATGTAGTTGAATATCTAGGAAATAAATATACCTTTGATAAACCTTATGGAGTTAGCGGAGATAGTGCTGTAATTACAGATAAAGACGGTAAACAATTAAGAGTTCCTTTTACACAAATAAAAAAAGAAGGTCAAGTAAAAGAAAGCGAAGTAGTTACGAAAGCTAAGGAAGCAATCTTAAAACAAAAGAATCCTAAAGTTCAAGAAACTAAAAATCTTTTCGTTCTACATAATACATACGATACTAATCTAGATAAGATTATAGCACAAGGTAGCCAACCAGCTCCTAGTATCGCTATTGTAAAGAAAGATATTCCTTATAATGATTTTGGAAATATCACTTTAGTTGGAGATAAGGGAATGATTGACCCTGCTATTAAATCTAATAAAGTATTTAGTGGTGATATCTATTCAGTTAGAACAACTAAACCATCATATAAAATTAATAAATTTGATTTTGTTAAAGACCCTAAGTTTAGTAATATATCCCCTGAAACATTAGAAAGAGTTAGCAGAGATGCTAGAAATTTTTCTAATGAATATACAAAAGATGAATTTGCTAATAGAATTGATGGTTGGGATGAAATAGATTCAAAAACAGCTAAAGATTTAGCAGAAGCTATCTATGGAGAACCATTTCTATCTGTAAAAAAAGAAGTTCCTACCGGTGAATTAAAAACATTATTAAATAAGAATAAATTATTTAGAACATTTTTTAATGAATCACCTGACTTTGAAGAATTTGCTCTACAAATTGAAAATGATTTTGATACAATTAATACTCTAGAAGCAATCGCTGAAAAGAAAGGTATTGATATGTATGATTATGTTCAATCATTAGCAAAAGATTTTGAAGAACAATTACCATATACTAACGAAAATATTGTTAAAAAAATGGAACAATCAGTTCAACAAAACAACGATAATGTAAGAGCAACTGAAAATTGGGCTGCTCCATCAAGAGTTCACGCATTTAAACAATTCTCAAGTATCTCTGATATTAAGAAAAGTGCTAAACTTTTAACAACAAAAGAAAAGGCTGAAGCTGAAGGAACAAAGAAAGTAGATAATCTTTTAAGCAAGGCTGATGATATGGGAATTGAAGTTGATGAAAATAGTGAAGGTGTTTATGATGTTATTAGTAAGAGTAGATATGATGATATAAATCTTATTAAAAATTCATTTAAGAAGTTCAACGGAAGTAAATTAACAACTGCTGAAGCATCTACATTTGGTAAATTACTAAAAGACACTTACGGTAATATTAAGTCTGATTATTTTGAAGCCAAGGCTTTAAGAGAAGTTAAACTTAGTGATTGGAAAGGTGCTTTAGTTCCCGAAGGCACACCACAAGAAAAAATAGATTCATTAAAGAAGTCCGGATTAAGAGTTGTTGTATATAAAGACAAAGAAGAAAAGGCTAATCTATTAAAGAAAAACTTTTCAGACTTAATGTTTGGAGTTGGTGGTATCGCTGTTGGAGCAAAAGCTCTTGGAGAAAGTAAATAATAAAATAGATAACAAAAAGACTACCCAATCGTAGTCTTTTTTTGTATCTAAATTAGTTATCTAAACTATCTTCTATTTCATCACCAATATCTTCCAGTAAACTAACTGTATATGGTTGATGCCTTTCGTTCATAGCTCCACCTAAAGTTATCACATCAGCAGCGATTGTTACCGGTGCTAATAAAACTTTAGTTAATGCTCCAAATAAACTCATAAATTTAACTTATTAATTCTTTAGTATAATTAATCGCACCACACTCACATCTTTTGTATTTATATTTATGAGCAAGTGTTGTATAGAAACCCTTCTCTTTTACCTTCTTAGAACCACAGTTGTGGCATAGAGAAGAATTATCCATATATAAACCAATTTTAGGATGTGATTTATCGTATGGTCTTAATTTAAGATAAAGTGATTCTAGAATCTTGACATCGTTTTGGCAATAAACATCCATTTGTTCAAGTGCTTCTTCATCTCCATTCATACACTTAATCCAAAGTTCAGAGCCACCAGTGTTAATCTTCATCTCTAAACCTAAGAACTTACAAAGATAATCAAGCTTATTAGATGTGATTCTAAAATTCTTACGTGCTATCTTTAAAGTATCAACTGAACGATATGGACTTGGTAATCCCAAATCGTGATACAAGAATCTAGCGTTAGACTTTTTAATATCAAATGAATCTCCATTGTGAGCTACTACTATATCAGCTTCATCTAATAATTTCCAAAGACTTTTAGTGATACGCTTATCGTCTTTACGTCTACTTTCTTTTCCGGTTAATCTATCGTGAATTACTTCATCAGAGAATAACCATTTAGCAGACCAACAAATCATATTCCAATCATTTTTGATTTGATTGATTGCTATATCTTGTTTGAAAGTTCCCCAGGTATAATTCTCCATAAAGGAAGTTTCAATATCAAAGACTAAAATCTTAGGAACTCTACCAGGTATTTGATGTTTCATTCTTCTAAGTTCGCTTCTTGAGTAACCAGGGAACTCTACCAATAAATCATCATCCCTTGTTACTAATAACTTTTGTAAGTTAATCATATATTATTTATTTTTTCTTAAATACTCTAGTAATCCAGCTCCGCAGTTGAATCTAATTGCGTTGTAACAATCTTCTTTAGTAATTCTTGCTCCGAACTCATCTAGTTTTTTATTTGGTTCATCATAGATTAAAGTGTGTTCTCCGTGAAATCCTTTAATCTTGTAAACGTATTGTCCGGCTTCAATAGCGTTTAAATCTTCTACGTGTCTATTTAATGATTGAATGCTTACATCTTCACTCCATCCACCCCACCAGTTATTATAAGCTCTCTGTGTGCCATCTTCGGTCTGTGTATGCTTTCGCATATAGTTTCCGTATGAAGATTCTACTTTAGGATGACGGACTCCTAGCCAATCAATTTTACCAAGTGCCGAACTTCTTGTTGCTCCGTTTCCAAATTCTCTTAATGTTTTTGTTTCGTTCATAGTTTTATCTTCCACGACATTCCGGATATAATGTTTTTACAACATCAGATTGCCAAAATTCGTGTGTATTAATATTCATTATAGTTAGTTTACCTTCCCATCCACCACCTTGGTCTAAGAACCAAACATTATTTCTACAAAATGGATTATGAGATATATTCCAAGTTGTAGTATGACCAATAAATACTTCTTTATACGGACTGATATCTAAAGTGTTATTTCTTCTATCGTATAAATCTCTATCCCAAGTTAGATAACGAAGGTCTTGTTCTGTTGCCGGTGTTCCCAATCTAAATCCACCGTGAACAAATAATCTATCTTCATCTACATAACATTTAACCGCTTTGTCAAAAAACTCTCTATGCTTAATCATTAACTCCGGATTTGATATATATGAATCAATCGTGGCTTGACCACCTTGTTGTGTCCATATAATCGGTCTAGCACCAAATTTAAACCATTCCCTAGCCCAAGTATCGTGATTACCTTCAATTAAAACCAAGTTCTTAATCTTCAGTAATTCTTCAATAACCAACGGTGTTTCACTCCATCCATCAACTATATCTCCAAGACAAATTAATTGGTCTATATTATATCTAAAGTGACTACGTTCTAGGCATTGTTTTAAAGCACGATAACCACCGTGTATATCTCCTATGACATATTGTTTCATATAATTGTTATTTTTAACTAATTCTAGAAATCAATTAACATTAAAGCATCTGTTTGAATAGTATCAGCGATTTCTTTATCTAATGTTTTAAAATAATTAAATGGTTTAGTTATAATGTGATATCCATTCTTTGTTGGATAATAATTAACTATCTCTGTTTGTTTTTCTAATATATTATAAATAGAATGGAAACTTCTATCATCAACTTCATCTAAATCAAACAAGAAATTCTTTTCATTTCTACAAGACTTATTCATTAAGCAAGAAATAAATCTATTCTTAATATCTAAGTAGAAAGATGATAATTTTTCTTCAGGGTCGTAATCAGTAGCTAACTGTTGTTCTTTAAATAATCTAATAGCTTTGTTTAAATCACGATTATTACAAGAAGCATAAATTCTAAGTGGTCTTTCATCATTATCTTTTATTTCTTTTAGTTCCGTAATAGCGGAAAAAAACTCATCAGAGTTAGTAGTGATAATCTTTCTTAGATGGCGTTTAAATTTATTATTAGCACCACCTTCTTTAGAACGATGGATTAATAAAACAACACGTATTCCATCAGAGTTCATTTTAAATTGTTCTATTATTTTTTCCATATATTAATCTAAGTTTTTTAATCTTCTTTTATTCCATCTACTCCAATATTTTTTCCAAAAACCTTTTATTACTTCGTATCTAGACATCCCATCAAGATTGTATTCCCATCTGATGTTTTTTCTACGTTTCATATATTTGTGTTCCCACCAGGAGTCGAACCTGGAATTCCGGTTTAGAAGACCAGTGTTTTGTCCAGTTAAACTATGAGAACAATATTAATAATTACTAATAATTCTTGACATCTCCCTAACGTAAAATGCTTCTTTATCCATATCGCTTCCCATCTGTTCCCAACGTTCTTCAATCTTCATTCTTAATACCTGGCTTTGACTTCCTTTCTTTTTCTTAGTTTGAATAATTTCTTTTTCATCAATTACATTCACTTCAGACATTGGACTTAACTTCAACGTATAGATAACGTTCCTAGTTCCATCATCATTAGGAATATCTTCAGACTTACGACACTCTACATCACCAATAGTTAAATCATAGTTTTTACCAAGAGTTAATCCTGATAAAATATTACAGCGACCAGATATCTTTAATTGATTTTCGTTTAGTTTTAAATCAGACATACTTATTGTCGTTCCCAAGATTTAGCATTCTTGAGTTCATTTATTTTATCTTTATATATATTAATTAAATCTTTGTAATCTTCATCAGTATATTTACATTCAGCATTTAATTCTTCCCTAATTCCCATCTGTGATTGATATTCCAATTTTTCTACTTCATCAAGTCCAATCTTTTCAACTAATCTCCTTCGGTAGTTTAATAAGTTACCGTGTAAGAAACGATTACAATATCCACATTGACCGTGAACATCATCTTCATTAAAGTAAAAAAACATTCCACTATTCTTTGCTATAAAATGACCGGCATCACAATCTTTCCAATGACTTACTTTTCCGCACGATATACAACTAACATATCCCCTATCATCAGCATCTCTTAATCGGATATATTCACTAAATAATTTCCACAATTTTTCTTTAAGATTAATTTTTTTCTTTGCTTTCTTCATATGTTCATCATAGTTAAACCAATGTAAAACAGAAAAGACAGAATAAAAAACCAGATAGGTCTAACTAGACAAACTAATATCACTTCTGCTAAGAAAAATAAGAACCAGCCAATCGCAAGTTCATTCCCTAAAATTATTTGACTAAATAATGACATATTTTAATTGTTGTTTACCAAAATTAATTGCTTCCTGTTTACTATCAAATAACACGTCAACTCTATTAGTTCCTTTATATCTTTTATTCATTCTATCTTTTATAACACATTCTCCAATACCATCTATATAAATTAAAGTATCTAGTGGTAAATCTCTTGAAGCACAAATTCGCATTTCTTTTTTCAATTCACACAAGTTATTATTAC
>Ga0209340_1000720_pt1 | contig 31575 bp, 34 predicted proteins | sample EPASupsiteSAE323_FD_187266 | JGI IMG/M metagenome (GOLD analysis project Ga0209340, IMG submission 187266) | Bioremediated contaminated groundwater from EPA Superfund site, New Mexico - Sample SAE3-23 (SPAdes) (version 2) | ecosystem: Environmental > Aquatic > Deep subsurface > Groundwater >... | reverse complement strand
GATAAATCGATATGGTCCAAAAACGGAGCCAATGCCATCAATGTCGCGGTGACATGGCATCCCGGATTGGCGATCAGTTTTGCCCCCTCTGCACACTTGCCGTGAAGTTCAGGGATCGAATAGACTGCATGGGAGAGATTGTCCAAATCTTCGTGTTCGCAATAAAACGCTTCGTAATTCTCCTGACTCAAACGGTAGTCGGCGGAGAGATCGACCACTTTGAGCCCTTTAGCCAATAACCCTTTGGCCGTCTGCATCGCCGTTTTATGCGGAAGTGCCAAAAATACCAGATCACACAACTGTGCCGTACGCTCAATATCGACTTTTTCGACATTCAAATCGCATACGCCCATGAGGGCGGGATGAAGTTCGGCAACCGTTGTCGCACCTTCGGTATTGGCACAATAAACGAGATTGAAAATCGGATGGGAAATAAGCATTTTTACGAGTTCTAAACCCGTATAGCCGCTCACTCCGATAATGCCGACATTAATGGCTTTCAAATACGATCTCCTGATATTTCACTTCGAGCACTTCAAAATTTTTGGTACCGCCGGGGAGTTTTGCGTTGAGCTCATCCCCTTCTTCACGCCCAAGAAGCTGTTTTGCCAACGGAGAGTTAAATGAGATCAGTCCGCGGTCAGGATTGCTTTCGCACCCTCCGACGATCGTATAGGTAACCTCTTCATCGCTCTCCAAATCACACAGCACCACCGTAGAGCCGAAACTGACGCGGGCATGTTCGAGTTCGCTCGGGTCTACGATCTGAGCCCGGGAAATCACTTCACCGAGTTCTGCGATTCGAGATCCGATAAATGCCTGCTTTTCGCGTGCCGCATGGTATTCGGAATTTTCTTTTAGGTCTCCGTACTCTTTGGCACGGTCGATTTCGACATTGACAGCCGGCAAATCGATATTTTTTAGGGTATTCAGCTCATCGCTGAGACGTTGAAACCCGTATTTTGTCATAGGTTCTTTTTGTTCCACTGTTTGCTCCGCAGAAATAATAATGGAACATTATACCAAACCTAATGATATTTAGCCTCTCAAAAAGCGCTTCTATCTTGAGGGAAACACCTTTTTTATGTGTCGTGATTAAATTTTAAAAGTAGAAATTTGCGCAGACATATTTTCTGAAACCTTGTGCAAATGTTCAGCCGCAGACGCTATCTCTTCGACACTTCTCGCATTCGAGGTGGACATCACTTGGATTTTATTGATTTCATCAATAATCATATCGTTTCGTTCGGTATTGACTTTCGCTTTTTCCGCAACATCGTTCATACCGCCTACGGTTTCGATTAAGGTATGTACCGCCATATCGGTTTGTGCTTCAACATTCAAAGCTGATGTTGAGAGTTTCTCCATCTGCTTGGCATTACGGTTCATCTGCTCTGACATATCCATAATGGACTGAACGATTACGTTTACGGTAGCATTCGATTCTACAAGACTTTTTTGGGTTCTCTCCGCCAGTTTTCGCACTTCATCGGCGACAACGGCAAATCCGCGTCCGTGTTCTCCCGCACGTGCCGCTTCGATAGCCGCATTCAGCGCCAATAGATTGGTCTGTTCGGCGATATCCGATATGACGGTAAGGACGTTCTTAACCTGATCGGCTTCATGGGTCAGTGCATTTAAACGCTCATTCATACCGTTTTCTATCTCGACCGTTTCGTTGAGCGATTCGATTGTTTCACGCAACGAACGTTGAGCCGATTCAAGATTATTTCTCGCATTGACCGCCATTTCCGTTACCTGAGTCGTACGGGCAAGCGCCGAATTCATTTCCGTTTTAATCAGATTGGCATTTGCGGTTGTCTCTTCGACGATGCCGGATGCCTGTTCGGCCTGCTTTCCGATCGACAAGGAGGTAGTGGAAAGTTCGCCTGATACCGATACATTCTCGACCGCCGCGTTTTGAGCCGTTGCAAATGTCTCTCTTAAAGTACGTGTCAAATCGTTTATGTCATCGGCGATTTCGCTCAGCTCATTTTTCCCCTCAAGGAGAATATTTTGGGTGAGATCTTTGTTGGTGACCATCATTCGGATGCGGCTGTTTAAAGTCTGTACGGCACGGCTAATGACGGAAATCGTAAAATACGCGGCTGCCAATCCGATCGTAACCGACAAAATCCCTAAAACGATCGTCATCGTAGAAGAAGATTGGGCTTTGGCAATGACCGTAGCAAGGTTCCCTTTGGCTTCATTCATCTGTGAATCCTGAAGCGCATCAATCCGATCGGACACCTTCGCTGTGAGTTGATCGAATCTTTTCATTGACTCATCACCCTCGGAATCGCTGCGCCCGTAAGCTTTTTTCATCTCTTTGCCCGCATCGAGCATATCGGTCGCATCCTGTTTAATTCCGCTTACCTCGCTCAACCCTTTGGTATCGCCCTCTTCTTTAAACATTTTTTCAAATGAAGCAATATCCTCCAAAAGAGCTGAATACGCCTTTTCCGCCTCGTTTATAGAGTCATTCTCCTGAGTCAAAGCCGCATCATTGACAAACTGCTGGATTTGGGATGTCTGGAATTTTGCGTCCGCTGCCAAAAAGGCCTGGGGGACCGATTCCTCCGCTGTTTGATCGATAAGAGCTTTTACATTTTGAGTGTTTATAGTACCTATAACCGCATTGATTACCACCATTATAATGATGGAGCCGATACCGACACTGATTTGTTGCTTTATAGTCATATCTAGCCTTTATATTAAAACTTAGCTGCTATTTTTAAGTACTATATATGATTAATGGTAATTAAAGTGTTAATTTAAAATAACAAATACCCATGAAAGTTATACGGTTGCACAGCATGTTCCGAAATTACACACTATTTTACTTGTTTTAACAGTATTTTTTTGAAACAAAACAACAGAAGTTATAGGCTAAGAACCGATGATGCTCATATGATTGGGAGATTTTTTTGCATTTTTCTTTTCCATGGCAAACGTCCGCTGAAGATGCTCGCTTGACGTGATCCCCGAATGGCTTCCCATCCTGATAACCACGGAGCTTACCCCTAAAAGTTTAAATTCACGGCTATTGCCGTCACGATCTTCCGCGACGATGCATCCGCGTTCACGATCGGCCGGCTCGTAAAAAGCTCTCACCTCATCGCTGAAGGTTGCGATCAACGTTTCGACTTCGCCGCATATTTTTTCAAACGTGTGCGACTCATCCATAACGGCACCTACAAAAAAATCATCTCCGCCGATGTGCCCTTTGAAATAATCGGCACACAATACTTTATGCATTAACTCGGCAAAAAGCAAAATAACCCGATCCCCGTTTCGAAAACCGTAATAATCGTTATAGGGTTTGAAATGGTCAAAATCGAAATAAACCAATACGGCATCAGTGCCGCTTTCGATTACATTGGCAATATATTCGTTAATCCTGAAATTTCCGGGAAGGCGTGTCAGAGGATTTTCGTCACGTGCACGTATCAGATTGCGTTCATGCACCACCTCGATCATCTCCCGTGCACTCAGATACCCGATGTAACGGGAAGACTCGACGATTAAAACCCCCGGAGCGGTCTGAGAAAGGGAAAACAATTCAATCATGGTCTCCAGCGGCATCGTCAAATCAACTACGGGAATCGGTTCGATATAGGTTTCAAGTGCGGAGAGGTTGGAAGAACGGTTTTGGGTCAAAGAGCGTCCGTAGGGAGAACAGGCGATCGCTTTGAGCTGATGTTCATGAATAATCCCGAGGGGATGCATAGCGGCGTCCAACACAGGAACCAGATAGGTACCCTTTTCATTCAACAGATCCAGCAACGTCTCCATCGAATCGTGAATCATAATCGATTTGAGCGGTTCAAGCCGTTTCAAAATAATTTTTTGATTGCTTAGAGCGCGTTTTTCGCCTTTAAAAGCAACCATGTTCGTTAAATATTTTTCAGCGATCAATGCACAATCAACACTCGGGTGTTGAATAAAATACCCTTGTACCATGTGGCATCCGATCTCTTTGCAGACCATAAGTTCCCGTTCGGTCTCTACTCCCTCGGCAATCACCCGGCACCCGAGCAGAGTTGCAAGTTGTACCATATTGCGGACCAGCAGCTTTTTTTTCGGATCTTTATCGATTTCGCTTAAAAAGAAACGGTCGATCTTTATGATGTTCGGAGTGCAGTGATATAGAAGTTTATACCCTGATTGACCAATCCCGAAATCATCAATCGCGATACAAAATCCCTCATCGCCGTAATGGTGCATCAGTTTGGTAAAATGGTCTAAATTGAGGATTTCATTGCGTTCGGAGAGTTCAAAAACGATCGCTTTAGGGTCAAGATTATGGCGTTTAAGCAGGCGGTAGGTATTCCCTTTGGAAAAGTCGGTCATCTCCAATACACGATTATCAAGATTGTAAAAAAGTTTGAGTTTCTCATGCCCTTCGATCAAACAGAATTTTTCAATCACTTTTTTACGAAGCTGTACATCGAACGTATACAGGATGTTTTCTTCGTACAAACGGTCAAAAAAGGAAAAAATACTTTCATACCCTAGCGTATCGGTTCCGCGAAGCAGTGCTTCTACACCGAAAGTGATGCCCGAATGAATATCAACGATGGGTTGAAATGCCACATCCAAGACTTCAAGATAATGATGATAGAGGGGGTGTAACGGTTCCATAATGGAAAGTATAGAACCTGCTTGTCACAGTAAGGTTACAAACCGTTAATTTTCGATATCGCTCCTGCACACGCTTATAAAGCTAATAAATCGATCTGCCTGATCCAAAGAGAAGAAATAAGCAAGAGAATGAAAACGCTTAAAACAGGAAGATAGCGATATATTTTCTTCAATCCGAAAAGAGGCTTTCCGTCTACGAATATCCCTACCTGAACGGCGGTAATCATCATCGATGCCGCGGTAGCAAAAACAAAAAGCATCGGTACGAACACATAAAGGTTTTCGTATCTCAAGGCATATGCCAACAAACTGACAATTGCAACCGCCATAAAAAAATGCTGAACTAAAAACACCAAGGTGAGCCGTTCCTCTTTTTTATGAACACGGGCAATTTTAAAATACAAAAATGAGAAAAAAAGCGCGCAGTAAAAGACCATAGAAAATCCCGGGAAAATTTTCGTGGAGTTTATCGTAGTTACGATTAATCATACATGAATATTATATTTATTATAACTAAACAAAAGTTTTTCTACTTCAGTAAACTTATTCTCCGTAAGGCCAATGAACACATCGCAAGGCCGAATGCCCCCGTCACGGCGACAAAACTCCCTTTTTCTTTGATCCGCGGAAGCTCGGATGAGCAAATACAGCTGAAATCGCCTTTGAATTTGCGCTTGCGAAGTTCATTGCGCAGTTTGGATGCAAAAGGGTCCCCTTCGGTTTTCCAGATGGAGCGCACTTCGATCTTGGTCGGATCGAGCCGCTTGGCCGAACCGACGGATGAGATAAGCTTCGGATAACATTTTTGGACAAGGGCGAGCTTGGCACGCATATCGTCGATCGCATCCAGTATAAGATCATACGGCTCGAAATCGAATGCTTCGACCCATTCAGGGGTGATTTTTTCCGCTATGGCGATCACTTCGGGATAATGGGTTTTAAGTGCTTCGACTTTGAGTTCCCCTTCATGGGATTCGGAGTGCATTTGACGGTTTTGATTGGTAAGATCGTAACGGTCAAAATCGATGATCGTAATATCACGGACACCGGAGCGGTAAAGGCAGTCCAGACAAAAACTCCCTACCCCTCCGACACCGAGCATGAGGATTTTAGCGTTATGAAACTTCTCAAAATTCTCTTCGCCGAATACGAGGCGGGTACGGGTGTGTCTCACAGCCACTCCCGTAATTGCTGCATCGATTTGTACGCACTCATATCGAGTTTGATCGGGGTCAGCGACACTTTTCCCGCCTCAATCGCTTCAAAATCGCACAGGGCGCTCCGTTTCTCACGCGGTTTAAATTCCAACGGGTGGAGTCCGAGCCAATAATATTCCAGCCCTCTCGGGTTACGGTGCAGGTGGGCATCATTGGCATAATAGCGATACCCCGCATACGTCACCGCGAACTCCAACTCGTCTACGTCATGAGGGATGTTGACGTTCAAGAATTCCCGTTCGTTCAGCGGAAAATCTCCCGTCAAAATCTTTTCGGCAAGATGGCGGATCGCTTTTTTAGCCAATGCAAAATCGCCGACCGGCTGGGTAAAATCCATCACCTGCGAGACGGCGATCGCCGGAACGCTGTGCAGTACCGCTTCCATCGCCGCCGCCGCCGTACCCGAGTAGGTAATATCCTCTCCCATGTTCGAACCTTTGTTGATCCCGCTGATCAGCAGATCAGGTTTTTGATCTTCGAACATCGAATGAAGCGCCAGATAAACACAATCGCTCGGCGTTCCGTCATCCAGTTTGTAAAAATCGTCCCCCACACAGATAAAGCTCAAAGGACGGGTCAATGTCAGCGAATGCCCGCATGCCGATTTTTCGGTTGATGGGGCAACGACCGTAATCTGTCCCAGACCGTCCAATGCTTCGATGAGGGCTAGCAGCCCTTCGGATTCATACCCGTCATCGTTGGTAATCAAAATTTTTTTCATCTATCTCCTTTTGATTTTTGCCGGTACGCAAATAAAACAGTTGTATTCGCCGCGCCGCTCATACGCCAAAATATAGTCGTGCTCTTTTAAAATGGCATCGACGATATAAAGCCCCAGCCCGAAACTGTCTTTTGTCGGAGATTCTTTGGTAAAGGGCTCGATATAATAGTTCAACGGGTGTTTGAGCGGTTCGCCCGTATTGGCAAAGATGATCTCCCCCTCTTCCGTCCAAATGCGCATCTTTTTCTCAAGAGAGTATTTAATCGCGTTATCAATCAGATTTTTCGCCGCCGTTACAAAAAGGCGGTAATCCACCTCTACTTTGATCGACGCATCGATGTTCCTCTCAACGGCATCATACTCCACCATTGCCAAATCGATCGCACCGTCGATAATATCGATAAGCCGATACTCGCTTTTCTCATGATGCTGATTTCCCGAAGCAATCTCTTCGATCAGGGCAAACTCGCCGATAAGCGACTCTAGCCGCTCAAAAATCCCCTCAAACCGTCCACGCTGTTTCTCATCACTGAGCATTGTCGCGACGATTCTCCCTTTGGCAATCGGCGTTTTAAGCTCATGCATAATATTACGTAAAAATAGGGTACGCGCTTCGATGAGGGCACGAATCTTGTTCTGGGTCGAGTCGAGTTCATTGGCGATCAAAGCAATTTCATCCGACCCGCTGATACGAAATCGTACCCCCATATCCCCTTCTCCGAAACGGGCGATCTGTTTGCGCAAACGGCGTAACGGGCGCAGTCGGTAGATAATCAGGGCAAAAGAGGTAAGCAAAATCATCATCAGCGTTCCGTATGCCGAAATAAGATTCACCGGATGATACGGCTCAATACTCCGATCTTCAAGGAGCATACTGTGGCGTGCGGACTCTACCCAAAAATAGATATTCCCCTGATACTCAATCATAGAGGTGATGACTTGCTGCGAAACGTGGGTATCGAAGGATGAAGACGGAAGTGAAAAATCCTGCATCAAATCATCGGCCGTATTGCCGTCACTTTTAAGTACTTTTCCGTAACGGACAATTGCTTCATAGGCATGATGATCTAACACTTCATCCAAATTATACAGTGCCAGATTGGCTTCAAATATCGGCTGGGATATCTGTTTTACCAAATAGGTATGATAGATCTGACTGATAAGGGAGTGCTTGCTAAAGATGTTGTCGATATGTTTCGCTCGGTTGTTTTCATACAGCTGGTAAAACGTATAGCTGACACTCGATACGGTCACCGCCATGGCAAATACGACGGTAGCCAGAACCGCATTGTTTTTAATCATTTGAGCAGTTTATACCCGATACCGCGGATCGATTCGATCAGTGCTTTATCTCCGAGTTTGTTTCGGATACGTCCCATCATAACATCGATGCTTTTGTTCGAAGAGTCTTCATTGATCGCGGAAACGTTGTGGATCAAGTCTTCGCGTGAAACGACCATCCCCTGTTTTTTGATCATATGCGCCAAAATGCCGTATTCCGCATTGGTCAACTCTATCGGCCGGTTCTTATAACTGATCTGCATGGCCGATTCGTTCAGTTTAAAATCGCACGCACTTTCCGACGCCGCTATCGAAACCGCATCGTATCGGCGCAATACCGAATGGATACGCGATACCAGTTCTCGGGGATCATAGGGTTTCGGGAGATAATCATCGGCTCCGAGTTCAAGGGCATTGATCTTATCGGTCACGTCCGAGCGTGCCGAAGAGATAATGATCGGAATATTCTGCCGCGCACGGATCGCTTCGCACACTTCCAGCCCGTCCATCCCCGGCAGGGTCAAATCCAAAATGACCGCATCGAATTTTTCGAGTTTGAGAATACTGAGGGCTTTAAACGGATCGTCCTCCGTCGTCACTTGAAAATCGTACTGTTCTAAAAATTCGGTTAGTATCTCGGCAAGCTCAAGATCGTCTTCAATCATTAATATTTTACTCATGAAGATATTGTAACGAAGAGTGGGTTAATAGTTTCCTAATGCAGTACAATGCTTTGTATGAAAACGATCCCTTATAAACCCCTCTTTTTTTTCAATTTATCCGTTATCGAATATCTGGCTCTCACCCCCCGGCATATCGAAATCATCGAGAGTTTTTGGGATAAACAAAACCATTTCGTCGCATTTTTGGCCTTATACCTCTTATTGGGATTGGCCTATAGAGATTTCTCAACCGCTAAAAAAACGGCCGTTATGGCATTCATCGCATTTCAGATTGAAATAACCCAGTACTTTATTCCGGGCCGGTTTTTTTCTCTTTTGGATATCGCTGCGGACGCTGCAGGGGTGATTGCGGGGATTTTGGTCTGCCGGTTTATAGTTCCCAAGTTTCACCTCGGGAACTAAAACGCTCTTAGCTGATCGCTAAGACCAGACGATAGGCTAAAAATGCCAATGAATAGGCGACAATCGTCGTAAAGGCGAACAGATATCCGAAATATTTGATCCCCCCCGCTTCGCGGGTAAAGACGACCGATGCCGCCAGACACGGCAAGTAGGTCATAATGACGACGATAAACGCAACCGCCGAAGCAAACGGGATCTGAGAACTGATCGTCGAGATAAGCGAATGATCTTCCGCAGTCGCATCGCTTCCGAGCGAATACAAAACACCCATCGTCGAAACAACGACCTCTTTTGCCGCCAATCCCGTCTGCAAAGCCACCGCCATTTTCCAGTCAAATCCGAGCGGTTCAAACGCCGGTTCGATCACATGTCCGATTCTTCCCAAAAAGCTTTGTTCCAACGCCGCTTCGGCCAATCGGTTTTCCAGCATTTTTGCCTCTTCCGGCGACGATGCCGCTTCGATTTTCAGCGTATACGCCTTATCAAGAGCACTGTCTTTCGGATAGGTGCTTAAAAACCACACGAGCAGTGATGCCGCGGCGATGAATGTCCCCGCTTTTTTCAGATACATCATCGTCTTGGTCAGAACCGTATGCCAAATCAGTTTCACCGAGGGGAGACGGTATTTGGGCATCTCCATGACAAACGGTTCATCGGCACCTTTAAATGCCGTCATTTTTAGCACTTTTGCGGCGATAAGTCCGATAATCGCTCCGAGGATATAGATACCAAAAAGTACGTTCCCCGCCATTTCGGGTCCGAAAAATGCTCCCGTAAAGAGGACATAGACGGGAAGACGCGCACCGCAGCTCATAAACCCGATGACAAAAAGGGTTAAAAGGCGGTCACGGTCATTTTTCAAAATCCGCGCCGACATATAAGCGGGAATCGAACATCCGAAACCTGTTACAAGCGGAATGAACGACTGTCCGTGCAAACCGAATTTATGGAAAAAACCGTCCAGCAAAAACGCGACACGTGACATATATCCCGTCGCTTCGAGCAGTGCGATCCCCACAAACAAAATAACGATATTGGGGACAAACAGCACCACCGCACCGACGCCGGCTATCACCCCGTCCACGATCAATGAACGGATCTCGTCGTTGGCTATCGTCGATCCGACGACGGTTCCGAACCAGCCGAAAAAGGCATCGATCCAATCCATCGGAATACTTCCGATCTCAAAGGTGAGCTGAAACAATCCCCACATGAAAAAGAGGAAAATCGGTATCCCGAATATCGGATGAATCAACACGCTGTCGATTTTCTCCGTCGTCGTTTTCCGCTGAACCGTTTTGGGTTTCACTTTGACCGCTTCGGCCAAAATTCCCCGGTTGTAGGAGAAATACTCTTCGGCAAAAATCTCTTTGATGTCATCGCTGTCATGATGCAGCTCGATATGACGGTCCGCTTCGATCAGCATCGGCTGCAATTCGGTCCAAATCGGATTGTCATGCAACGTACGATAGGTCTTTTTCTCTTTTTGGAGCAGATTGATCGCGATGTTTCGGTTGCTGATGGACGCTTTGAATTTATGCTTGTCCAGATAATCGGTAATAAGAGCTATTTCCTCTTCGACCGCCTCGCTGAAGATCAGTTTTTGCTCCTGAACAGGGTTCTCATACACACTGATCACCGCCCTCATCAGCTCATCCAACCCCGATTTTGCCGCCGCCGATACACGGATACACGGAATGCCGAGCAGCTGAGTCAAATACGGAGCATCGATCTCTATCCCCTCACGATCGGCTTCGTCCGACATATTGAGGGCCATGACGATCTTTTTGCTCATCGTCATCAGCTCCGCCGTAAGCTGAAGGTTTTTCTCCAGATTGGTCGAATCGAGAACATTGATAATCAAATCGTAGTGCTCATTGCATAAAAAATCGTGAGTTACCCGCTCTTCGATCGAGTAGTCCGTAAATGCATACGTTCCGGGGAGATCGACGACACTGAAATCGTATCCGTCGTATTCAAATACGACTTCTGTTTTTTCAACCGTCACCCCCGTAAAATTCCCGACATGCAGCCGTGCGTTGCTGATCGAATTGATAAGCATGCTTTTTCCCACATTGGGCTGCCCTACGAGAGCGACTTTAATTTTTTTATCGGACATCGGATACCTCGATCAGCTCTGCCTCTTCGCGGCGCAGCGCAATATTCATATTCCCCACTTTGATCTCAAAGGTACTGTTCGTCAGAGCGCATTCAAGCATTTTGACTTCCGAACCTTTCATCAGCCCGAATGAGATAAGACGCTGTTTTAGCGGCCCTTTGGCATTGATTTTGACAACTGTAGCGACGCCCCCTTTGGTGCAGGCACTCAGTAATGTCATCGTATTCATAACTAATCCTTCTTAGAAACTGTAGCTAAGCCGGAGCAAAAAGCGGTCATAACCGCCGTCCGTTCCTGAATCGCCCGTATTTTTATTTTTGTCATCGATACTCGCATAGCTCATATCGGCACATACATTTTCGTTTATATCGTACGCCAACACGACATCAAATTCACTCACTTTGGCGTCCAACCCGCCTGTTTTTCCTTTGAATTTTCCGTACAGTGCCGCCAATCTCGCCCCTTCGATCCCCGTATCGCTCAAATCCAGCTCGGCATTGAACTGATAGGCCTTTGCATCTTCCAATCCATCGATTGTCATCTCTTCCATCGAGGTGAAATACGGCCCGCCTCCGAATCCGTTTACGATCGCTTTGCCGCTGTCACTGCTTACTTTATTATACGTCGCACCCACCGTCAACATCGCGATATTGTAGCTTGCCCCGATTCCGTATACACTGCCGTCTATCATACTGTTTTGCAATTCGTTAAAGTGTCCGTATTGGGCTGCCACTTCGATTCCCGACGTTTCGGAGAATTCCATTGCGTATGTCGCATCCGCATAAACGACATTGGCTATATTGTCGATACCGTAGTACCATCCCTGCAATGCCAGATTCTCGATACTCTCGTTGGTAATCCCCGCTATAGCCGCACCGTGACTGTCGAGACCGTCAAGTTTTTTGAACTTCGATATATCGTTACCCGAATCGTATCCGGCGAAGCGTTTCACGACTCCGCCTACCAGCGTTGAGCCCTCGAATCCTTTATAGGTCGCTATTGCCGCTTCGAAAGTATTGGGGTGCATACGGATATCATCGGTATCGGCAAGCGGTGTATCAATCTGCTGACGCCCGATACGCAATGTGAAATCGTTTCGCGTGTAATCGACATACGCTTCACCCAGATAGACGTAGGAATCGGCATTATCCGCGAATAGGTCGTTATTGGCTTTTTCATTATCTCCCGTTGCAAACGGGAGCTTTTGGCTTATGTATGCCGCAACACCGAACTTTAGGTCGTTCCATGTTCCCGTCTCGTATTTAAGCACTCCGCCGAGCGATGTAGCGTACGTATCGTCTCCGATACCATTATCCTGATTGACGTAGGCCGCACGTATCTGTCCGCTTGCCTTGCCCGTCTTAAGTGCATCTTCGATATTCGCACCACTTAATGCCGTAACAGCCGCGATACTAACCAACAGTGTCTTCATCACTATCCCTTACGTTTTTTATCTTATTAGCAGAATGATAAAGATTATCAACTTACACTATCCTTAATAATGATAACCTTTTTCAATTAGACCGTTTTGTGACTTTAGATATAATACTGAATCAAATAATACCTTATTAGGACTTTTATGCAATTTTTATGGCGCTCTACCAGTCACTTTAACTTAGCCAACCTCATAACTATGGCAAATATCACCTGCGGTCTTTTGGCAACCTATTTCATTACCCAAAACCAGTTCATCGTTGCCGTTATCCTCGCGTGGATGGGAGGTGCGTTTGATATCTTCGACGGTAAAATCGCCCGCAAATACGCACTCTCAAACGAGTTTGGGGTACAGCTCGATTCGTTTGCCGATTTTCTCAGCTTCGTTCTAGTCCCGACCTTTTTTATCTTTCAGGGGGTTTATACCCACCTCTCAGGCCTGCCTCTCATCATCACTTCGATCGCTTCGATCTACTATGTTATCAGCGGTCTTCGCCGTCTGATTCAGTTTAACATCAATACCGATGCGGGAGAAGTGGCGAAACATTTTACGGGGGTCCCTACACCGCTGGGTGCGATTTTGTTGTGGCTGGTGTGGCTGGGGTCTGATTTTATCGGATGGATGGGGGTATTCGCCCTGATGATCATCATCGGAGCGCTGCTCAATTCAAAGGTGAAGATTCCTCACCTATAAAAGGGTCTCTTCCTCCTCTTCAGTATCGGTTAGAGAGGAAGGAAGCATTTTCTTCGGCTTTAATCCGAGTTTGCGCATCGACTCGACACGGCGGATAAGATTTCCTTTTCCGCTCGTGAGCTTATTCATCGCACCCTCATAACTTTTCTGGGTACGGCCGATCTGCTCGCCGATTTTCTCCATGTCCTCCACAAACGCCACCAGTTTCTCATACAGCGCTTCGGCCGACTCGGCAATCGCTTTGGCGTTACGCTCCTGATATTCGCTTCGCCAAATATGTTCGATCGTTCTAAGCGTCACAAGCAAGGTGGACGGAGAAACCACCACGATATTCTGTTCGTACGCTGTTTTAAAGAAGGTGTTATCCTGCTCCAGTGCGAGGAGAAACGCCCCCTCGATCGGCATAAAAAGCAAGACGAAATCGAGTGTCCGTACTCCGCTGAGCTGTTCGTACCGTTTTGTGCTTAGCCCTTTAATATGGGAATGGATCGAGAGAAGATGCTGTTTCAGCGCATGTGCGCGATCTTCATCGTTTTCGGCACGGATAAAGGCGTCGTAGGCGACCAAGGAAACTTTCGAGTCGATAATGATGTCTTTGTTTTGCGGCAGATGGACGATGACGTCGGGGCGGAATTTTTTCCCCTCTTCGTCGCTGAGGGTACTTTGCACTTCGTACTCATGCCCCTCACGCAAACCCGACTCTTCCAATATCCGTTCGAGCACGATCTCTCCCCAGTTCCCCTGGGTTTTATTTTCCCCTTTGAGCGCCTGGGTGAGGTTGATGGCATCCTGACTGAGACGTTCGTTGAGAGTTTTGAGGCGAAGGATTTCGTCTTTGATGCTTTGTCGCTCTTTGGCGTCGTGAATAAACTGCTCTTTACTCTGGGTTGCGAACTGGGCGATCTGCTCGCGAAACGGTTTGAGGAGCAAATCGAGCCCTTTGGTATGGGCTTCATCAAATGTTTTCGCTTTTTGCTCGAAAATCTGCGCCGCCAGCTGCTCAAACTGCACTTTCATCTGTGCCTTCGCTTCATCCAGAAGGCGAATTTTTTCTTCAAAAGAGCGTGACGACTCTTCGTGCCGGGTATGGAGCACGGCGAAATCTCTCTCTAAGGCATGGTACTCTTTTTGGACGGTGTCGAGTTCTCCTTGGATTTTTGTTTTCAGTGTCTGTTCTTGGATATACAGGTCCTGCAGCTGCAGTGCACGCGCTTCGAGTAGCGCGTAGTGTTGGCGGGATTGATTCCACATCCATCCGAATGTTCCGGCGGCGGCAAGGCCTATAAGGGTCGTTATTTCATACATCATAAAAGCGATTATAGCCCATGAGGGCTAAGAGCTAAAAAAGTTGGCAATCTGCCCTATTTTTTCTCCCCGACAGCCGTTCCCAAATATCCCAGTGCCCCTACTGCACCGGCGAGACTTTGCTGCCAGTCGGCAGGCATAAAGACCACCTTCGAATTACCCGATTCGCTCAGTTTTTTGACACTGTCGATATAGTGCTGTGCAAGGAGAAAATGGGGTGCCGCTTCCCCTCCGGAAATCCCCTGAGCTACCCGCTCCATCGATTGGCGATCCCCTTCGGCAAGTTCCACTTTAGCCTGAGCGTCCAGTTTTGCCGCTTCCAGCCTTCCCTGCGCTTCGAGAATCATCGACTCTTTGAGCCCTTCCGCTTTTGCGATAGCGGCCCGTTTTTGGCCGTCGGCGATCAAAATCGCCGCTTCCCGCTCACGATCGGCTGCCGCTTGCCGTTCCATCGCCTCTTGAAGATTTTGGCTAGGACGGATATCCTGAACTTCCAGATTGCCCAGCGTCAGTCCCCATCCGCTCAGCGAATCACGGATTTTTTCCGCAACTTCGGCTTTAATGACATCACGCTGAGAGAGGGAAGCGTTCAACGTCATCCCCCCGATCACCGCGCGCAATGTCGTGGTTGTCATATTCGCAACGGCATTTTCAAAATTGCTGATCGAATAGGACGCTTTCCCCGGATCGGTAACACGGTAAAAGACCACCGCACTGATGATGACGACAGCGTTGTCTTTGGTAATGACCTCTTGTTCGCGCGTTTGCTGAATCAGCTCTTTGGTGACGATTTTATATCCGACGATGTCCACGATAGGGATCAGCAAATGAAGCCCGGGCAAAAGGGTAGTATGGTATTTTCCCAGCCGCTCGACTACCCACTCTTCCCCCTGCGGAACGATTCGAACCATTTGCGAAAGGCTATAAACTACCGCAACGACCAGTACCAGTGAAAAAATAATACTTACATCCATAGTAAACCTCTTCTTAAATTTTTTCGACGACGAGCGTATTTCCGCTCAGCTTCACAATCCGTACTTCCGACCCCTCATCAATCTCACTCTCTGAGGAAACAGCAGGCCAGTGCCGACTTCCCACGATAGCTTTATAGAGTTCCACCTCTCCTTCTTGATGAGGGGATAGTACCGTTTTTGCAATTCCGGTAATCCCTATAAATTCGTTATGCGTTCCGACACGCTCTACGTCATCGTCACCAAGACGGCGTATTTTAAAAATAACGGCTCCCGCAATCATGAAGACCGATGCAACGATCACTTGCCAAAAAAATGCCTCCGGATAAAAGTAAGCGACGGCAGCGGCAACAATAAACCCGATTCCAGCAAACAGAGCAAAAAATGTCGGTAGTGTCATCTCCACAACAAATGCCACAACCCCTAACATCAGCCATATAAAATAGGACATTGCCACCCCCTTATTTTGATGGATTCTTCTTTACTAAAAGTAGAGTACTCCGTTCGCCCTTATTCAATCCTTATTAACAAAAACTATTAAAAATAAGCGATTCCCAAGAAACGGTTCACTATTATGACGGCATGAAAATATCTGTAAACGCCCCCTGCCCCTGCCACAGCGGCAAAAAATACAAACAATGCTGCCAGCCCTATCATAAAGGGATCCTCCCCTCCGATGCCGCTCGACTGATGCGTTCGCGATACAGCGCTTTTGCACTGGGCTTAGCCGACTATATCATGGCGACCACCCATCCGAATAATCCCGACTATACAGAGGATAAAGAGAACTGGAGACAAAGCATCCTGAGTTTTTCAAACACTGCCCGTTTTTTAGGTTTGAAGATTCATGACTTTATTGACGGGAACGAAGAGGCGTTTGTAACGTTTGAGGCCCTACTCGACGGCGGCATCCTCAAAGAGAAAAGCCGCTTTCTAAAAGAAGGCGGAAAATGGCTTTATGAGAGCGGAGAGTTTAAAGAATAATGAGCGCGGTTTACTGCGCGGGAGCTTTGTTCTTTGAACATATCAAATTAACGTAACGGATTCCCGTTGATGACGAGACGAAAACCGATATCGTTGGCAATCAAATCGGGGCGCGAATATCCCCGAAACGAACTTCGAAGACACAAATATCCCGTTTTGTAGCTTCCGCCGCGGCGCACCTTAAACGACTCCCCTTCGGCTCCGCCGATGCGGGGGCTTCCGTCGCTCGGCGCTCCGTTGTAGTTGGCGAAAAAGTCGTCTTCGCACCATTCCCATACGTTTCCGAGCAGCCCGTAAATCCCTAAACGATTAGGCAGTTTATCATCAACAATCGACGTCCGTCCGTTAGAGCTGTATTCATAAATAGCGTAGTCATCCAGCAGCGCTTCGGAATCTCCGAATGAAAAGCGGGTATTTCCTCCCGCTTTGGCGGCATATTCCCACTGCGCTTCGGTCGGTAACGCGTAAAAACGTGTTTTCCCCTCAAAACGGTTCATCAGCTCCACGTAGGCTTTGGCGTCAAACCAGCTCACCTGCTCCACCGGATGGCGGCGGGAACTCTCCTCTTCAACTTTGTCATTTTTAAAAAAGGAAGGGTTAACACGGGTAAGTTTGAAATACTGTTCTTGCGTCACAGGGTATTTCGCGATCCAAAACCCGCCCAGTCTTACGGGGTGTTCAGGCGATTCGACCTCTCCTCCCTCATTATATTGAGGGTTGCGTCCCATCATATATTCTCCGCCGTCGACATACAAAAACTCCATACCGATCGAATTCGTAAAATTTCTGGGAGTTTCTACCGCGGCTGCCGCGGGTGTTTCTTCGGCTTTCTTTTTGAAAAAATCGAACAAGGTGAACCTTTTTAAATATGTTTATTCTACTTAATGAAAAGAGACATAGCAAAAACCGTTCACATCTGAATAAAAAGGAATCGTTATCGTCTCATATATATACTATTCTTTGAATTGTTTTAAGTGTGTATTTAAGATGTCGGTCATATCGTTCAAATGATCAGCTGCAGCGGCAATTTCTTCAACGCTCCGAGCATTCGTACCGCTTAATTTGTTAATCTGCTGAATCTCTTTATTGATCGCGGCAATCATCTCTGCGGTATGGGTTATAATGGAAACGGTCTCTTCCGTAGTCTTGGTTGCATTCAACATTGATGATGAGGCTTTTTCAATTTCCTCTTCCGCTTCAGTTGATATCTCAGCCAGATCATGCATATTTTTGGAACTGATATTCATCTCTTCGCTCGTCTCCATTATGGCCTGAACAATAATATTGATCGTCGATTGAATCTCAACCAAGCTTTTTTGAGTCCGCTCGGCAAGTTTTCGGACCTCATCGGCAACGACGGCAAAACCGCGCCCGTGCTCACCGGCTCGTGCCGCTTCGATAGCGGCATTAAGGGCAAGGAGATTGGTCTGTTCGGCGATATCGGAAATCATATCAAGCACTTCTTTAACTTGCTTGGTGTCTTCACTGAGTTGTTGAATACGTCCTGCCATATCATTTTCGGTTTGCGAATTTTTTTGAACCTGCGTCGTTAATGCGGTTATTTTGAAAACCGTTTCACTTAAAGCATTCCCCGCATCAAAAATTTCTATTTTATTCTGAGCCACTTTATTGATAATATGCTGAGTATCTTTATTAATATCCTCAATTTCACGGGCAACCTGAGTGATGACGTCAACGGTCTCTTCAACCGTTTTTCCTACCTGTACCGATGATGTCGAAAGTTCATACGCTACCGATGCATTTTCGTTAGATGTATTTTTTGCTTCACCGATAAATTTGCTTAGTTTAAGACGAAGTTCTTCCAGATGGGATGCAATATGCGTTATTTCATTGTTTCCGTTCATTTGAAACGGTCGGCTGAGATCCAACGCGGCAATTTGACCGATCTGAGCAGTCAACGGTTTGACCCCATCGAGAACCAATGCGATAATTCCGAATCCGACTATTACAACAAGTAACACTAATATCGCTAAGACAAGATTGGAATATTTTGTCGAATTGGCACTCTTCGCAAGACCTTGAGACTCGGTCTTGACTTGTTGAATATGTTCGTCACTCCATCCGTTTAAACGGGTGCTCAGCTCTTCGGCGTACGGATCGAGTTTGCCCATCCATACATTACCCGCTTCCGGCCCCCCTTCGATATATGCCCCAGCCATTTTTCTGCCGATTCCGTAATACTCGTTTAAATCGTGTTTGAACTTTTCCAATTCGGCTTTCTTTTGAGCATTATCGCGTTGCGCCGCTATCATTTGATCCAAAAGGGCATCGGCATCTTTATAATATTTTTCCGCTTCATCAAATCCGTCATCATACCCTTTTGCACCGCGGGTTGCTGAGATATCGGTAAGCCACTGCTGAATCTGTATGACATTGATTTTCAGATTGATATAGTTCATTGCATGGGGTATCGTCTCTTTGCTTTGTATTTCAAGTTTTGTCTCCATATCAGCCGTTGACATATAAACCCGAACGATACTTGCCAGCAGGAAAAATGTGATAATCCCCATAATTGTTTTCAATATTAGCCTAATAGAAAATTGGTGCACCCAACCCATCCGTAATTCCTCCGTTTTTCAATTTTTTTTATTCTTTTTATTCTTTTTTGTAAAGCGTATAAAAGATACTCACTCATAATCCCTAAATTTTATCTGAATTGTCATTCCAAAGGTTTTCTTGACAACCCGCTTCGCTATAGTTTATAATGTCGCAATAAAACAATGACCTGTCGATGACATCTCACCTAAAACTCGCCGATTAAATCCACTACACTTTAAGGCATTCCACGCATGAGCGATACCGCAAAAACTCCTCGAAACAACTCGAAAAACCGAACCCATATACCGGTTGACGGCTTTACGATTGAAGCACTCCGCACTAAAAAACTTGAAGATCTCCTTGAGATTGCCACCTCGTTAAGTATTGAAGATCCTAACGAGCTCAAACGTCAGGATTTGATTTTTGAAATTCTCAAAACACAGGTTCAGCAAGGGGGATTCATCCTCTTTACGGGAATTTTGGAGATTATGCAAGACGGCTACGGCTTCTTGCGTGCCGTCGATCAGTCTTTCAGCGACTCGATGCACGATGCGTACGTTTCCAGCACCCAAATCCGCCGTTTCGCACTTCGTAACGGGGATATCGTTACGGGTCAGGTACGCGCACCGAAAGATCAGGAGCGCTACTACGCCCTCCTAAAAGTCGAAGCGATCAACTACCTCCCTCCCGAAGAGTCGAAAAAACGTCCGTTGTTCGAAAACCTTACCCCTCTCTATGCACTAGAGCAGATCAAACTCGAATACCAGCCGACGAAACTCACCGGACGTATGATGGATCTCTTCGCCCCTATCGGTAAAGGGCAGCGCGGACTGATCGTCGCACCGCCGCGTTCAGGTAAAACAGAGTTAATGAAAGAGATCGCCCACGGTATCACCAACAACCACCCGGAAATCGAACTGATGGTTCTCCTCGTCGACGAACGCCCCGAAGAGGTTACCGACATGGAACGCTCCGTCAAAGGTGAAGTTTACAGCTCTACGTTCGACGAGCCGGCCAAAAACCACGTCAAAGTCGCCGAAATGGTGATTGAGCGGGCGAAACGCCGCGTCGAGCTCGGCAAAGACGTCGTGATCCTCCTTGACTCGATCACCCGTCTCGCACGTGCGTATAATACCGTGACGCCGAGTTCGGGAAAAGTTCTCTCGGGCGGGGTGGACGCCAATGCACTCCACAAACCGAAACGGTTCTTCGGTGCGGCGCGTAATATCGAAAACGGCGGAAGTTTGACGATCATCGCAACCGCCCTCGTCGAGACGGGAAGCCGCATGGACGAGGTTATTTTCGAAGAGTTCAAAGGGACCGGTAACTCCGAAATCGTCCTCAGCCGTAAAATCTCCGACCGCCGTATCTTCCCGGCGATCGATATCCTCAAATCGGGAACCCGTAAAGAAGAGCTTCTTCTCGGACCGGACGTACTGCAAAAAGTATTTGTCCTTCGTTCGATGCTGCATAAACAAGAAGACGAAGTCGAAGCACTCCGTTTCCTCTACAATACTATGCTCAAAAGCAAGTCCAATATCGAATTCCTTGACAGCATGAACGAGTCGACCAAATAAGATGAGAGTCGGGGTCTTTGACAGCGGTGTCGGGGGTTTAAGCGTCGTCAAATCGCTTTTGGAACATAAACTCTTCGAAGAGATCATCTACTTCGGGGATACCGCCCGCGTCCCTTACGGGGTCAAAGATCAAAACACGATCATCCGATACTCTCTCGAAGCCCTCGAATTTTTCAAAAACTTTGAAATCGACCTTCTCATCACCGCGTGCAACACCGTCAGCGCCTACGCTCTTGATGAGATGAGAGAACACAGCCACTGCGACGTTATCGGGGTCGTCGATCCGGGGGTATTGGCCCTTAAAAATGCGATCCCCTCGAATGATGCCAACATCCTCATTCTCGGAACCAAAGCGACCGTCAAATCGGGAGCATACGAGAAAGGGCTTCGCTCCCTCGGCTACCAAAACCTCAGTGCCATTGCAACCAGCCTCCTCGTCCCTATTGTCGAAGAGGGGCTGTATGAAGGGGAAGTGCTCCAAAGCGCACTGCATCACTACTTCGGTTCGTTAGAAAAAACCCCCGATGCGATCATCCTCGGATGTACCCATTTTCCCCTTGTCGCCCGTGCGATCGACCGCTATTTCGAGGGGAAAAGTTCTCTCATCCACTCGGGTGAAGCGATCGTCGAGTATCTGGAGAGCCATTACGATTTCACAAAACGGTTTGAAAAAACAAACCTCAAGTTTTTTGCCTCCGAAAATCCCGAAGGGCTTCGCCGCGTCGCCAAAGAGTGGCTGTCACTGTAATCTAAAATTTATCGTAACCACGGTAAACTCTCTTACACAAAATCAAAGAGGTCTCAATTGGGCACATCCGAAGTCTTAGCGTTAAAATACCGTCCTCGACGTTTCGAAGAACTGATCGGACAGGAGAGTATTTCCCAGACCCTTTCTCTCGCCCTTGATTCCAAACGCCTCTCTCACGCGTATCTCTTTTCCGGACTTCGCGGTTCGGGTAAAACCTCGACCGCACGTATTTTCGCCAAATCGCTTATCTGCGAAAACGGCCCGACGTCATCCCCGTGCGACGTGTGCAGCCACTGTGTCATGGCAAACGAGGGACGCCATATCGACATCATCGAGATGGACGCCGCATCCAGCCGTAAAATCGACGATATCCGCGATCTGATCGAACACACCAAATACCGCCCCGCCAGCGCAAACGTCAAAATCTTCATCATCGACGAAGTGCACATGCTCACCAAAGAGGCGCATAATGCCCTCCTTAAAACCCTCGAAGAGCCGCCCGAATACGTCAAGTTCATCCTCGCGACGACCGATCCGCTGAAGCTCCCTCCGACGATTCTGAGCCGTACGCAGCATTTCCGGTTCAAACGGATCAGCCACCCCAACATCGTCCACCATCTGAGCCATATCCTCCATCTGGAGAATATCGAGTATCAAGCCGAAGCACTCGATATTTTGGCGCGCAGCGGTTCGGGGTCTTTGCGCGATACGCTGACCCTGCTCGATCAGGCGATCATCTACTCCAAAGGGTTCGTCGACGTCAAAACGGTCGCCGATATGCTGGGGCTTTTGGACCCCGACTACATCAGCCGACTCTTTGACGCCATTTTTGCCAAAGACCGCACCGCTCTTACCGCTATGCTTCAAGAGCTCGAAGCGTACGAATCGGAGATGGTGATCGACGAACTGATCGCCTATCTCAAAGAGCGATTGTATGAGGGGGATCACCGTTTCAGCCCGCTGGTGATCGAGCGGTTTTTTAGAATCCTCAGCGATGCCAAAACCCTTTTTGCGATCAATGCCGACGGCGGATTTGTCGTGAATCTCGTCCTCTTTAAAATGATCGAAGCGCTCAAAATCAAAGAGATCGATGAAATGATCGAATCGCTTGAATCGCGTGTCTCCCATTCATCGGCCAAAACCGCGGCTTCGCCGACACACAATGAAGCCGCCGAAACGCCGAACATCCGTGTAACGCCGGCTCCCGCTCCGGTAAAATCACAGTTCGAGCAGTTGTGCGAGCGGATCAGCGATCGAAGCGCGGAGCTGGGGGTATGTTTTAAAAACAACGTTTCGTTCCTCTCCTACGAAGAGAATACTCTCACCTGGGAGAGCTGCGCCGAGGGGGATGACAAAGAGCTGCTCAAAAACAGTTTCGGCATCATCCGCCAGTTCGTCCGCGAGATCTACGGCATCGATACCCAGATCAAATCGCAAGGGTGTACGAAGAGCGCGGAAGAGCTCTCTCCCGCTCCCACCCCAGAAGAGCCCTCAATCACCGAAGTACCTGCCGAAGAGACGATTAGCGAGAACGACTCCATGATCGAAGAGGTCGAGATCGGTGTCGGAAGCTGTGTAAGCCAATGCGATGAGAGCAGTGTCAAAGAATTGGACGGCGGCGACGTCCTCAAAGAACCGATGATCCAAAAAGCGGCAGAGCTGTTCGAAGCGACCAAAATTACCGTCCAGTCCAAGGTTTAAAAAGAATTTAAGAAAAACCTTGCTATTAAGGTTTTTTTCAGCTATACTTGCCGTTAAGAAAGATGATTTAGAGTTTCATCTTTGGTTTGCTTTTTATTGAAGACCTTTTAGTTAACAGTACGATCTACCTTAGAATACTCCACTTTATATTTTCGGCCACCTTGAAAAAGGTGTATTTTTAACACAAAGGGTTTACTATGGCAGACGTACTAAACGGAACCGTTAAATGGTTCAACAGCGAAAAAGGTTTTGGATTTATCCAACAAGATAACGGCGGTAAAGATGTATTCGTACATTTCCGTCAAATCAACAGCACTGGTTACGGCCGTGTTTCTCTTGACGAAGGTCAAAAAGTGACTTACACTGTAGGTCAAGGCGAAAAAGGCCCACAAGCAGAAAACGTTACAGCACTGTAACTTCTTCCCCTCGGGCAGATTCTTCTGCCCGTCCCTCTCCCTAAATCATTTTACTAAGACACTATTGGGTGTTTTTCCAAGCCGATTTAAAAGGACCATTATGGACAGCAAAGAAGCCGTTTTAAGCGCATTAAAAGAGGGTAAAAAACTTACCAGCACCATTACGGGACTCCAATACACCCTTATCGGCGGACAGCTCCACGCCCGCAGCAGCGAAAAAACCGACTGGCACGAAAGTGAACTCCGTTTCGACAATCCCCCATCATGGCTAAACCTTCGCGCATAAGCGAAGGTCCTTATGTCCGAATCCCTACGATTCCGCTACCAAACCCTCGAATTTATCAATACGGATATCCACGTCCGAACCCTCCGAGATACACAGCAATACTTTGATACCGACGGCATGGCCGAAAAGCTCGGAATATCATCCGCCTCGTGGCCGCTGTTCGGAGTAATCTGGGATTCGAGCAAAATTCTCGCCCACCTGATGAGCGATTTTGATATAGCTGGGAAACGAATTTTGGAGGTGGGATGCGGGATAGGCTTGGCCAGTCTCGTCCTCAACCACCGATCCGCCGACATCACCGCGACCGATTACCACCCCGAAGCGGAACGGTTTATGGATGAGAACGTCCGTATCAACAACGATCAGCACATCCCTTTTATCCGAACCGGATGGGGAGATTTAGACGATGCGCTTGGGAAATTCGACCTCATCATCGGCAGCGATCTTCTGTATGAGCCTGACCATATCCATCTTTTGGCGGGATTTATCGACCGCCATACCGAACAAGCGTGCGAAGTGATCATCGTCGATCCGGGACGCGGCAACCATGCCAATTTCAGCAAAAGAATGGTGGGGCTCGATTTCTCCCATACCCAGAGCAAACCGCTCGATACCGCCTATCTTACCCTCCCCTTTAAAGGGCAGCTTTTACGCTACAAACGTTAGAAATTTTCAACTCTCCTGTGCTACTCTTTCGTACTTTACCATAACGAGGTACTCTATGTTTCTGCACAAACACATCGACACGATCGAAGCGGCTCCCCAAAAAGCGGGCAAAGGGGTAGCTATGAAAATGCTCCTCTCTCCCGATGAATCCCCCAACTTTGCGATGCGTAACTTTACGATCGAAGCGGGAGGGCATATGCCGCTGCATACCAATACGGTCGAGCATGAACAATACGTCCTCAGCGGACGGGCACGTGTCGTGATCGGGGATAAAACGATAGAAGCGGGGGCGGGAGACGTACTGCTCATCCCCGCAGGGGTGCCTCACAGCTATGAGACACTCGGTGATGAAACGTACAGTTTTCTCTGTCTCGTACCGAAGGGGACGGACGTTATCGAAGTATTAGCGTGCTAAATTAGTTATTGGTTCCGCGTACAACACGTTTGACGTCATTGATCCCGTCGCCCACACCGTCACTGAACTCTTTGACGGTGCAGCCGCTCAACATCAACATTCCTATCATGACCACCAATACAAAACGGATCATATTTCCTCCTAAATTTTTAAATAGATGCGGAATTATAGCCCGTTTGCCGTTCACAATAGGTTTATCATTGGATATCATTGCGCTATGAAAAAACAGATCCTTTTTGACAATGACGGCGTCCTCGTCGACACCGAACACTGGTACTACACCGCCAGTGCCGAAGTGCTCGATTCATACGGTTTTATCCTCACCCCCGAGCGCTACCGCGACATCATGATCCATGGACTCAGTGCTTTTTTGATCGCCGAGGAAGCGGGGGTGCCGATCAGCGAAACCGACAAATGGCGCGCCCAGCGCAACGAGCTCTATCAGCACTATCTGCGCACCGAAGAGATCGCCATCCCCGGAGTGCGGGAGGTGCTAGAGGAGCTATCCGAGCATTATCGCATGGGGATCGTCACCTCGGCGCTTCGATGCGATTTCGAACTCATTCATGCCACGCGCGGGATCACCGATTATATGGATTTCGTCCTCTGCAGCGGCGAATACCCCCGTGCCAAACCCTACCCCGACCCCTATCTGCTGGGTCTGGAGCGTCTGGGGGGTGAGAAGCATGAGACGATCATCGTCGAGGACTCCGAGCGGGGACTGCGCTCTGCAGTGGATGCGGGGATCGAGTGCGTCATCGTCCACAACCGATTTACCGAAAACCACGATTTTTCCAAAGCGACCCATCGGATCAAAACGATCGACGAACTGGTCACTCTTTTGAAAAAACTCTAAATCAGCTTTTACGAAATCCGAACATCTCGAGCGAGCTTTTCGTCGCACGGGCGATGATACTCTGCTCGGGTCTGAGCATCGCGTCCGATATCACCTTTACCGCCCCTGCTATCTCCTCAAACCCGTGGGTCGGATAGGTGCTTTGCAGTACGAGGCGATCCATGCTCATTTTGTTAAGTACCTCGGACTCAAATGAGCCGATATTACCTGCCCCCAGTGCGAGCAAAAAGTTCGGCAGTTCGCCGTTCTCGCGTGTCGCGTTTAGAATAATCCCCCGACACTCTTTCAACAGCGCACTCAGCGCCTCATCCAGATACGATTCCTCGATCACGAGCGGTTTGTCTGATCTGGGCAGCAATGCGCGGTCTGCATCACCCGATACCGAAAACGCGATGCAGTTGCTATCGGCTTGGTCGCTCAGATGCAGCGGCAGTGAGTAAAAGATGCTCCCGTATTCGTCTGCGATCTCTTTTGCTTCTGCGATCTCTGAGGAAGTTTTGGGATGGATAAAAAACATCTGCACCATCGACTCTTCCATAATATCATCGAGATTGTCGAAAAAATCGCCATCCGCGCGGCATAGATTGACATCGATCGTCATGATTCCCCTTTGAACTGTTTCTCGTATTCGGGTATGCAAATGCGGTTCTATCCGCTATCATTGCACCACTAAGACAAAGGGACGATTATGGACGGCAGAGAACGCAAAAATATCATGTCAGGCAAACGAGTGAGCATCGTCCTCAAAGAGGATCAAAGAACGGGGAAACTGACCGAGGGGATCGTCCGCGATATCCTCACCAAATCGCCGAATCATCCGCACGGGATAAAGGTGAGGTTGATGAGCGGGGAAGTGGGACGGGTCAAAGAGGTGTTTTAAATCTATCACACTCTCAATGAAATTCGTATTGCTGTGATTATGAAAACTGCGAATACTATCCACAATAATTTAGGAACAAAACATTTTATTTGAGTTTTATAATTTTCAAGAGCAAAACATTTTTGCGACAATAATAGAATAATGAAAAGTTGTAAAAAAATTCCAAATGCTAATCCAATAAGATAACTATATCCTCGTCCAAAGATGAATATAAATCCCTGACTGATCATCCATGCACCTGGTATAAATGGTAAGCTTATTATCTGGCCAATATTACCTATAAATCCTCCAACCATATACGTCACTGGAAATATAACGGCATATAAAATAGCCCATATAATGTATCTTTGAGGGATTTGTTTAATGCTGTACATTGTGAACATCCCTAACTTTCCCTGAATTATCAAAATAGATAATCAAACCATTATAATCCAAAAGACTGCAATACCCTAAATTGTACTCAATATTATCCATTTTATCCTTATCAGGTTTTCCGAGCATTTCAATAACTTCATGTCTTGTCATGCCTTCTCTGAGTAATCGGTTATTGACATCATTTGCCTGAGTTCCTCGAAAACAATAAGTGTCAGTTTCATTTGTCTGCTTCGTAAACCAAACATTTCTATCAAATCGTTCAACTCCATAAGGGCCTATTACGATCCAATAGTTAAAAATTACCAATAGAATAATTCCAATAATTTGAAATACAATCAAAAATAATCCGTATAAATTTTATTTGTTAAATAATAGCATTTTTTATTATGCTTTAGGATAAAAAAGTAATATTTACCTCTTTCCCCTTACTATTCCTCTTCACATACTCCACTATCATCCCGTGAAACCGCGCGAACGCGGCGGGAAGCTGAACAGCGTCAAAATAGCCGCGTACCCCAGCTTCGCACCACTCCTGCAGCTCGTCATAACTCTCGAACTCGTATCCGAAAGCGTTTAACAGCCGCGCGGTATAGGCATCCACGACCATAGCGGGGCGGGCGCAGGCGTAGCACAGGATTGAGTCCGCCGTCTCGGGACCGATCCCCTTTTGGGATAGCAGCCAGTCGCGGTCGACCGAGAGAGCAAAGGTTTCGAAATCGCCGAACTCCTCGATCAGGTTATGGGACAATCGGATGAGATTGGCCGCTTTGGCTTTGAAAAGTCCGCTCGGGCGGATCAACTCCATCAAGGTTTCGTGATGGGTTTGGGACAAAAGATCGGGATCTAAAATCTCCGCATTTCGGAGATTATCAAGTGAGACTTTTACCCTCTCCCACTGGGTATTTTGGGTCAGCACCGCCCCGACAACGACCTCAAAGGTGCCGTAGGAGGGCCACCACAGCGGCGGAGAGTTCTCTAAAAGTTTCAGTTTTTCAAGTGCGCTGAAAAGTTCCCAAGAATCACTCAGTTCCACCGCTTATTCCTCTACCCACGCATCGGTTCTAAAGACCCGTCCGTCATCGAAGATTTTGAGTTTGAACGCCTCGGTGCATTTCCCCTCTTCGAGATTCATCACGGCGATTTGGAGGATTTTGCGGCATTTTTCAGGGACTTCGAACCGTCCCGCCACACCCGTCAAAAAACGATCCAGCGGCACTTTGGCATCCATCCCGATCACGTTGTCGCGGCATCCCGAGAGGCCGATATCGGTGAGGTATGCCGTCCCCTCCACGATCTGGAAATCATCGCTTCCTACATGGGTATGGGTTCCGATGATGCCGCTCACTTCTCCCGCGAGGAGCATCAGCATCCCCCGTTTCTCGCTGGAGGCTTCGGCATGGAAATCGAGGAAGATGTGATCGACTCCGTCGTTTTTCAGATTCGCCACGGTGTCGCGGGCGCATCGGAATGCGTTATCGACGTAGGGCATCCCGTAATGGCCCATGATGTTGAGCACCGCGAGTTTCTCCCCCGCGACGTCGAAGATACGGCATCCCGTCCCCTTGACACCCTCGGGGTAGTTGTGGGGGCGGAGCATCGGGAGGCTCTCCAAGAGCGGTTCGACCTCTTTTTTGTCCCACGTGTGGTTCCCGCCGCTCATGCAATCGATCCCCATCGCCAGCAGCTCATGGGCATTTTTCATCGTCACCCCGAACCCGTGGGAGGCGTTTTCGTAGTTGGCGATGACAAAATCGATCCCGTGCTCGCGCCGAAGTTTGCTCAAGTGCTCTTTGATCATCATCCGTCCCGGACGGCCGACGATATCTCCGATAAACGCTATTTTCACTCTTTCTCCTCTCTTAAATCCTCTCGAAGTTCTGCGATTCTCTGACGGAAGTTCTCGCTGTCGCCGTAATCGAAGAATTTTTTATAATTGCCGTGCATCGATTTCACCCGCGTAGCGTGGCGTATCGGACACCAGTACTGCTCGGTCCGTCCGGCGATCTCGGTGATGTATCCCATAAGGCCGTTGAAATAGCTGCAGTAGAGGCAGTTGAATTTTTCGATGACGTTGAGATACGCAAGGCGGTGACGGTCGATGATGATGTAATCGTTCCGCTTGACCTTGGTAATCTTGTAGATCGGAAAACAGATCCACTGATAGATCGTCACAAAAGCATCCAGGATCAATGCCGGGAACAAAACCGACCAGATGACGGGGGCACTCAAAAGATTGAGAATCGGAGCGGTAAAGAGATAGCGCCATGCACCCTGCCGCTCTTTTCGGTACGAGGCCAGAATCTCATCGCGCTTTTTCGTGATCTCGCAGGTGAATTTTTCATACTCCTGCTGCAGTTCCGCTTCCAGCTCCGATTCGAGTGCTTTGATCCGAGCTACGAGTTCGTCAATCTTTTGGTGTTCCATCCCGAACCTTTACATTGTATTGCGCAACTATACAACAACACACCAAAAGCTCAGCTAAGCCCCTTGCAGCAGGCTTTGTTATAGTGTAAAAAGCGGGGATTACCGCTGCCGTGGAGAGCCGATTTGCCCCTTTTGAAAAGGGTTAACATTTTTGTAGCTATTACACTGAAATCGGATGTATAATTCGCTATTTAAAACAGAGAGAAAACACACAAACATGATGCCATCACGAGCGCTTACCCTTCGCCATCTTTTTCTCAAATTCCTCAAACCCCTTGTGCTGTTCGCAGCACTATCAGGTAGCTGTGCTACGGCTGACAATCTGCCCAATATCTGCAGCAGAGATCAGAACCCGAACGAATTTACCGTCCTAAGCTATCACGAAATCGCCGAAAAAAGCGAAACCCTTGATTCAAGCTATGCGGTTACCCCCGAACATTTTGAAGAGCAGGTGAATTGGCTGATGAAAAGCGGGTACCGCTTTATCAGTATCGATGATATTTTAAAGTACCGGAAAGGGAAAAAACCTTTACCGAAAAAAGCGGTTTTAATCACGTTTGACGACGGGTACCAGTCGGTCTATACCAACGCTTTCCCCGTCATACAAAAACACAAGATTCCGGTGGTCATCGCGTTGGTCGGCAGTTGGATGGAGGCCAAAGAGAGCGTTGATTTCGACGGGCATAAAATAGCCCGAAGCAAGTTCCTGAGCCAAAAAGAGATTCAAGAGATGGTACAAAGCGGATTGGTGGAGATCGCCAGCCATACCTACTCTTTGCATAAAGGGATCGTCGGAAATCCGCAAGGCAACAAGCAGCCCGCCGTCATCACACGCCAATGGCTGAGTGACAAGCAACGCTATGAAGACGAAAAAAGCTATAAACGGCGTATACACAACGACTTGGCGGCAAATAACACGTTTTTAGAGAACTATACGGGACAAAAGCCCCGCATCATGGTTTGGCCGTACGGCTACTACAACAAAGAGGTTCGCCAAATCGTAGAGCGCCTGGGTATGCCGATCGGGCTGACGCTCGATGATGGAAGCAATACCGCCATCACCCCGCTGTGGGGGCTTCGACGGATATTGATCGAAAAAAGCATGACGTTAAAAATGTTGGAACAGGACATATGGTCACGCAATGCGAATCTCACCGATAACGACAGAGTGACCAAAGCGGCCCATATCGATCTGGACTATATGTACGATCCCGATCCCGCACAGACGGAACGGAATCTGGGGGATTTGCTCGATCGTATCAAGAAGCTGGGGGTCAACACGGTCTACCTGCAGGCGTTTGCCGATCCCGATGCCAACGGCGCGGCAGACTATGTCTATTTCCCGAACCGAAACGTACCGATGCGCTCGGATCTGTTTAACCGCGTAGCATGGCAGATTGCAACCCGTACGCAGGTCAAACGTATCTATGCATGGATGCCGATGATGGCGTGGCAGCTGCCGAAAAACAACCCTGCGGCCAAAGATACCGTCGTAACGCTACAGGTTGATCCGACCCATCTGAATATGGGGTATCCGAGACTCTCCCCGTTTTCGCCCAAAGCGCAAAAAGTGATCAAAGAGATTTACGAAGACTTAGCAAAATCGCCACGGATCGACGGGATATTGTTTCATGACGACGTCACCCTCTCCGACTATGAAGACGACAGTACGTTTGCACGCAACCAGTATACAAAATGGGGGCTGGCACCGAGTGTGACCCAGATCAGATCGGATAGCCGTCAATTCGAGAAGTGGACAAATCTCAAAACGGACTTTTTGGATCAGTTTGCAATGCAATTGGCACAAATCGTACGGGACGAGCACCCCGGACTTAAGACGGCGCGCAATCTCTACGCCCAAGTCGCCCTCAACCAATACGCTGAAGAGTGGTACGCCCAGGGGCTCGCCGAGTCAATCGACAAATACGACTACACCGCTATCATGGCGATGCCGTATATGGAACAGGCACCCGACGCAAAAGAATTTTACGAAAAAATCGTCGAGCGGGTAAAGCAAGAAGAGTGCGGGCTGGAGCGTACCGTGATGGAACTGCAAACGGTTAATTGGAGAAAAAACGATGCACCGATTTCATCTGAGGAATTGAATGATACAATACAGCATCTGTACGGATTGGGAGTACATCATCTGGCCTATTACCCCGACAGCGTATTTAAAAATATCCCCGATGCCGACACGATGAGACAGGCGTTCGGGAA
>Ga0209340_1000719_pt1 | contig 31629 bp, 44 predicted proteins | sample EPASupsiteSAE323_FD_187266 | JGI IMG/M metagenome (GOLD analysis project Ga0209340, IMG submission 187266) | Bioremediated contaminated groundwater from EPA Superfund site, New Mexico - Sample SAE3-23 (SPAdes) (version 2) | ecosystem: Environmental > Aquatic > Deep subsurface > Groundwater >... | reverse complement strand
GGGAATGAAGAGGATAAGGAGGCACTACTGCGCTCATCCAGAGAACTTGGCTTTAAGCTGGTGGGGCCAGAGAAGAGACATGCCAGGCTTGGTATCAACAGGCTGGCAGTGAAGGGTAAGCGCAACCTGGACATCTTTGCAGGCAAAATCTCCTATGACTTTGGGGTGACCTTCTCCCACCAATAAATTGGCGGGCATCTGTCTTATGCGCTCACCCGGTTCTCCTCCGGGGTCATCCGCACTTTTAGCCAGTCATCTCGGCATCGAAGAGCTATTTCGTGTCCAGCGTTGAGATCAGCATCATACTTTAGTCCGCAGCAATGACATAGGATATATGATGAGCCATCCAGCCATTTTCTCTCGACAAGCCTTGATCCACAAACATGACAGGTCTTAGAGGTATATCTCTCATCGATGAGCAAAGTCTGATACCCCATCTCAGCCCTCTTCAGAGCGATATACTGTCTTTGCCTGCTATAGCTCCATTTGCCTACCCTCTTCCTCAGACCGGGCTTTCCATTGCCTCTGATATTGGTCTGATGGAACCTGGCATTTCCAATTGCCAGGTAATAGCTTTCAGTCAGCCTGGCTACATGATTGGCTAGACACCAATCATGGTACATGGCTACATTGGATCTCTTATGCCTAAGCAGCTTGAGCTTTCGGCCATTTCGAGATTGCTGCACTGAGGCTATGAGGGAGTCGTACTTATCGATCAGGCTAAGCTTTTCGGTTTCACAAAATAGCTCTTCATGAGGCATATCCCCATCTAGCAATACGATTGCCAGGGTTCTGTTCAGGCCCTGGTCTATGCCTCCGACAGAACTTGTTTCTTTCTCAGTGATCTCCTTGGATATAGAGATATGAGCATAATACTTCTTACCATGTTTGATGATCTCGAAGTCATTGATCTCACAGCCTTCGAGCTGCTTCAAGTGGTAGGGGGATGGATTCAAGGGAATATCCATCGGCCTGTTCTTTTCGAGCGTGGATACATGCATCCACAGGATGAATGAGTTCACACCCTGCTCAATCCTACCGGTTCTGTAATCAATCCTGCAAGGAGTTTTTTCCTGGAATTCTGGAACAGATGGCTCTCTCTTTACGAGTTTGGCAAGAGATTTCTCAGCCTTTTCTCTTGTTCTATCATCTTCTGCCGAGTCTATTCGCTCCTTGGCGCCTTCAAGCCATCTTTCCCAGTCAGTATGAAGCTTCCTGTATGATTTCCAGGACCAGATCACTTTATCTACACACTGATCTACAAATCCCGATGATAATCCTGTTCTTGATGCTATATCGTTGTCCCCAGTCAGTTTTCTCACAGTCTTTCTGTCAAGATCGGTATCATCGGATATTAGTGATGAGATACATGTAATACAGAAAGTAACCCTAGCCGTAAGATTATCCAGTTTATCAAGCTTCGCCTTAGTAGTAGCATAATGAATCGGAATCTTGAGGCTCTTGGTTACTATCATCCAATCATTATAGTGAGTATGATATGACATATAGTTATGGTATGCACAGCGAAAGTAATAGGTACGGGCTGTATCCCACGACTGAAGTCGCAGGGATTAGCCCTGCTTTTGTCCTAAATGAGGCAATGTGGCTGCGGGCGGTCAGGTCAAGGACCTTTGGGAACCTGGAGGTTAGAGATGCCTCTTCAGAGGACATCCTCATTATGAAGCTGATTGCCAACAGGACTGGGGATGCAGATGATTGTGCTGCCCTGATTTCGGCTGGCCTCGACTTTGATGTTATCTATGGGGAGATAGAATCACAGTTCCATAAGGCCGGGGAAGATGAGCAGAAAATCTGGATAACCTATATCGAGGAGGGCATAGGTCGGCAAGAGGAGGAATTCAATATGATGATTCCCATAGGCGATGAAATCTCTGCGCTTGCTGACGAGTATAGGGAGAGATTGTTACACAGACTCAAATTGAGCAAACATGCGGAACAATAGATATATTTGAAATTTATGGACTATTATCAAACGGCGTGCTGAGGCCGGTACCACCTGGTGGCCTATACCACTGGATGGCCCGATGCCTCTTGAGCCGGGGAGCCTGGCCCGCCGTTATATCTCCTCCTCCTCCTCGATGACTACTCTCTCCGGCGCTGCTAGCGCCAATGCCACGGCCCCATCGCGGCTAATCTATAGGGCAAACTGACGGCAGACCATTAGCGCCAGGGGATTTAAAATCTCCTATATCAGGAGTTGTGCCAGGAGACCGTGGCCAGAGGGGTATCTAGGTCACCAGGGAAAAGGCTGAGAACCTAAGAAAAGAGATCATAAAAGCTTGGATGCAAGGGATATACAGGCGAGACAAGCGCCGATACACAGCGCCCTACTCGCAGGGACCAATCACCATAGTGATGGCCTCATCTCAGCCAGTCTCACTAGTATGTAAGGCCCAGGCAAGGCAGCGCCGGAATTTCACACAGCGCCCTTCTCACGGGGACCCGATATCATAGAGATAATGGGCCTGCTCATGCCACGAGCCGTTACATACCCTTGCACCGCGTCTCTGCCGTCGTGTTTTCCCGGTTCGATATCTGAATGACGGCGTGCTACGCATATTACTGCGTGCATCTTACAGGCCGTCCCATGTTCAGATTGCCGGGCCGCCACTGACCTCTTTGGCCTTCCGAGCTTTGTCGGCATACTTTACCGAATGCATCGCACACCAAGTGCGTGCACCTCTTAGGGTTACCGGAGCTTTATCAGTGCGTCAAATCACGACATGCTCACACAAGACGCGGTAAACTACCTATATAATCATTAAAGATATATTTAGTTTTCGGTCCAATGTGGATTATATAGTCCTGAATGTTTGGACTTTATATACTCTGCCAGGTCTGAAGAATCCCAGGTTGAGCAACCACATCACCAGATATGGGCCTCAAAACATAATGGTATAGGAGGGAGGCAAAAGCCGTTTCTTAGAAGGAGAATAGAGACCGGTCGTATTCGACTTCTGCCAATAAATGGTACGTCAATAGACGATATAAGGCTTTTGGTATTGGCGATGTAAGCCCTGAGCATAACTTCACTACCCAAGACAGTTCTACTATAGAATAGAGTATTGGGAAGGCAGCGAGCAGGAGCCCACCGCCAACAGAGCAAGGATTAGATTCATAGATTATTAAGATATCGAGCCGTTGAATGTCCAAGGATATCCTCGACGAGAATCATCTTGAGCTCCCGGAATATGGCGAAGGAGATAACGAAAAGTGGCTAAGAAAGCAAAGGCGAAGAACGATGCTGTCATGACCGGTATCCTCGTAACCAAGTTCAAAATGGGCCTGATCAACGTTGAGGACCTGGAGCTGATGGCAAAGGACATATCCAAGACGGAGAGGTCCTCGGCCGCAATGAAAGTGTTGGCAGGTATAAGTGGCGCTGGAAGCAACCTGTGACCATTGGCCAAGCTCCCCACCTACGCCTGGCAATTGGGGGGATGAGGCAATTAAAATCACATTATGGGATGGATCTAATGCTTCATCCTCACCTCTGCCAGGAGTATATCCCCTCAAGAGATTCCCCTCGAATCTCTGAATTATTATGGGCTGTGATAGTACTTAACTATTATTGATGCTAGTCTCAGCTCCATATATGCGCGAGCGGAAGGCTTATATACATTATAAAGATTAAAATCAAGTTATACGCCGCCAGGATTTTGCCCCGCCCAGGCGGTTAAAAGTTCCCCTCCAGAGGCGGGGCTTTGACCCTTTTACCAGCTCAATCCTCAGGCTTTCAGACCAGACCGTTCTGATAATGGCTTCCTGGACTTCAGAGGCATTCTTCTCCACACCCAGCTGTACGACTTATGCCAGATCGGCTAGGTTGTTTCGAAGCTCTTATGGAATTCCCTTGATTATTGAATCATGACTCCCTACTCAATAGTCTTGAGTCATGATCCTTTATTCCTAGCTTTTGAGAGCTTATCGTTTATAAATGGCTTCCTACTCATTACTCCCGAGTCATTACTAATTAGTCATGAGTAATAAGTCAATAATAAAGACTAATGGTTCATGATTCAGGATTTGTTAAGATAAAAATTGATGGCTTATAAGGGGAAAGGCCAATCGTTAGAATTTCAGCTACATAAGCCATATACCGTAAAATTGCTGGACTCATTACTCCTGAGTACAGACTCATGAGTCAATACTAATTATCCTTGAATCATGAGTCAAGGATAATGACTAATGACCTATGACTCATTAATGACTATCAAAGCCGTGGAGAAGATTTTGCCATGGTAGATACAGGACTGAAACGCCCAGAAATCTGTGCGACGCAGACGCACGGTTTAGAAGTGGAAAAGAAGCCGACTGATATGTAATAACAGGCTATTACGTGAAAAAATGGGGTTCTTATAGATCACTGATTGGAAACGCCATATAATCAGGCCAAAATGGACCGCCTGATAAGTAATACCAGACTGATACGTAGATAGGACAGAAGGGAAATCTTTAATACACAAGTTACAATACGTAATTTTGGTGAGCCCATAATGCAAGAAGCCGAGATAGTAGAGATAACACGGTACGTCAGCACCCTAATTAACACCAGCGACTACCTGAAGGAAGCTCTCGGCAAAAATGACCTAGAAGTCAGAGTCGACGTGGTGCCAAGAGCCACGCCCTACAAGCAAGCCCAGGTACCCCAAACCATTGGAGACATCAGATCCAAAGAGATATGCAAAATGATGGCTACCAGGTGGGAGCTGGATGTTGGTACTGCCAGGAAACACCTGGAAGAGCTTGAAGGCAAGAAGCTTCAGATCACTCAAATAGTCAGAGCCATGGAAGGGGCCACTGAACTCGATGATAGCCTGGCCATGGTCATGGTAAAAGGATCAGGAAGAAGGAAGCTGCTGGTGCACAAAACGCCAGAGAAGACCTGGTCTAAGTTCATGAGCCAGGTTGGTACTACTAAGCAGAAATGCGAACAGGCCTAGAAGTAAAGGAGTAGAAAAGTAAAAGAAAGCGGATTCCGGCCCAGGCGCTCGCAACGCCTGGACAGGATTTCCCCATTGAAGGGGTTGATTCACATACCTAATGTAGCATTAGCCAGGTCCGACAACCCGGCATTACCAAGAATACATAAGTTAGTCCATAGGATAAATAGCTTTTGCAGCAAGCTACAATTACCTATCAGTTGGCCCTTTTTAGGGATACTATCTTTTAAAATTAGGCCAGGATGTCAAATATACGACCCCGGCCAGAACTGCGCACGATTAGACAATATTTATAAATCTAGCTTTAATCCAGGAGGCAAATCGTGACCTCTGGTGCCCTGGAAGCCAGGATTTCCCAGGTCGAGGTCAGGCCTCCTGAGCCCATAAAGCCGGGTACAGAGGGCGAGCTGGAAGCCACCAGGGCTCTCCTCCTGGAGGAATCCAACCGGGTATTAGAGCTAGAAGCCTTGGTCCAGGACCTCAGCGCCCGCATCAAGGTAGCCAACGACCTGGCCTCCAATGCCTACTCTGGAACGTTCACCAGGGATGCTGGAGCTCTGGTACTGGAGGTTCAGGAACTCCACAGCCAGCTTCGAAGGGATGCAGTCCACCTGGAAGCCCGGGACGAGAAGATCAGAGAGCTCGAGGCCCAGCTGGGAGCTATGGCCCGGCCGAGCAGCGAGAAGGTTGCCAGGGAGATGACCCAGCTGAGGGCCGAGGTCAACCGGCTCAAGATGGCCAATGCCGGCCTGATAGACGAGTACCAGCGCAAGTTCCAGCTCCAGGAACGCTGGATCAGGGATGCTATCAAGATCATAGAGCCCCTGGACCAGACCAGTCCAGAGATCCAGGACATCATGCACATGCTGCGTACCAGGCCCCAGGAGCTTCGTGAGGAGGTCATGGCCAAGAAGATCTCATACCAGGATGCCTTTGATGAGCTGGCCCCGATCCTCGTAGTGACCCTAAAACAGGTGGCTAAATCTCATGTCAAAGAGGTGGCCAAGACCAAAGTTTGTATCAGGGCTGAGTACCTGGCAATGCAGATGCAGACCCGCAAATCCATCACCACCCAAACTGCTATTGATCTCATAACCGGCCGTGAAGAGTTAGAGAAGCCCATCAGCAGGTCGATGGCACTCCGAGCCATGGAACTGGCCGCCCTCTCAAATCCTAAGCTCCTTTTTGAAGAAGTTGAGAGGAAGAAGAAGAGGCTAGTTTGGAGGGCAAATGAGTCTCCCGTTGCATGATACCAGGTTGGTACGGACTTTCCTCTGTACCATGTTGGTACGCTTGGGAGGTGAGCCCCAGGAGGTCAACTAAGAACCGACCAAGAGAGGGTATCATTTTGGCGTAATCCTATCTTTTGATCATCAAGGCGCTTTTCTTAGCGATTTCGACAAGCGCAGTCTTGGCCGATCTTATACCTTAATATGATAACTTTACTTTAGGGTATAAACATTCGAGGGTTTATTCGGGGGTATATTCGAGGGGATTGGGGGGACAGGTGTAGCTATATGCTCCGTACCAAGTTGGTACGGACTCAGAACAGTCTCTAAACATCAACAGTGTCATGGAATTAGAAGGGTCAAGATATATTCTTGAAAGCTCTGATTATTCGATGCAAAGAAGAATTGCTGTATATTATAGGGCTAGGCTTCAAGTTCCAGTTCTAACTCTTATTTAAGCCCTTAAGCTTTTATGCTCCAGTTAACTAATAAAATCTATTCTTTTGCTAACTATCTTCTGCCGCATATCGAACGCGCCCAAAAACTATGCCAAGTAGCAAAAAGGTAACTGGGGCAACTACTGCATAGCCAATAATTCCGATATTTCGGACTTGCATATCCCCAAGTGGCACACCAATTAAACCTGCTAGACTCAGGGCACTGCTGATAATCATAAGATACCGTACTGTTACTTCCAGCCTGCCTGCCTTGAATACAGGAGCTGCGGAGAGAAATGAGAGCGCAAAGAACCAATCCCATGCAAGTATATCTAAAGCATAAACTACAGATGGCCATTTGAAAGAAAGGAGCAGAGGAGCCAAAGTCTGTCCAGTGGCTTCAATCTGATGGCTTACAGTTAGTATAACGAAGTGGACGCTGGATGTAATACCTGCAAGAAGAACCATAAAAATAAGTGCCGTAAGACTGTATGCCTTGACATCGGAAGGCGCGTATGCATGAACTGCCACCATTGCCACAACCATCAAGGGCGCCATGAGGACTATGAGCAATTCCATAATCGAGAAGTATGGATCGCCAATTGGTTCTTGAGGGGATTTTAGGGAGAGGAGGCCGAGAGCTGTTGTAACCGCATATATTACCCCAAGGAAGAATACAGCCCAAGCTGCGGCTCTTCCGATTATGCGGTGCTGTGGCGTGAAATCTTCATGGTACACTATATTATCCTGAAAGAATGACCAATGTAATGAATTTTGCTGCTAACTAAATGTGCGTTATCACCTGCAGCTCTCCCTTTGGGGTGTCATGATGTACTCTTCAATAAGTCTCCAAGGGCCACCATCTACAGACATCTCATTTTTCCATGCAACTGCATTAGGATCGGCAGCATCAAAGGTAAAACGCAGTTTCATAGGCGATTCGCCCATAGATTCCATAATAAGGCGATCTCCGACTATTTGCCCTCTGAATATGAACGAGATGCCATTGCTATCCACACCTACAGCACGATACTCATTTGCGAGTGCATCCCAGCCAATGATCCACTTAGCTTCCCAGGTTAGTATCTTTTTATCATCGATGAACTGGTCCTGCTCAAATGTGCAGGAAAGCCAGAGACCATTAATAATCCATTTACATGTTGCCCGACCTTTCCCAATCATCTCAGGTGAACCAGGCCCCATACCATTGGCCTTTACAGTTCCGGTCCATGTGGCATTGGGATGAAACCTAACAAGTGCTTTTACTTCAGGTCCAGGTTTAAGTATGGTAGGCGTCCATTGGGCGCCTGTAGCCGGTGGGGCATCGGTGGATTGGTTGCTTATTCACTTCACCTCAATAATTCTTTTATCAAGAAAGTATAAATTCTTTATCTCTTACGGATAGTCATAGATCCTAGAGACTAACATCTCCTTTCTCGATTTCTTTATACCTAAGAGGACCATAGCACTCCCTCCTCCAAATCTTTTACCAGATTTCTCCTGAAATACCATCCTACTAGGCGAGCAATCAAGGCCTTTACAGGATTTATCCTGGCATCCACGTAGTACTGCCTGCCCTTGTCCAGCCATCCTCTATCCTTAAAATAACGGTAATCGGCATCACCATGGCCATACTGATGGGTTAGCCCAAAAGCCGTCTGCTGGGCTTTAAAGCCTATGAGGTTTATTAGCTTGGGCTTTATAGGTTCTCTCGATATCAAAGCCTTATAGAATTTCTCAGCGGCCTCGGCTATATCATTATCAATCTTCTTCTTAGCCTTCAGGGAGATCTTGCTATAAGGAGTCGTGAATCCCGCAGAGTGAACGAGGTTATACCCGGCAAACTGAGCTACTGCCATGCGATCTATGGTTTCCTTCAGCCCCAAGGCTCCGGTGGTACATATAATCATGGCCTTCTGGTTGAAGAACCTTGGACGATGGAGAGTGTAGGCAAATCTATCCAGGAAGTTTTTCATAAGGGCAGTGACATTAAAGGCGTAGACGGGTGTGGCAAAGATGACACCATCAGAACTGAGGATCTTTTTTTCTATTTCATCTCTATCATCCTTCAATGGACAGCGCTCCTCCCCCCAGGATAGACATTGAAAGCATCCTACGCATGGCTCGAGGTGGACATCCCTTAGAAAGAGGTACTCGAACTCAATATCTCCTAAGGTCTTCATCCTCTCTTCGATCTTCCTTACTGCCTCGTAAGTGTTGCCTTTCTTGCGAGGGCTGCCCATTAAGACAAGCACTTTCATAATCAAACCTGGAGAATGGTTTCGCTATTAGGATATAAAATTTGGAGTTGAATCTAGAGCCATCCCTCTCTTCCCTCTCCCCGGACCCTACCCTCTTCTCTCCCCCGGTGCCATAGGCATTGACTATTCACACGTCCAGAATTCACCTATGTGTGTCAGGGGTCTCTCGACAAGGAATCTTGAGAGTTCTATATTTCTACACAGATTTAACTAATATAGTCGTGTATCGCCTCAGGCGTTAATCTAATTCTAGAAAGATTTAACTTTCGCCGATTCAACTGCGTAACTCCTAGCTATTATAGCTCATCTCTCCAGAGAGCGAAGCCCATGCCCACTTTTTCAAAATGGTCGTCATTTGAGAACACATGCTCTATTCCCAGGTCTCTCATAACCACGAATGATGTTAAGTCTGTGAAAGAGATCTTTGGCTTATCGTAGAATCTCTCCCGAAGGGACCAGGCGGATAGAAACCTTTTTTTGGTTATTCGCTCTAATTTTATTGTTCCTTCTTCAATTAGCTCGAATAAGCCCTGGAAAAAAACCATCGCCCCTTTATAATTGACATCTTTGAACGTTTTGGTTATAACCTCGTCCAGGATGTAATCCGATGTTACAAAGCTAAGCTTTTCTTCGACGATTGCGTTATACCTTTTGTTCGCCAGCTCATGTCCATTATCCCTGGAGTTGGCGAGCGCTATCAATGCCCAGCTATCTAGAAAGATGCTTCTATCTGTAGACATCCTCGTCTATGCTCTTGGACATATCTTCTGGCCCTTCGAAGACTCCTATGATTCGGGATAGAGGCCCCATTCCAGGCTTCGATTTTGGCCTGGTTCTTCTATTTTTTTTGGGACCATCAGTTCTTGAGAGATCGCGTGTTCCCTGCATGGTGTTACCTATACCGAGCTTGAAATGCTTTAAGTTTGCGGATGGGCAATCTCTAAGGGAGTAATCCTTAATCTAGATCCACTGCAGGGGCTCATGCCCTCCAGGAAAGAGCCTGCAAGGTTCGGGAAGCATAACAATTGTTAAATTTGCTTCCGCGGAAGCTGGTAGGATTTTTCAGGGATCTTTCTAGCATGCAAATAAAGTATGAACCTGATGGGATTTTATGGGGTTTATAGGTGTAATTAGTGTAGAAAAGGAAAAAATATTGATATATTTTGTTAAAATATCGCTCTTCAAGGGATCGCTCAAAACTACTTCCCCCTTCCACGGAAGTAATTCTAATACGGTCTATGACATTGGTTGTATGTCAGGTGGCAATGTCACATATCAGTCATATCCTTAAATCCAATGGCATACTCATAAAATAATTCTATGGGCAATCCAGAACGTTGGATCAGGCATAAGCCGCTGCCTAAGGATATCGAGAGATCTCTGGAAAACCTGTCTCCAATCTTCGAGCGCGAGGGCGTGCTCCTGGCCTATCTATTCGGCTCCCTTGCCAGCAATGAAGGAGCTGAAGTCAGAGCCAAAAACGATGTCGACCTGGCAATTCTCACTAATGGGCAGCCTGCATGGAAGCTGAGGGAGGCCATAGCCAATGCTCTTGGTACTGAAAGGCTAGATCTGGTGGACTTGAGGCGAGCCGCGCCAGTCTTGCGTTTTGAGATCCTCAGGACTGGCAGGCCTATCTATGTCTCTGATGAAGCTGTAAAGGACAGCTATGAGCTGGACACCCTGCATGTCTATAGGGACACCGCTCCTATGCGTCGAAACCAGGCAGAGGTTCTGAGGAGGAGGATGGCAGAATGGGTCTGAGGAGAGATGTCATAGACAAGCGCCTGAAAGAGCTGGACGAGATACTCCAGGAGCTTGCCAAATATACAGGAATAAGTCCTGAGTCATTGAAGCGCGATTTGAGCCTGCGGTGGATCATTGAGAGAGGTCTGATCGCCGGAGCCTCAGTCATCCTGGAGATCTCAGACCATATCCTCTCAAGCCAGTTTGGCATTTATGCTGAGACCTATGAGGAGAGCCTGAAGATGCTATTTGATAGAGGAGTGATCTCAGAGGGTCTTTATCTCCAGATAAGGGGCCTGGGCGGGTTTAGAAACATCCTTGTCCACCGCTATATCGATATTGATCCCGATCAGGTCTTTGAAGGCTTTCATAGAAGTATGGAAATTTTCCCCTGGTTTGCCAGAGAGATCCTGGCCTGGCTGGATGCTTCAGGGGCCAGGTGAAATCTCATGCGCCTTTGTACCTGGCGACGGGTTTGGTTTGCTCACCTGGCCTTGAGCCTGCCTATTGAGTGCATCCCAAGATCTCCAAAGCTCTTGATACATCCTGCAGCCGGTCTTGCATCTCTCCCTTGATGATAACTAAGCTATCTGCCGTTTGTATTGCCTTCAGAATGCCAGAGGCTATAGATTCTAACCCAAATGACCGGATTGCATCCGAACAACTGAGTTCAAACTCCTCAGAGATAGTGCGTACCCTGGATGTGCTGCCCCAATATGTGACGTCATGGACAAGCACTAAACGCTGATCCTCATAGAAGACTAACCTTGAGCGATTTGTAAAGCCTTCGTTAGGGGCTGTCTGCATGCGCTCCTCGCGTTCGATCAGTGAGATTTGATCACGATGATAAGTCTCTTGCTTGCCCTCAGCCAGGACTGGCAGAAGTAGCCAGACTCTCTTTAAGATCTCATCCAGGGCCTTTGCTTCCTGTTCTTGAACGGACTTCTTCAGGTCTGCGATCTGTGTGGCTAGAGGTTCGACTTCGTTTAATGCTGAGGAGAGCTTGGATAACGAATAGGAGACCATTGGGTTCACTCCCCTGCCAGGCACGGCCGGAACCCACCAGTCTGAATCGGGATATCTACATAGCTCAAGGATTGACTGGCTTTAGCGATCGTGGCCTTCTTTTTAGGCTGGTGGATCTGTGTTTCTTTTGATCTGGCCGGCTCCTGGGCCAGGTAGTTCTTAGTGCCCTCTGAATGATTGTAATGCTGCCTGAACTGGTAGCCCTTACATGAACAAGCCCAGGAAGCTCCATCCTTGGAATGTCTATAGAAGTGTTTGCAGCTATCATATTTTGCCAAGGCCTCGGCACCGACTGGCAAAATGATTCTGCCTGACAACTTCGGCAATATTCGCATATCTGCGCCTTCAAGCTCTGAGACCAACTTCTGAGCGGTCTCTAAGGTAACTTCGCCCTGTCCGAGCTCCAGTATTATCTTTACGTTCATCGCATTTCACCAATGACTCATAAGACATTATGACTATTTAGATTTAATGCCGCAATGACTTAAAAGGAAAGCTATATATCTAGCAAAAGCGTTATAATGCCTAGGCGACCAAAATGGCTGAAATAGAAATAGAGACAATCGGAAAGCGTAACCTCATCAAGCCGCCCATCTATAAGAAAGTGGATAAGATCGGCCGTGTCCTGGTTGGTAAGGAACTCGCAGATCGCGAAGTTCTTATCCTTATCCTCGAGCCCGAAAATCCAGGCGATAAGGCAAATTACGTTAAGGTTTGAAGGGATAGCCAAGGCCATCCCTTAGCATCCATCGGTGAAATGCGATGCCGACTCATAATTACCACTGAAAGGATATAGCCCTTATCAAGGCATAGATTTATCATCACTCGAAAAAATCACCGAATAGTAATAAAAACGTAATTCCAGCCAGGGCCTGCCAGCCCTGGAAGGAGTTCCCGAGAAGGGATTAATGCGTATGATAGAGATAGCTTTAGCTGAGATAAATAGCTTTGCATCTCCAGCGCCTACAGCTGATTTTATCCAGGCGCTATTAGGAGAACTCCAAGCATTACGTGAAGAAGTTGCGCGACTACAAGTGGATAACCAGAGCCTTCATGACCACCTAACCGCCCTGGAAACGCAACAGGAAGCGGATGAGGAGAGCTTTGCCCTGGATATCGCTCATGATAGGCGGAGGATAACCAAATTAGAAGCTCCTACAGAGCCAGAGCCTAAAGAAATCACTTCAAAGGTCGATGCTCATCTGTGGGAGATCTATAAAGCTCTCCTGGCCAGGGAAACACTATGCGAGAAGACCGCCCAGAAGATCAATTTCATGGCCTTCTGGGAAGTAGAAGAACTTCTAGGTTTGAGCCATCGCAGAGTAAGCCAGCTGGCCGAGATCGCTGCGAATGATCCCAGATTTATCATCGCCTGGCACCCAAAGAAGCATCACATGAAGGTTTTCAAGATAAATCAGTTTGGCACATTGGGTCAATCGGCTAAAACACTTTCTAAAATTTCTGAGGTGGCAACCTAGAAATTTCTAGTTTCTAGGTCCGAAGAGGAAAACGATAGACGCTAAAGATATCACCACATGATTTAAAGGTTGCATGTTCCGCCTGGAAGTTAGGCTGAATCGAATAGCATTGCTTTAGTGTGAGAAAGAGAAAGATAAAATGGAAATGTATATAAATAGCGATCGAGCTTCTATTTCTGCTAGACTTTGGGCAAAAGGTAGAAACTGGAAACTTCTAGGTATCTTCTGATAAATCTTTAATAACTTTCAGGGTCATCCATCCATGTGGATGTGGGCTATCAGCTCTTCCTTCATTCTGTAAGCCAGGGCCTATAGCCTACATCATGGACATTTGGGTCTGTTATCGTAATCTTGAGTCTCATCTTATAAGGGAATTGGCATATTTTGTATTTGTAGGATCTCAGTCGTTCTCAGGCTGGCGATTCTCTCCAGGTACGTCCCCGTGCTGGTCGCCATAAATGTCATGTTCCTCAGTTTGGTCACCCTGGCTGGGCTCTTCAGATCCCTTGCTTTCATCAGCCTGAAGAATCCCGGCCTTGATCATCCGTCTGATATTATCGTTCACCATGGGCTTAGGATAATCAATCTCTCTGGCTATCTTCGTTGGATTGCGCTCCCCAGACGCCCACAGCTCTGTTATCTTTGCTATAGCTGCCTGGTCATCGGCCAATCTGACCTTCTTTGGCCCGGGAACAGATACATTTGGCGTGCCGCTCTTTGACTTTTTAACCTTTTGCTCTTCTGGCCTTTCGTTGCGATACTCCGGCCATCTTTGGTCACTTTGACTATTTGCCGCAGCACCCATAGCAGCTCGCGTTTCCTCGGATATGTGGGATAAAACCATCTCGGATAAGAGATCTGTTTCAAGCTTTCCCTCTATGGCTGCTTGTATCCTGATCGCTTTGTACGCTTCTGGTGTTATGCTAATGCGGGGATTCTTCATAGTGTCATATTGGCCTATATAGGTTTAGTTCCTTCGGCAAATCGGCACTTCGGTGAGGGAAATATACGCTAGGGAGGGAGATCGCAAGTTTAACGAGTTTTAAAAAATATTCTTTCATAACTTCATCGATCCGCCTGAAAATCTCAGGTGAAAGGTAAGCTTCGTCGCAGAGATTACAAACCCTGGCAGGCACGGTGATGCTCTCGATGAACTCCATCTATACTCTCTGACTTGCCAAGGCCTCAGCCTTGTTCATCTCTTCGTCTCTCCAACTGTCTCTATTGTGGCGATGGCTGATTTGAAGACCACTATCTGACTCTTGGTAGTCTGAACCATGATCTCATAGTTATTATAGGCCGTTATGGTTCCTGCCATCGGCTGCCCTCCAGATACCAGCCTGATAAGGACTTTCTGGCCTACGAGTTTGGGAATGAATTGGGGTGAGGCAATCTTACTTTCTGACTGCCTAATTTTTGATTCTGGCCCTGATGCCTGCGGCATTTCTTCGGGTGACATTTTCGTTTCTCCATCCGTTTTTGCACTTCATCATAGTGATGTGGATACGCTTCCTTGAGAGCTTGCTATATTACCGCCATTAGCTCAGGTCCCATAGAATAGCGTGAGGTGGTTATGGCCTTATAGCGTAATATATCCGCTGCCGTTGGAAGTAAACGCCAAGATTTTGTTTCTTATCAGCTTCTTCGGTTGATGCTCAGATCTCAGAGAACGGCTCTCGATGACTGCGCCAGACATAAGTGGGAATACCTCGACATCGAATTCTGGGATCTCCTGGATCGCAGCCTCACATCGTTCGAGCTCTGAGATTACTGAGGGGCATTTCTTTATCAAGCTGCTCACCTCCAGGCGGTTTATCTCATGCTTTGAGGCGATCTCAGCGACCATTAGCTTGTGGAGGATCTCGGCCATAACTACCTCTAGACGTGAAACCCCGTATCTCGTGAGCCTTGATTCTCTCCAGGAATTCAGTACAGGTTTCTGAGAGGTCCAGGAAATGGTAGATGAATATGTTGGAGTCGATGAATGCTCTGCAGCCTGAGGGCATCTCTGCCAGGCCAGCATTTACTCCTTCAAAAAGGTGCATCCCTCGCTGTCTGCGATATCTCTGGCAATGGCTGGGTCGAGTTTAATTATACCTTTAGTCCTCCTCACCGGGTTTACTATCTCTATCTCGACTTCCTCTCCTGGCATGAGCTTGAGATCGTTTTTGGGCTTAAGGACGCCGTTTTCATAAACTGCCTTCGTCCTAATCTTCATGATGCACCATTTAAGCTGAAACTATAAAGTCTTGGAGTGGGCGAGGCGTCATAGCCGGTCATAGAGGTCCACCAGTTTGAGCGTGAGGTCTCGGCCGGCATACCCCAGGCCTGCACAGTCGAGGAGGGCCTGGGCGGGGGATACGAGCCAGATGTTCTCTACAGAGGACAACCTGAGGTCCTTGAAGACATTGTGGTCTGGAGTGTAGATCCTTACTACGATCCTCTCATCAGTCCGCATCTCATCGCCCAATGCCTCTGCTGACGCTCAGGACATGGTAAGATAGGCATCCAGTGCTTAGTTTTGGCATAAGTTACAGAACCCTTAATAAGCTAAATGGAGTATAGCCTTTGTGGGCAGAGCGGCTATGGATTTACTCTATCTGGATTACAATTGCTTTCAGAGAGGATTTGATGATCCAAGCCAGATAAGAATCAGAATGGAAGCGATAGCATGCGAAGAGCTGTTTTTAAGGGTGGAGCGCGGTAGATGCAGGATAGTCTGGTCTTTCATGCATGAAGATGAGACCAACCTGTGCCCCTTCCCCGAAAGGATCGATGAAATTCGCCGCCTGGCCTCCCTGTGCAATGTACGGCTCGGCCCGGAGGAAGGCATTTATCCTTTAGCCAAATCCATTCAGGAATCCGCAAACATCGCTGCGAAGGATGCAGTTCATCTGGCGTGTGCATTTTATATCCAAGCCGATTATTTTATAAGTTGCGACGACCAGCTCCTCAGCCGGGCGCAGAGGCTGAATCCTTCTATGAAGGTTATAAATCCTGTAGACTACATTATAAGGGGGCAGAATAATGGCTGATGCTGGAACGATGAACGATGCAGAGATAAGGGCTCGAGGACTGGAAGCTCTCTACAAAGCTCTGGGCCCGGCCAAAGCCCATAAGTTCCTGGGCATGTTTCACCGCGAGCCTACCGATTACGTGAAGATCTCCAGGCAGCTTTATGAGGGTCAGACTGTAGATGAGATATTCAAGAGGGCGAAGAGGGAATGGAAGGGCTGAGCTAATTGCATCTTCTCTTTTATCATGTATTGTTGCTTTAAAGGGTGGTGACCTTGAGAATCGCTATCCTTGAACCACTCAAATATCAGAGGGGTGCGTGCTATCAGTTGCCCTGATATAAATAAATTATGAATAACATATAGTTTATCCATAATTTATTTAATGCCTGCAAAGCCAAGCTATGTGCATATATTGAATACTTGGGTATGTCATAGCCGGTCATAGAGGTCCACCAGTTTAAGCGTTAGGTCGCGGCCTGCATACCCCAGGCCTGCACAGTCGAGGAGGGCCTGGGCGGGGGAAACGAGCCATGTCTTCTCTATAGAGGACAGCCTGCGGTCCTTGAAGATTTTGCGGTCTGGGGTGTGGGTCCTTATGGCGATCTCCCCATCAGTCCGCATCTCATAGCTTATAGGTCCTTCCCTCATCTACCAGTTTTACATTCTCAAAGCCCTGGGCAAACCAATCCCTGGCCTCGGTGTGGATATGCACTATGTAATAATCTGGATCGATCTGACCAATGACCCAGGTTATATCATCGCCAAAGGCATGGCCTGAGGCATGGTAAGGGACGCAGTCCAGCTGAAAGCCCGAGGAAGGATATAGGGCTCAGCTAAATTACAGAACTATCGTTACACTACCTGGACTTACTATCCTAAATACTAGGATTCCCCTATCAAGTCATCGTTAGTGTAGGGATATGGCAAGAGGGAGACGCAGCAGTAGCGCAAAGAGCAACGGGGCAACCCTGGGCTTCGAGGCCACGCTCTGGGCAGCTGCCGATAAGATGCGCAACAACATGGACGCCGCAGATTACAAACACGTCGTCTTGGGCCTCATATTCCTGAAGTACATCTCCGACGCCTTCAAGGAGAGGCACGCTCAGCTCCAAAAGGAGATGAGCCAAGGCGCAAATCCGGAAGATCCCGATGAGCATCGGGCGGACAATATCTTCTGGGTGCCCTCTGAAGCCCGGTGGAGAGTGTCCAGGCCCAGGCGCCGCAACCCAAGTCCCTGGCGAATCAAGTCTTGCGAAAGATCGGTGGAACTCGCGAGCTATATAACCGCCTGATCCTGGTGGTGGGGTCGGCTGGAAACGGGAAGACGGAAGCCTTGCAAAAGGTGCAAACTGCATGAATCAGGTGAAGACAAAAGAACAAGAGATCGAACAAGGTCTGATCAATAGGCTGGAAGAACTCAAATACACATATCGCCCCGACATCCGCGATCGTGAAGCACTGGAGCAGAACTTTCGCGAAAATTTCGAAGCTCTCAACCGTGTCCGGCTCACCGATACAGAGTTTGCCCGGCTGCTGGAGACAATCGTAAGTTCTGATGTTTTTACCTGTGCCGAAACCCTGCGCAATATCAACCATTTTGAGAGAGAAGATGGTACACCCTTGCACTATCAGCTTGTGAACCTCAAGGACTGGTGCAAAAACAGATTTGAGGTAGTTAATCAACTGCACCTAAATACCTGTAGCAGTTTTCATTGCTATGACGTAATTTTGCTGATTAACGGCTTGCCTCTCATGCAAATTGAGCTTAAAAGTCTGCAGATCAGCCCGCGTCGCGCCATGCAGCAGATCGTCGATTACAAAAAGGACCCAGGCAACGGCTATACCAACACGCTGCTATGCTTTATGCAGCTTTTTGTGGTCAGCAATCGCTCCAATACTTGGTATTTTGCCAACAACAATGCCGAGCACTTCAAATTTAATGCCGACGAGCGGTTTTTGCCCATCTATCAGTTTGCCGACCCGGACAACAAGAAAATAACCAATCTTGATGACTTTGCTGAGAAATTTCTCGCCAAGTGCACCCTGGCGGAGATGATCAGCCGGTACATGGTGCTCATCCAAAACGAGCGCAAGCTGATGATGATGCGCCCCTATCAGATCTACGCCGTCAAGGCCATCGTGGACTGCATCCACGAGAACCGCGGCAACGGCTATATCTGGCACACCACCGGCAGCGGCAAAACGTTGACATCCTTTAAGGCTTCCACCCTGCTCAAGGATAACCCGGATATCGAAAAATGCGTTTTTGTCGTGGACCGTAAAGACCTCGATCGTCAAACCCGGGAGGAGTTCAACCGCTTCCAACCCGGTTGCGTGGAAGAGAACACCAATACAGAAACTCTGGTGCGCCGCCTGCTATCCGATGATTATGCCGACAAGGTCATCGTCACCACTATTCAGAAGCTGGGCCTTGCCCTGGATAGCAACCATAAAAAGGAATACCGAAAACGCCTCGATCCATTGCAAAACAAGCGCATGGTCTTTATCTTCGACGAATGCCACCGCTCCCAGTTTGGCGAAAACAACAAGGCCATCCGGGAGTTCTTTCCCAATGCTCAGCTCTTTGGCTTTACTGGCACGCCCATTTTTGAGCAAAATGCCAGCTATCAGCAGATCGAAGGACAACAGGCAAGCCTTGTCACCACCGCCGACATCTTTGAAAAGCCGCTCCACGTCTACACCATCACCCACGCCATTGATGACGGCAATGTGCTGCGCTTCCATGTGGATTATTTCAAGGGTGAGGGAGATACTCCCATAAAGCCCGGAGAAACCCTGGCCAAGCAGGCCGTTGTTAAGGCGATTTTAGAAAAACACGAGGCCGCCACCAATGGCCGCAAATTCAACGCGCTTATGGCCACTGCATCCATTGACGACGCCATCGAATACTATGAGCTTTTTAAGGAAGTGCAGAACGCCAGGCGGCAGGAAAATGAAGATTTCCTGCCGCTCAATATCGCCTGCGTCTTCTCACCCCCCGCCGACGGCAACAAGGATGTGGCCCAGCTTCAGGAAGATTTGCCCCAGGAAAAGGCCGATAACAAGCAGGACCCTGACCGCAAAAAAGATGCCCTCAGGGCCATCATTGCCGACTATAATGCCCGCTATGGCACCAACCACGAGATAGGCACCTTCGATCTGTACTATCAGGACATACAAAAACGAATCAAAGACCAGAAATACCCCAATAGCGATCTGCCCCGTGAGCAGAAGATCGACATCACTATCGTCGTGGACATGCTGCTCACCGGCTTTGATTCCCAGTATCTCAACACCCTGTATGTGGACAAAAACCTGAAATACCACGGACTGATTCAGGCCTTTTCCCGTACCAACCGGGTGCTCAACGACTCCAAGCCCTACGGCAACATCCTCGACTTCCGAGCTCAAAGGGCTGCCGTGGACGAGGCCGTCGCCCTCTTTTCTGGCGAGCAGCCGGATCGCGCCAAAGAAATCTGGCTGGTGGACCCGGCCCCCAAGGTCATCGAAAAGCTGGAGAAAGCCACGGAGGCGCTAAAAGAATTCATGCAAAGCCAGGGGCTTGACTGCAAACCAGAAGAGGTGGCCAACCTCAGGGGCGATGAGGCCAGAGCCGGATTTATCAATATTTTTAAGGAAGTGCAGCGCCTGAAAACCCAGCTGGATCAATATACCGACCTGGGAGAAGAAGAGCGGCAAAAAATAGCGGCCCTGCTTCCCGAAGACGATCTGCGCTCCTTCCGCGCGCAGTATCTGGAAACAGCAAAGCAGCTCCAGGAAAGGCGAGACAAGGGGGGTGCAGACCTTCCAGACACGGTAGAGCAGCTTCATTTTGAGTTTGTGCTGTTTGACTCGGCGCTCATCGACTACGACTACATCATGAAGCTCATCGCCCGCTTCAGCGAAAAGGGGCCGACAAAGCAGAAGATGACCCGCGAAAAGCTCATCGGCCTGCTCTCGTCCAGTGCCCGGCTGATGGATGAACGCGACGACATGAAAGAATACATCGACACGCTTGAAGAGGGCCAGGGCCTGAGCGAGAAAGAGATACGCGAAGGCTACGAGGCCTTTAAGACCCGCAAACAAGCCGAAGAAGTGGCGCGTATTGCCCAAAAACACGCACTTTCTGCCGAGGCCCTGCAAGGATTTATCGACCATATCATGAACCGCTACATCTTTGACTCCGACGCCCTGACAGATCTGTTTGCCCCCCTGAGCTTGGGCTGGAAGGCGCGGGCTAAAAAGGAGCTGGCGCTGATGGAAGACGTAACCCCGCTCTTGCAGCGTCTGGCAGGCGGCCGCGAGATCTCCGGCCTGGAGGTGTACGATGCCTGAGAAAAAGAAGAGTGTAGTGCCGTGCCTGCGCTTCCCCGAGTTCCGAGATGCGGGGGAGTGGGATGAAAAACCACTGGGGCAAGTTGTTCGGTTTTTGGATGGACAAAGAAAACCTATCAAAGAATCTGATCGGGCATTTATGCAAGGGCAATATCCATATTATGGAGCATCAGGAATCATCGACTACATCAATGATTTCATATTTGACGATGACTTAATTTTGCTGGGTGAGGATGGCGAAAATATCGTTTCGAGAAATTTACCACTTGCCTTTAAGGTTTCGGGAAAGTGCTGGGTAAACAACCATGCTCATGTATTGAAACCAAATAAACCGCATCATTTGAATTTTTTGGTGCAGTATTTAGAAAATCTCTCATACATAAAATACAACGCTGGCGGTGCGCAACCAAAGCTAACTCAAGCAATCTGTCAAAAAATACCGTTATTGCTTCCAATTCCAGATGAACAACAAAAAATCGCCGGCTGTCTCTCCTCGCTGGACGAGGTGATCGACCTTGAGGTGCAGAAGCTCGAAGCGCTCAAGGCCCATAAAAAAGGCCTGATGCAGCAGCTATTTCCGCAGGAGGTGGATTAGGCTATGACAAGAAATAATAATATCCAGACCTTTACCGACCTCGATGCGCTGGCGCAGTATCTGCGTGAGCAGGAGAAAAAGGCCATTCTCATCTTCGCCTACAACGGCACCGGCAAGACGCGCCTTTCCATGGCCTTCAAGGACCTGGGCAAGGACGGTGAGCAACGTGACACCCTCTACTTCAATGCCTTCACCGAGGACCTCTTCGCCTGGGATAATGACCTGGAGAACGACAGCGAGCGGGTGCTGCGCATGAACACCGCTTCGCGCTTCTTCAATGGCCTAGCCGAGCTGGAAATGGAAAGCCGCATACACAACTTTTTGCATCGCTATGCTGATTTTAACTTTGATATCGACTATGGGGCGGGCTGTATCCGCTTCTGGAGAGAGACGCAGGAAAACGCCGGGGGAGAGGACGAACCAATTCTCATCAAGATCTCCCGCGGCGAGGAGAACATCTTTATCTGGTGTTTCTTTCTTGCAGTCGCCCAACTGGCCATCGACGGCCAGGAGGCTTATAACTGGGTGCAATACATCTACATTGACGACCCCATCTCATCACTTGATGAAAACAACGCCATCGCCGTGGGTGCCTATCTGGCGCATATGATAAAAGGCCAGGATCGGATCAAGGTGGTGATCTCATCCCATCATACCCTGTTCTTCAACGTGGTGTGCAATGAGATGAAAAAGGCACAGCACTATTTTCTTAGCAAGGAGCCAAACGGCTACCACCTGCGAAATACCAACGGCACACCCCGCTTTTATCATGTGGCCATGCTCAAGGAGCTGCACGAGGTGGCGAAGTCCGGGAAACTATACACCTATCACTTCAATATTCTGCGCAGCATCATGGAAAAGACCGCGACCTTCCACGGCTTCGACGGTATAAGCAAAATCATCAGAAGCGAGACGGACGACCAGGACGGGATGCTTCACGGTCGTTATATCCAGCTTCTGAGCCACGGGAACTATTCCCTCTTTGAACCGGTGGAGATGATGGAAGAAAACAAACAGATTTTCCGCAAAATTTTGATTGACTTTATGAGCAAGTACCATTTTAACCCGGAGCTTTTTCTGGAAGATGGAGCATAGAAGGCCAATACATGAACGATCACGACAAAACACGACTTGGCAAAACTCTGTGGGCAATTGCTGACCGTTTGCGCGGGGCGATGAATGCCGATGACTTCCGCGACTATATGCTTTCCTTTTTGTTTTTGCGCCACCTCGCGGACACCTATGAGGACGCTGCTCAAAAAGAACTGGGAGCGGACTGGCCACAGTTGAGCGGAGATGACCGCCGCTCGCCTCTTGCCGTATGGTATGCAGAGAATCCGAACGATGCCGATGAATTTGAAGAGGTTATGCGCCGCAAGGTGCATTATGTCATAAAGCCTGATTATTTATGGAGCAGCATCGCCGAGCAGGCACGCACGCAGGATGATGAGCTGCTGCATGCCCTGCAACAGGGTTTCAAGTTCATCGAGAATGAATCCTTTTCCAGCAATTTTCAGGGGTTGTTCTCAGAGATCAATCTCGATTCGGAAAAACTGGGCAGAGATTACAAAGCGCGCAATGCACGACTCTGCACAATCATTCAGGAAATTGTCAAAGGGCTTGGGGAATTCCCCTCAGACTGTGACCTACTTGGCGATGCCTATGAATATCTTATTGGCCAGTTTGCCGCAGGCTCAGGCAAAAAAGCCGGGGAGTTCTACACCCCGCAACAGATCTCAAGCATCCTCTCGGGGATCGTGGCCCTGGACAGCCAGGAGCCGACCACGGGGAAAAAACAGAAACTCAATCGAATCCTGGATTTTGCCTGCGGCTCCGGTTCGCTGCTGCTCAATGTGCGCCGGCAGATGGGCAAGAATGGCGTGGGCAAGCTCTACGGGCAGGAAAAGAACATCACCACCTACAACCTAGCGCGCATGAACATGCTGCTGCACGGAGTTAGAGATACGGAATTCGAGATTCATCATGGCGACTCTCTTCTCAACGACTGGGGCATCCTCCGTGAAGAGAATCCGGCCAAAAAGATCGAGTTTGACGCGGTGGTGGCCAATCCGCCTTTCAGCTACCGCTGGGAGCCAAGCGAGGCACTGGCCGAGGATTTTCGCTTCAAAGGCTATGGGCTTGCGCCCAAGTCCGCCGCCGATTTCGCCTTTCTGCTACACGGCTTCCACTTTTTGCACCGCGAGGGCACCTTGGCTATCATCCTGCCCCATGGGGTGCTGTTTCGCGGCGGTGTAGAGGCAAAAATCCGTAGAAAACTTTTAATTGATGGCAATATTGATACTGTCATAGGTCTTCCGGCCAAGCTGTTCTATTCCACCGGTATCCCGGTGTGCATCCTGGTGTTAAAAAAGTGCAAAAAATACGATGATGTTTTATTTATCAATGCCAGCGAACATTTCGAAAATGGAAAACGGCAGAACGTGCTGCTTCCCGAACATATTGACAAGATCATCGAAACGTATCAGTACCGCAAGGAAGAAGAGCGCTACTCCCGCCGGGTATCCATGGAGGAGATCGAGAAAAACGACTTCAATCTCAATATCTCGCGCTATATCAGCATCGCCGAACCAGAGGAGCGTGTGGATTTAGCGCAGGTGTATACAGAACTCACCAATCTGACAGGTCAGATCTCCGAAACCACCAAGAACCATAATAAATTTCTAAAGGAACTCGGTTTGCCAGAGCTACCATATGCCGAGAGTAGCAAAGGTTAGGAATGGGCAAGCCGTTTTTCAAGTCACTGTGCACCAAGGTCGAGTATATTGCGGTGTACGGCTTCGCCTTGGACCAATGGATCACCTTGCGAGAGGTGCTCGGAGAGCTGGATTCGAAGCTGCGGTTCGCGTCTTTCGCAGGTCTGTGATCACAGACGGTACCTTTCGTACGTTTTTTAGTTCACCCGCCGAGGCTCCTCTTTGTCCTGTCTGGTGCTCACGCTCTCCTGATGCGGGGGCGTTTTTTCCGTGCCGCTGCTCTCCCTCCATTTCACTCGATAAAGTGCATGATGAAAAGAAGCTCGCCAAATTGAAAATCGATGTCAATGGGCCAACTTGATCCATTTTTGCTTATGAGATTTGGCAGCACAAGACACTACCCAAATTCCCACAGTTCTCATGTGCTGAACAAAATGTTCAACGCCTCCTATAGCTCTTGTCCCCCTTGAGAATCCCCGAAGGAAACCCCGAAGCTTCACACCGCACACTAGCTGAACACTTTGTTCATCACCATCTATAGCTACTGCGCTTCACCTTTTGGAGCAATCTATCAGCAAGTTAATCCCTCCTGTACAAAGTCAAGTGAATCATGGTGAACCCTCTGAGATCTGGGCTGCTGAACATTTTGTTCGGCTCCATTTTACTGAACATCCTGTTCATCGCCATCTAGCGCCTCTTTTTCTTGATCCTGACCAACCTGTAATGCCTGCCCTTTCTAGGCTTATCAAACTCCAGGTTCTCCCTGGAATTGGCAGCCGTCTCCATAGCTCGCCTGGCCTGAACCGGGAATATCTTCTTTCCCTCTATGGTCGTGAGCAGCTTGGCCACCTCAGGCGTGGTCAAAGAATCGCAGTGCTCCATAGTATCGGCAATCACCCTGGCCCTGAACTCTTCAATCTTTACTGGCTCTAAGGAGCGGGGGTGCTCATACAGGTACAGGAAGGCCCTGCAGCCCAGCTCCCTCAGCTCCTCATAGGCATGGAACGGGTCCAGCTCGTTCCTCCTCCTGGCCCTGGAGATCTCCAGGGGCCTCCTCTTCAAAGCAGCCATCAGCTCTTTGAGCTCTGGCGTGGCCGGGAGCTTGCCCAGGGTCTTGATAGCCTCGTCAATGCGCATGCCCTCGTTAGCATAGAGCGATTTGAACCTATCCTCGAACTCTTCGAGCTTTTCCTCGATCCTTGATACTTCGGACTTGGCATCCTTGACCAGCCTTTCAGCGTCAATATCAGAATAGAGGATAGTGCCCTTTGGCTTTGACGCCTCAGATTCAAGTTTTTCGATAACTACCGCCTGAACTGCTATAATTGTGTCCTGTTCAATTATCCTCTGACTCAGCTCCTCTATCTCAAGTTTTAGAGCCATGGTCTCTGAGCTGCTTCGCTCTGAAGCGGTGCGAAAAGCGTTTATACTATGCTCCGCTAACTTATCCATGCAAATCTGTTCTCCTGGGGTCGGGTCCTCCTATCGGGAGGCCTCCGCAGGGGTAAAAACATGCAAGAAACCCTCCCAAGGCGATTTTGCGTGTAATCTATGGGCCTGGGCGCGTCTGGGCAACGTGCCCGGTCTTCTGTGCTTTTTTTACATGATATGGCTATGGATGATCGATCCAGCGGCAAAAATATTAAAAATTGATTGCACGCTGTATTCTTTCTGCACCACAAATATTTTATAGGATTGCCGCTACTAATTGTCACTGGCATTATGATCTACCCCTGAGTACATCTAGTCATGACGATCTGATGGCTACTCGGAGGTTGTTCTGGCCAAGCGTCGGTCTACCTCACCAGTATGTCCGACATAACCCCGGTGGAGAGACAAGCCCAATACTACTCTCTTCTCCGGGGAGATACTTCTAGAGCCAAATCCCTCCCCCGCTGCCCTGATCAATACTCCGTATTATTAATCAGTACCATTTGTGATATATAAAACTCTTTTGCCGGTTGATTAAAGTGCCCGCGAATCTAAACAATTGGAGAGAGTCGTTAAATTTCGACGTCCGTAGTGCATTTTATCGCCCTTTTTTTAACCTCCATGAGGGTATCTAAGCGTCCTCACTGCGCGGCAAAATAATAAGAGTTATATCCTCGAACACTAGAATGATTAATGGTGAGGTAGAATTGCGCTTGGCACCCAAAAAGAGCATGGGTGGGCTGCCCATGAGCTTTGCCTCTGAACTTGCGGCCATAATTTCATCGTCAATGGATGCTATGAAATCTCATAGCACGCTAACGATACGTTAGCTTTGTTAGATGCAGATAATGCTGGCAAGAGCAATGGCCCTATAGATAAGGATACGGGTGTAAGACAAAAGGGTTCTACCATGCCAAGACCATCAATTGGGGAGTAAGCATGGTGTTATGGGCGCGGTTTAGAAATGCCGATGGCGTAAACGAGCATGATTACCTGCGAGCTCGTGGAGCAAAGGCTCCTGAATCAATTGAAAATAAATTTAGGATGTATTGTTCTACTTGCAACATACCCGACGAGCTCCAAGCGGCAATAGTCAATCTGGTCTTTTGCCTTCCTGCAGGCCCAAGGGTGTTAGCTGCCCAGTGTAGCCTGAGTCAGGACCGTCAGTTTGCCTACCTGAGTCAGGAGGAAGCGACCAGGCTATTTAGAATGGCTGAAACCCAGGGGGTGCCGCTATGATCCAGGCCACTCGCCCCTGGGAGGAGGAGGACGGGGAATACCTTATCCATCTGAAGGCCAGGCCCTGCCCTACCTGCTCAGAGCTGTCGATGGTCAAGACCGTGGTAGAGCTCAGGGATGGCCGGACCTTTGGGCTGGCAGAGCGAGACCTCAAGACCTTTATCCGCTTCGCCCTCCAAAACCCCGACCCTGGCCTGCTGGCTGCCAAGCTCCAGGAGCTCTGCAGGATCCAAAATCCCAGTCAAGATCAGGTCTCGGCCTGGAAGTACCTGATGGGCATAGACCCGGGTGTGGATGAATCCAAAGAGCTGAGGAGGGATCGATCATGAGCAGGTGGTCGATGAACCATGCCTGGTCAGTTCCTTGCCCCTGGCATGTATTGAATATGGCCGATGAGAGGCTGATCACTGCCCAGAGGTTCATATGCTGAAAGGCTCATACACCGGGAACCTCTCGACCAGCTTCATCCTCAAGGGCCGGCTATCTCTTGGCCTGGACCTCTCCGGTGCCGTAGACTCGAGGGATATCAACGAGCTCATGGAGATGATGAAGGATAGGCAAGTCAGGCTCACTGTTGAGGAGGTGGCCTGAGGTGGCCTCTGCCTCCGATACCTCCTGCCCGGATATGATAGCCTCAACCCGCCAGGCATTCCAGGACCTCAGGTCTGAGCTGGACCACGATGATTATGATGCCAGAAACCTGCCCCTGGATTCTCTCGTGGCCTTTGCCATGCTCATAAGCCTCTGCCGTGAGCTTGCGGGTGATGACCTGGCCAACGACCTGGCGAGGCTGGCCACCTCCTTTGGCAGGCACATCTCCATCATTGATGACGAGCTGGAACACCTGGGGAGCATGGCATTATGAATACTCCGGCCAAATATTTAAGTAGTATAAGGTTACTAGTGATTACTAATGCCCACCTGTTCACGGGCAGACCCTTTCTTGAGGGGGCTATCTATGGCCCCTAGGGAACTCGTCCCTCTTCCAGGCAACTACCATGCCGAGTACCACGGGACAAAAGCCGGCGAGTTCTGGTATCACAAAGCCAGGATTTGTCCTCACTGCAACGAGCCAATGGCTAGAGATGGTCATGATATCTATCGCTGCCAGACCTGTGGGGTCGTGGACCTGTACGAGCCCGTATATTGCCCTCAATGCAGCGCTCCCATGGCCTTTGATGAGCGTGAGGTTCACCACTGCAAGAGATGTGGCATTGTGGACCTGTTCAGGCCCAGGATGAGTCAACGTTCTAGGATCCGCCAATATCAGAGGCTCAAGAGCTTGAAGGGCTTTGGCAGGATGAAGGCTCAGATGTGGACCGAATCTGGCTGTAAATGCCGATGAGACCGATCCTGGCTGAGGTTGGCATCATTTACAAAGGGAGAGGTAGATGCACCTGAATCTTGGGCGCTGGTTATCATAATGACATTAAAGGCGGTCAGAGGTTCAGCAACCGGGCCGCCAGTTATGATCTCCTGACCTCTGCAGCTATATACAGAGCAGGAACTGTCATAACAAAACGGGGAGATTCATATGGAAAAGATAGAGCATTTGGATGTCTGCGCCGAGATGGCGCATATTGACTCTGAGCTGGAGGCTCTGCTGGAATCTCACCCGGAGATTGCTCGGGGCCACGAGGCTGACCTGGAGGACCTTGGTCTGGTAGTCTACCTCCCTCGCCAGCCCACAGAAGAGGAATGGGAGAGGGCCCGGCATAGAGGAGCTGGAGACTGAGACGATGCCCAGGTGTGACCTGTTCACCCTCTACATATACGAGGCTGGCGCCGATCCTGACTATATGGCCGCTCTAAAGGACTTTGGCACTGCCGATTACCAGGAGCTCTGCTTTCCACCTCAGGGGCTGGCCAATGTCCTGAGCAGGAATGGTCTGATAGTCAGTAAGGGCAAGAATAGCGAAGATCGAACCATCTGGGCTCCAGGACCTTACTACGATCGCTGGCTCCGGCACTACCAGGAGCATCGCACTGCATTTAGGACCGCCAGGAGCCTGCCCCTGGAGTTGAGTCAGGAGATCTTGACCAGAATAATCGTTAAAGCTGGTGCAAACCCAGATGATCTCATGCACTTGATTCAGAAGGATGCTTGCCACCTGGGAAGCTTTCGAGCTAAGCTTCAAGTCCTGAAAAGAACCGGTCTGGTCATGCATATATAGATCTCTAGGAATTATCCCTTTCTTCTCCCTCCCCGGACCCCACCTTCTTCTCACCCCTGGTTGCCGCGTGCATTGACTGTTTGCACATACAGCCTCTTCTGCCGTGTTCTCCAAGATAGAAGTCTGCCTGATGGAGTGCTTGTATCTTAGGCAATTACCTCTTTCCAGAAATCCGTCAAGACACCCGGTGCCGAGTCCAGAATATCCCGTCTAACCTTGGGGTCCAGAGAGCTAACCCAATCCCATAAGCTTATCTTGTGATTTAAGTTGTTGCAACCCAGGGACCAGTAATATTGCAGAGATATGTGATCGCCACACCGGCAGAAATTCAACCCTTCCCATCTGTAGAGCTTTTCACCACAGGGTCCGGCTCCTTTCATGTCGCACTGGCACATGGCCCCTCCTGGGCTTTAATCCCGGCCAGACCTTTCATGAGCTTTGAAAACTGGTCCTGCCTGTGTTTGCGCTTGTCATTCCTGCAAGCAAAGCCTGGACAAGCGAGGCTGCCGGCTGGAATTGTGGAGCTCAAGTATTTTCGCTTTCTCTGGATTAGAATTTCTTCATCAGGGGCGATTATCTTGTATTGTATGTGCCAGTGTAAACCGGCCGCATTGGCCGCATCAGCGTAAGTAGACTGCTCTGTGGTGCTTTTAATATCGAAGTGGAGTATTTTCGCCATTCGTTTAACCACCTACGATATAATACGTTATTGTACAATATAACCATTATGGTTGTCTAGTCTATTTTGTGCATAATGGACTTGCTGGTTATAATGCCAGAGAAGTGATAAGTAACCGTGAACGCCATATAAACCAATTTGGTGTAAGAGCTCATGAAGGTTGGCGAGATCGAGAATGTCTGCGAAAGAGAAACTGTTATTGATCCTCTTTACAAAAGAATTGATAAGAACGGCAGGATCTACATCGATAAAGACCTGGCTGGAAAGGAAGTCCTGATCCTGGTGGTAGAACCTATACCGAAGGATAAGATAGACTTTATCAAAGTAGGCAGAGGACATTAAAGCCATTTGGATGGACTATGCCATCCAAGTAGCCAATCCTTAGTGGCTCAAATTATTTTTTAGCAATCTAGGCGCACTTGCCATATTGGGACATATAATCCTCTATTTTACGGTCCCTTGAATATAGGCGTCCTATAGGCTCAAGAACTCCTGCCATGCCGTCCGGAGAGCTCTAGAGATGAGCTTCAAGCATATAGGTCTCTAGGGATTATCCCTCTCTTCTCCCTCCCCGGACCCCACCCTCATCTCTCCCTCAGCTGCCGTGTGCCTCTCCGGTTCGCCGTTTTTGCATTGGTCCTGGGATTCTTCGGTATAGGAGCGCACTTGCCAGACTCGCCAGACAGGCCAACCGATAGTTCAGACAAAAATTATATAACGACCTCAGATCTATCATGATTTGTTTGTAGGAGGGGTTGTCGTATGGATGGGAAAAGGAATTTCGTGCTCAGAGATGCTGATGGAAACGAGGTAGGAATTTTCAGTGGCAAATCGCCCAGACAGGCAGCTCTGAAAGCAGCGAACCGAGGCTACACCGATATAAAGCTGAGGGAGCGGGGTACTAAGAAGGTCCATATCTTTACCGGTGAGCGAGTCCAGGTCGATAAGCCAGCCAATGCTCCTGCCTGGATGGCCGATAAGGTCTGGAAGCCCAACGTCAAGAAGATCGGCGTCGAGAAGCTGGAAGGGCTCTGAGCCTTTGGTGATCCAGATGAGGAACGTTGAAATTGAAGTTCTGGATGACGAGGGCCTGGAGTTGGTCGCATCTCTAATAGCTCTTGGCGTAACTCGAAACGAAGCGTCTTTGATTGTCTATCTGTCAGGTGTTGATGTGGCAACATCAAAGGAGATCGAGGCTGGAACCGGTCTCAGGCAGCCTGAGGTGAGCACAGGCATGAAGATGCTCAGGTCCCGGGATTGGATTCGAGAAGAGGAGATCAAAAGCGAGAGGAAGGGCCGGCCGATGAAAGTCTATGCGCTCAAAGTAGCATTAGCAGAGATTGTAAATCACTTTGAGGGAGAACAGGCGCGTTATACTGCTCAGGCCATGGAGTCTATCCAAAAGCTGAGAGGACTGGTGCCCAGCCTGTAATCAGGCCGGGACTCTTCCTTCTCTATCCTGCCCTGGAAAGGCCACCTTAGCGTTCGAGCAGGCGTTGCCTGATCATCTCCTCTACTTCAGGCAATGGCACGTCGAAGATCTCCGCCAGGATCTCCTTTGCCATCTCAAGCTCTTGTGCTGTGGGATCCAGAGGATACATGCAAGCCTTATTCTGTGGACCCTTAAATAAGGGCCATCCTATAAGCTCAAGAACTCCTGCCATGCCTTCATAAGGTACCTGTGAGAATAAGAACTTTGGCTGGAAATCAATAACAGTAAATGATTTTTACACTAAAGAAATAGAGGCATCATACAAAAGGGTCTCTAATAATCCCTCGATAAAGGGAGGTAGATCCCAGATAGGCTTATGCAGTGACCCATAAGGGCATTATCTAGCAACAATTATAAATATTTTAAAAGGTAATATAGTGTTTGAGGCATAGGTAAAGTAATCTATCGCTTTCGAGCGGTAGGAATCCCTGTAAAAGGGGATCTGGGTTAAAATCCAGATAGTTTACCTATGCCTCACTTGATTTTATGCCTTATCTCTACTTCAGTCAATGATCTCATCAAAATCTATTTTGCCCTGTGGCCTGACATATTATTAGGAGCGTCCTTACTGATGCTAAAGAGGATTCCTATAAACTAATCATCGAAAGTATTATATAATAATATAACTATTTACCAGCGTGAATTCTCTTACTGACTGGGGACTTCGAGAATCCTATAAGAAGCAGGAGAAGTCCAATAACAGGCTATTGAAGATATCAGGCCTGATCGATTGGACCCCAATTCGCCAGGATCTCGAAGATATGTACGATAATAAGAGTGAAAAAGGAGGAAGGCCTAACTGCGATGTTATT
>Ga0209340_1000717_pt1 | contig 31713 bp, 35 predicted proteins | sample EPASupsiteSAE323_FD_187266 | JGI IMG/M metagenome (GOLD analysis project Ga0209340, IMG submission 187266) | Bioremediated contaminated groundwater from EPA Superfund site, New Mexico - Sample SAE3-23 (SPAdes) (version 2) | ecosystem: Environmental > Aquatic > Deep subsurface > Groundwater >... | reverse complement strand
TGATACACTTGTATACAAGGAGTTTCAGGTTCAGACTATAGCCGGGAACTGGTTCAATATGCACATATTTCCTTACAGGACAATTGAAAATGTTATAGACGGGGTAGTAATAACATTTAGTGAAATTACTAAAATCAAACTCATTGAGGAATCACTTATTGAAGCCAATAACTTTACCCATTCTGTCATATCTACCGCAAGGGAACCGATGATTGTACTGGATAGTAATCTCAAAGTGGTATTGGCCAATCGTTCCTTCTACAAAACATTCCTGGTAAACCCTCTTGAAACCGAAAATAGAATCATATTTGAATTAGGAAACCGTCAATGGGATATCCCGGCTTTGAGAGATTTGCTGGAGAAAATACTTCCCGGAAATACTGAATTCGATGATTTTTTAGTAGAACATGAATTTCCGGTCATCGGACACAAAAAAATGCTTCTCAATGCACGCAGCATCCTTCGGGAAAATCGTGAACCACAGTTGATTTTACTCGCAATCGAGGACATTACAAACCGCAGATATAAGCAAACTGAAAGCATTTAGACATCAGCGGAAAGGACTCGAATGACTTTTTAAGCCGTAAAATCCAACGAGGAAGGTATATTCATGAAAAAAAATAATACCGTTCAGGACAAGAACAATATACTTCGTCAACGTGCTGAAGCGAAGCTTGATAATAAAAAGCCCACCAGCATTCAGGTCATGCAAGCAGACAAAGTATATGCATTGCTGCATGAGCTGCAAGTGCATCAAATAGAACTTGAAATACAGAATGAAGAACTGAAGCACGCTAATGTTCAGGCTGAAAACGCACTGTCCAAATATTATGAGCTCTATGACCTAGCGCCTATAGGGTATTTTACGATTAATGAACAGGGAAAGATACTGGAAGTGAACCAGGTGGGCGCGGATCTTTTAGAAGTGAAAAACCGCTATTTGCTTAAAAACTACTTTCAAAATTACATAGCTGAAGATTGCTTGTCTTTATATAAGACTTTCAGAACGAAAGTCTTAGAGTCCAAAACAAAGCAAAATTGCGAAATCAGGCTTATAAAAAAAGGTAAAGCTCAATTTCATGCATTAATAATGGGCATTGTAGTGAAAAACCATAATATAAGTGAAAGTCAAATATGGTTTTCAGTCTTGGATATAACAAACCGGATAAAGACAGAAGAAGCAAAAGAAGAATTTAGAAAAGTCCATGAAGATGAAAATAACAGGTTGATGGACCAAATGCGGATGTTTGACAAGCGTAAGACAGAATATTTTTCTAATTTATCCCATGAACTTCGAACCCCGTTGAATATTATCCTGAGCTCGTTGAAATTATTGGAGCTTAAGAAGAACACTTTACAAGCAGAATCCGACCTCAAACTTGACAAACACATTTCTACAGTTAAGCAGAACAGTTATAGGGTGTTAAGATTAATCAACAATATCATTGATATTACAAAAATTGAATCAGGATTCTTAGAAATCCATTTAAAAAATTGTAATATTGTTTCAATCATTGAAGATGTAACGTTATCCGTAGCAGAATATATTGAAAACAAAGGAGTCGTCCTCCTTTTTGATACGGATGTTGAAGAAAAGTTAACGGCATGTGACCCTGATAAAATTGAGCGGATTATGCTGAATCTTCTGTCTAACGCAATTAAATTTACCAAGTCGGGGGACAGTATTTCTGTAAATATTCTTGAAAGAGAGGAAGCAATAGAAATCATTGTATCGGATACAGGCATAGGTATCCCGAAAGATAAGCAGAAGCTTATTTTTGAAAGGTTCCGACAGGTGAACACGTCTTTCACTAAAGAGCAAGAAGGAAGCGGTATCGGCTTGTCGCTTGTAAAGTCCCTGATTGATATGCATAGAGGTGCTATTTCTGTAGAAAGTGAATATGGAAAAGGAAGTAAATTTATTGTTCGGTTGCCGGTTAAAATCCTAGATTCTGAAGAAAACGCCGACACTGATATGGATAATGACACTAAACAAACACAAATAGAAAGGCTTAGAATTGAATTCTCAGATATTTATTCATAAAGGCTCAAATAGTCCTTTATTTTTAGTTGGAACAGCAATTTATGTTCTATTCGGCATTATTGCTGATAATTAGTTCTTTTCTTTTTTATTCAGAGGCATTTCACTTAACTATGCTTTAACCGACTTAGCAAATTTTAAAATGCTTTATACTTAACTAACTCATCACCAAAGTCTGATTTTGGACCTTTAAATAGCTTTTTTCTGCCCTTTTTAAAAAATAAATCTCAAAAGGATATACTCCCTTTAAAGATTTTAATAACTTTTTATCCATCTTTAAATATTTCACATTTATTAATATCCTCCGTCAAATTTTTCTTATTAATTCCGTAAAAATAATTACAAGAAAGTTTGTCTAAAGGGGACCTTGATGCCCCCAATTTTCTCTAGCTTACATTTTCAAGCCTTCTCCTTAACAATATGCTTTGGCAAACCATTTTCATCAAAATATTTACGTTTGAAGAAAAGTGCTGAATTTACCAAACCAATCATTACAGGTACCTCAACTAATGGACCGATAACTGCAGTAAAAGCAACATCTGATGCAATACCAAATACCGCTACGGCTACAGCTATTGCCAACTCAAAATTATTACTTGCAGCTGTAAAAGCTAGGGTTACAGTTTGATCATATCTGAAGCCACCCCTGAACGACATATAAAAGCTTACAAAAAACATAATTGCAAAGTAGATTAAGAGTGGTATTGCAATTCTAATTACACTCCCAGGATATTTAATAATCTGTTCGCCCTTAGTGATAAACATAATTACAATCGTATATAACAGTGCAATCAATGCTAATGGAGATATTTTGGGAATAAACACTTTTTCGTACCACTCTTTTGTTTTAACTCTTATTAATCCAAACCTTGTAATAAAACCTGCTGCAAAAGGAATCCCCAAGTAAATAAGTACACTCTTTGCAACTTCCCACATTGATACATTCACGACCTGACCTCCCCAAGAAAGTCCCAACCATTTCGGTAGAACAGTTACAAAGACATAAATATAAACAGTGTATAAAAGAATTTGGAATATCGAATTAAGTGCTACTAAAGCAGCACAATACTCATTATCCCCTTTGGCTAGAGTATTCCAAACAATAACCATAGCAATACAACGTGCTAAACCAATAATTATAAGACCGATTGCAAAGTTTGGCTTATCACCAAGCAATAATACTGCTAATCCAAACATTAAAATCGGACCTATTATCCAATTCTGAATAAGAGAAAAAGAAAATATCTTTTTATTCTGTACAACTTTCCCTATCTCTTCATACTTTACTTTTGCAAGGGGTGGATACATCATTATTATAAGCCCTATAGCAATAGGCCATGATATTGTTCCGGTGCTAAACTTACTTAGTGACTTTGCTAGGTCAGGAAAGAAATACCCACCTACAACACCTACAGCCATTGCGATAAATATCCACAAGGTTAAATACTTATCTAAAAACGATAGCCTTGCTTTATTTTCATTATCCATCTCATTCACCCTCTATCTTCAAATTTGCCTATGCTTTGAATTGACGCATCTTGGAGCCAAGGTATGGCGACAAAGTTATCAGCACTTATTTCTTTCACTTTATCAATCCATTGTTGTTCTGCTTCAGCTCGAGCAATAAGCATTGGATTGTTAGTATTAGTCATTGATAAGCACTGATTAACCACCCACCATTTATTGTTGATTCCTGCTCTGCTCAAATCATCACGAAGTCTTAGTGCTTCAAAAACAGGAGTGGCTTCAGGTAACGTAACAATAATAACTTCCGTTTGCTTATCATCCCTAAGTCTTGGTAGTAGTCTCTGTACAGAGATTGGAGTTTCACCCTTGGTTCTTTGTACCTCTCTATGATAACTTTGTGTTGAGTCCAGCAGCAAAAGTGTATGCCCTGTTGGAGCGGTATCAATAACCACAACCTCGTCTTCAGCTTTATCAACTATTTCAGCAAACGCTCTAAATACTGCAATCTCTTGTGTACAAGGCGAACGTAAATCCTCCTCAACATAAGCAACATCATCTTCCCTCATAGTTTCGCGAGCCTTGCTCAAAACCTCATTTTGATAGTTCAGAAGTTCTTGCTTTTCATCAATTTTGCTGAGGGTTATATTCTTAGCACCTTCAATTACATATCTAAGATGGTCGGCCGGGTCAGTCGAGGTCAAATGCACCTTAATACCTTTTTTAGCAAGAGCAAGTGCAATAGTTGCAGCGATAGTTGTCTTTCCAACTCCACCCTTGCCCATCGTGAAAATAACCTTTTTACCTGTTGTGTAAATATCGCCAATTAGCACATCAAGCGGTTTTAGATCAAGTACCTTGGTATCTGCATTAACACTTTTATAATTATCGCTATTGAAAAACGCTCTGATTTTATCAAGTCCTAAAATATTATAGGAACGAAGTGGAAGGGTATAGGTTTTAAACTCCGTTAAACCCTTCGGCATATTTTCCATAGCACTTTGCTGTTTATCTAATATTTTTTTCGATAAATCATCAGATGCTTCACCCAGCACCCCATTTATAATTAAAAGCTGATTGTTAATGCCTAAATCACTAAGTTCAAGACTTGAGCGTTCAGCCTCAATTAGCGGAGTTGCCTCTGGTCTTGAAACCAGTATAAGAGTTGTCTTGTCTTTGTCTGCAAGATTCGAAACAGCATCCTTATACATTCCTTTTTTATCTTCTAACCCAGCGAGCTGTCCTAGGCATGATGCTCCATGAGTACTCTCACTTATAAAATTACTCCAGGCAGATGGCAACTGTAGCATTCGAAGCGTATGTCCTGTTGGAGCGGTATCAAAAATAATGTAATCGTATTCATTTTCCGTTGTTTTATCAGTTATGAAGTTTGAAAACTGATCAAAGGCTGCAATTTCAACTGTACAAGAGCCGGAAAGCTGTTCTTCCATATTGATAATTACACTATCGGGTAGCTTTCCTCTATAAGGAGCAATAACCGATTCTCTGTATTCTCTGGCTGCTTCCTCTGGATTGAGGTTTGCAACTACAAGACCAGGTACTCCATTGATTGGCACACCTTTGCCATCAAGCGTTGTATTAAATACGTCCTGCAAATTTGACGCAGGGTCAGTGCTTATTAGTAAAACTGTTTTACCGCTATCAGCTAAATTAACAGCAACAGCACAAGCAGTGGAAGTCTTACCCACACCGCCTTTTCCAGTAAAAAACAAATATTTCGTTATATTTATTTTAGTTAAATCAAATGTTTCATAGTTAGCCACCATGTCAGCAGCACCCCTTAGAGCCACAACAGCAACCACCACTTTTTTTAGGCGGCTTTGAGTTGATTTCTATATTTAACCACTTTGAGAGTTCTTCATTAGTAGGATATTTCTTTGTTTTGGCAACTTCACCATCTACAAGCGTAACAGGTAAAATGTCTGCCCCTTCTTTTTGAAGAATATCGCTTATAACTTTATTAGAAACAAAGTCTTGAGGCTCGCTAGACAAACCATGCCTCTTGATGATTATCCCTTTTTCTTTAAGCGCATTAATAACAGTTGCCATTCTCATAAGCTCAGGATCAATAGATGGTCCACAAACTCCTGTTGAGCAACACATTGCAGGGTCAAAAATTTCAATTTTCTTCATGACAAAATCCTCCTTAAATTTAGATGTTTTAATTAACTTAATCACATAAAATACTTTTTCTTTTTGCCAATTCTTTTTTAAGACCTTCCAGATCTTCATTAAACTGTTGTAAATTTCTTAAGTTATTAAATACTATATTGTCAATAAATTTGTTGCTTTCATTTTTTATTATTGAGTAGTATACCCATTGTGCTTGTTTTCTGTCTGTTACAAGTCCCGCATTTTTTAAATACGAAAGATGCCTTGAAGCTTTAGTTTGTGAAATTTTCAAAGTTTCCATTATATCACAGACACAAAGTTCGCCTTCGTACAATATGTTTATTATCCTTAAACGCGTTTCATCAGATAACGCCTTTAAAATACTCAGTAGTATTTTCATTCGTTCACCTCACTTTTAGAACTGTATATTCGCTTATGCAAATGCACAAATATAATATACCCCATATGTTATGCAAAAGATACTAGTTTTGATACAAAATAATTAATAATTTATTTAAATAGAAAAGAAGCTAAACAAACTAGCTCCTTCGATATACTTTTATTATAAATTCTTATACTTCATTAGCAACAACTTGTTGCTGTAGAAGAATTGCAACATGAATTTTTTGTCTCTTGTTTGTTACTTTCCATTACTGAATAAAAATGTTTGAAATTTTCAGGAATAACATATTCCTGCTCTACCGTACTTTCGCCACTATTCTCCCCCTTTAAGTATTGCCTCAATTATCATTGCTTTGGGAGGTACAGAATACTCCTTACCTTGGTATACCCAAACACGACAGTCTACCTCATCACCGCATAAATCTCCGCAATACTCACAAAGACTTTCTTTTACATTTATTTGAATATCATGCCCATTAACCCGAATAGTAGGTGAGCTTATAAATTTATGGGCTATAGCCAATTCTTCACTTGTAACATTTATTTTATTTACTACAACCTCAGTTCCTGTCATCTCAAGTATTCTTGATACTTCGTTAATTGCTTCATCAAGGCTCGTATCTGTTCCTTGACAGCGAGTGCATACGCTTAAGTCTAGGTATAAAAAGTCAATTACAATATGTTTCTTTTCAGCTTCACTTTCTTGTGTGCTTCCACAACATCCCTGATTACACGAACAACAGCCTGAATTATTATCAACCATATTTATCCCTCCTTTTGATTTATCAATATTCAAAGATTAAGGTAGCTTACTCCTATTTTTCGTCCTCAATATACTTCTTAATCTCATCTTTCCCAGGAATTCTTCCAAAAGACTTGACCTTTTCATTGATAACTATAGCAGGGGTTCTCATAACTCCATAACCCATTATTTTCTGAATATCCTCTACTTTTTCAAAATCAGCTTCAACTCCCAAATCCTTTACTGCCTCCATTGCTACCTGTTGTAGTTTTTTGCAGTTTGAGCAACCTGAACCTAAAATTTTAATGTTCATTTTATAACCTCCATTTTATTCTTAATTTAATCTATATTCCTATATAAAAGAGATACAAACCAATCAGTATTACTATTGCACCAAATAATATTTTTAGTATTTTACCCCATTTTTCTGTCTTTGGTGAATCTGCCAGCATTTGCACAAACCCAACTGATGTACCTGCTATAATAAGTAAAGTACAGTGTCCGATTGAATATACAGCCAATAATGCTATACCTAGCATTATATTTCCCTGTCCTGCTACAAAAGCAAGAATTGCGATTAAAACCGGGGTTGCACATGGTGATGATAAGACCCCTCCCAAAATTCCAAGAACAAAAGCCCCTATCAAACCCTTTCTTTGACTCGGCACATTACATGCCTGAGGCATTATATTTATTACCCCTAGCAGTTGTAATCCTACTGTAAGCATAATAATTCCTAGAATTATATACCACCAACTACCTGTTCCTGACATCAATCGTCCTAAAACAGCAGATGCAGCCCCCAACGCTGTAAATGTCAAAGCTAAACCTATACAGAATGTCAGAGAATACTTAAATGCTCTTTTCTTATCATTTCCTGCATAACCACCAACATATCCGATCACAAGTGGAATTGCTGAAAGTACGCATGGACTGAAGGATGATATTATACCCGCAACTAAAGCCATTACGAATGCCATCCAGATATTTTGGGATAGAATTTGAGTAAAGTTTAAAAGAAAGCTCTCCATTATTTTATCCCCATTTCTTCTAGTTTCGATATTACTTCTTCCTTTGAGTAAGTACCTTCATGTCTGAAATATTCTTTTCCGCTTTCATCAAAAAATATCTGGGTTGGTATAAGCTTTATTCCATACTTTTGAGTTTCATCAGGTTGTTCGTAAACGCTTACAATCTTTATAACCACTTTACCTTCGTATTCCTTAGATATTTCTCCCAAGACCTCTTGCATATATCTGCAAGGAGCACATGTACTTCCAAAATCCATTACTACTGGCAAACTTTTTGAAATACTCTTATCATCAATTTCCTGGGTTTGACTTTCTTTAGGTTGAGTTTGTTCGTTTAATGATTGATTAACTTTTGGTGATTGAGCATCTACATTGTTATCAACTTTAGGTGTAGGAGCATCTACTACTTTTTTAGCAGTCGTTTTTGTTTGGGGTTTTACTAGCTTCACTTGACTATTCTGTTGTTCCTTAGAATCTGATTTTTCTACTTGAGTCCCATTACTTTCACTACTTGAAGCTTGCAACTTACTTGGAACTTGCTTGTTTGTTTGATCCATTAGTTCTGAATTGTCTTTCTGCTCCTTTTTTACCCCTGAATCTATTTTTACTGAACTATCCTTTATACCTATTTGATTTTGAGCCTGGATTGGCTTTACGGTTACTTGCTTTAAAGAGATATTCTTGTAAAAATAAAGACCTACTAATGACAGTACTATTAAACTTACAGCCCCAATTCTTATGCTTTTGTTCATTTTTTGACCCCCATCTAACTTATTTGACTCCCATTTCTACAAACTTAGCTACAATTTCCTCTTTAGAAAAATACCCCTCATGCCTAAACACTTCTTTCCCTGAAGCATCAAAAAATATCTGAGTTGGAATTGCTCTTATTCCATATTTCATTGTTTCATCACGGTTTTCATATACATCTATAACTTCAACTATGGCTTTCCCCTCGTATTCTTTCTTAACCTCATCTAAAATAGGTTTCATTGCCTTACATGGTATACATGTACCTGCTCCCAGGTCTATTAGTGCAGGCATGTTTTTTTGTGTTTCTTTTATAGTATTATCTTTTTTCGTGCTTTCTTTATTATTATCTTCCTTTGAGTTATTATTTTGCCCTTCGTTAGAAGCTTTATTTGGTTGTTCAGTTTGATATTGATTGTCTTGTTTTTCTAAACCTTTTTCATTACTATTGCTTTTTAATAAATAAATTCCTCCCAGCATTAGCAATATTAAAACCATGATACCTAGTTTTAAAGTTTTACTCATTTGCAACCTCCTAATTTTTAATTAAGCATCCTCTACCTTTTTCCAATCTCTTCTTTAGTGACTCTATATCTTTTTGAAATTCAGAGTTTGCTCTGAGTTCACTTTTTATAAGGTTCTCAATAAAGCTATCATCTTCTTTACCTTTTAGTAATTTGTAAAAAGCCCATTGCCCATGTTTAATATCTTCAACAATATTTGCATTTTTCAAAACAGTAAGATGTCTTGATACTGTGGATTGCGGAAGCGAAAGAGCATCTACTATTTCACATACACAAAGTTCTTGGTCATATAGAATGTTAATGATTCGTAGTCTTATTTCATCCGAAAGTGCTTTTAAAGTGTTAGTAATTTGTTTCAATTTCTATCCCCCTTTTTCGTACAAGCTTATCCGTTTATCCGAATATAGGAATATTGTATGTAATAAAATTTAATTTGTCAATGAAACATTTTGTTATTTATAGATGCTATTTCCTAATAAAAATCCGGTCAAGGTTGAAAAAGCACCCTAGCCGGATAATAATTATCTTATTCTATTTACATTACACCTAATCTCCATTTAACCTTTCTGAAACATATATTCCACGTGAAGATTCTGCATTTCCTGACTTACCGCAGCACTCAACAAATCGCATCATTCTGTTTTACTTTTAAAAATTGATGCTTACGAAACTTTATAAAATTAATAAGGAAATATGTACCGCCTAAGAAGATAAAAAGGCTTGAATGAACAGCATTAAAAAGCAAAACCGAGACACTCTCTCCCATAAACAGTGATAACCAGAAAATAGGGCAAAAAACACCGATTAATGCAATATTACGACCAGTTTTCATTCCTTCTATTAGACGCTTCTCACTGTGAGCATTTTGTTCTGATTTTTTCCTTACAACCTTATTACTTGAAACTTTATTTACAACTTGCTTTCCAATTATGCAATAGGGACAATATCCCAATATACGTTTGATTATATTCCATTCTTTAATACCACCCATTATGATATTTCCCTCCAGTTTGTAAATTAAGATAACAAACACCACTTAGTTTATTTCCCAAAACAAACAGGTATAATGGTTAACTCTTTATCTATTTTTTCCCCATATTTATGCATCATTTTTATGTTCCGCCCACTCATCACTCTCAGTACCTACTACACATTTGCCATCTATACGCATGGATAAACGCCTTTGGCATCGGGATACTTCCTCTACCATAAGTTCTTTAGGAATGGTCAATACAGTTTGCCGTATTTCTGTATCAAAAGCATCATTGCAGGTTAAATAATGATAAAAAGTCCATTTCCCTTCTTTTTTTTCATAAATAAGTCCCGCATTTTTTAGAATCTTTAAATGTTTGGATACATTGTATTGGTTTTCCCCTAAAACGTCTATAATTTCAGACACGCATATTTTTGAATCCACTGAAAGCAATAGCCACATAATCTTTAGCCTTGTCATATCAGATAAGGCCTTAAACATAATGGTATAACGTTCCAAAGGATTAATTTCATAGTTTCCCACGTGACACCTCCACACGCTTTATATATGCCATACTACGCATGTTTAAAGTATATGTTTGTAGCAGATACTTGTCAACGATACTTATATAAACATAAACAATATTCCACCTGTTGTTGCTAGTACGAATATTATCAGCGTAAAAGCAATAATTCCCTTGGGTTTTAGCATAGCAGAAAGTATTGCAAGCTCAGGCAGGCTAGCACCTGTACCTCCAATTAGAAGAGCCATTGCCGCTCCCATGCTCATGCCTTTTGCAAGCAGTGTGCTAAGAAGTGGAATTGCCATTTCAATACGTAAGTAAAGAGGTACTCCGATAGCAGCTGCAATAGGTATAGCATACCATGATCCATTTCCAACATACTTTTCTACAATAGTATTTGGAATAAATGCAAGAGCAAATCCACTTATTGCAGCACCGAGTATAACATAAGGTATAATTTGTTTAAAAAGTGCAAGAGCAAACTGAAAAGCTCCCTTTACCTTTTCACCATGTCCATCGGTTGATGGTGCTGATGTACAGCAAGAAGACGTAGTTTGTTTTGGCCTAATACTGGAACAACCCGAAGCTGCTAACTCCGAACAGGTTTTATCTTCTTCAGATTCACAGCAAATATTAGTAGGGCGGCTGTCATAGCAACTTGTAGTAACTTGTGTACAACAAGCTGGTGCTACTTTCTGTCCAGTCGTGCTACACGCTGTATTCTTTATTTTCTTTTTTTCTGCAGCAATTTCAGCTAAGTTCTTAACATGGTTCTTAATTTTACTGCGACCAACAGTAAGCCCTGCAATAATAGCACCACAAAAAGTCCAAAGGAAGTAGATAGCCGCAACTTTAAAACCGAATGTAGCAAATATTATACCTACTACTACAAAATTCGAAAGTGGAGCTGCAATCAGAAACGGAAGAACTGTTGAGAAAGGTGCTGACATTTCGATCATACCCATTGCAACAGGTACCATGGATGCACTACAAAAAGGTGTAAGTACACCGAGACAAGCTCCCATAATAGCTCCCATAACTGTATTTTGGTTTTTTAGCTTTTTCTGAAACTTTTCTTGCGGAATATACTCTCTCACAAAACCTGTGATGACAGCTATAACCGCAATTATAATTACTAGTACTGAACCTACATGCCAAAATTCCCCCAGAGCAATTTTAAATTGTTCGTTAAACATTTTCTAAAACCTCCCATGTGATATGTATGCATACATGCACTTTCGTGCATATATGCATTGTATTTTTAAAATTACCCGCTGTCAAGTATATGGAGAAGGAGTTTTATAATTATTTATTTCAAAACATATATAAAATGGAAAACTCCCAGGTTTAAACTGAGAGTTAAAAAGTTAAATTAACTTCATACGTAAAGGCTATTTACAACAAGTATTCCCCTTTCCTTCTGTTGGTGTTTCTTTTTCCTTTTTGTTATCGTTTTCCTCTGGAATTTCTTCTACCTCAAAGTTACAGCAACAGCAGCTCTTTTTCTCTTTCTTGCTACCTATTAAACGTTCAAACAATCCTTTTTTCTCATTTTCATTTTTCACAATTATCTTTCTCCTCTCAGTTTTTAAGTTTAATTTATTTACTATTGCTTTTATATAATTAAATTAAAAATCAAGCCTGAAGCTACTGCTGATACAAATACTATCACAATAAAAGCAATAATTATTTTTTTCTTAAATATACTGGCGAGCATTGTTAATTCAGGAATTGCTATACCTGCTCCACTAATAATAAAGGATATAACTGCACCAATACTGACACCCTTTTCCATCAATGCAATTCCAATTGGAATTGCTGATTCTACACGAATATATAATGGCAAGCCTATTAATGCAGCAACAATAACTGCAAATGGATTATCGGGACCTGCAACCTTTGCCAGAAGATCAGTAGGCATATATCCATAAATGGCTGCACCAATTGCAACACCAATTACCATGTAGATGAAAACGCCCTTAAAGTCTGCCCAAGCTTTTAAAAACGATGCTTTTAGCCTGCTTTTAAATCCTATTGGCAATTCCTCAACTTGTTCATGTCCAGAGCCTTTAAGTCGAACATGTTTCACTTGGTCTGCCCATCCCAGTTTCTCAAAGAGTACCCCGAAGATAACAGAAAAGGCTGATGTCAAAATTAAAAATCCAATGGCTGTCTTCCAACCCAAAAATGTTCCAAGCAAAATAAATACCAAAGGATCCATTAACGGTGATGCAATTACAAAAGACATTACTGTTCCAAAAGAAACTCCAGCCTCCAATAATCCGAGAGTCATAGGAACCGTAGAGCATGCACAAAATGGTGTTACAGCTCCGAAAAGCACTGCCATTATATTGCTCCATATTCCTTTGCCAGATAACCAGTTTTTTATTTTGTCCTGTGGGATATACATTAATACAAATGCAATTATTGTACTGATTCCGATAAACAGTACGGTAAGTTCCCCCATAATGAATACAAAATATTTAATTGTTTCAATGAGAGTGTTCATTTAATACTACCTTCCCTTTAGGATTTGATGTCTCTAAACGTTTCCTTGTTTATGTGCAGAATCTACTAGAATTTCTAAAACAGACTTGATGTTTTTTATGGTATCAGAATCCTGCTCTTTAAGCATATTAGCAACATAATTTGAATATTTCTCAATAATGCTCGTTATTACTCCAGTACCTTTTTCAGTTACCTTAACACAGCATACACGCCCATCGCTCGGGGATATCTCACGAACAACATATCCTTTGGTTTCAATACGATCAATTATTTTACTTGCCCCACCTTTAGTAAAACTTAAAACATTTCCTATTTCTTGAATTGTAATCATATCAGTTTCATGTATCTTTTTTAGTGCAATAAATTCGACTAAAGATAAGTCCCCACAGCACTCACCATTAAATCCTTGATTGCCAAAATGCCAGGATATTTCTTGAATTAGGCTGTAAATATCTATTATTTCTTTGTTCATTTGTGACCTTCTTTCAAATCAATATAGTTTCCGTTGTCAACTATTATTATAAGTTCATTTAGTTTCCGGTGTCAACCATTATATTATATGAGTCTCCTTCTTAAATGTTCTTACTTTATTAAATCTCAAATTAAGATTTTAGAAAAAAAGCTGCTGATTTTAATCAGCAGCAAGATCAGTTTAAGACTTTTTTACATAACTACAGCCGTCCCCTTGACATTATACAGATTTATTCAACAGTAACGCTCTTAGCCAAATTTCTTGGTTTATCTACGTCACAGCCCTTGTGAACAGCTACATAATAAGCAAAAAGCTGCAGAGGTATAACTGTCAATATCGAGCTCAGCACATCCTCAGTCTTTGGTATATATAATACAAAATCAGCAACCTTTTCAATTTCACTGCCGCCTTCCTGTGCAACTGCAAGAACAACAGCTCCTCTTGCTTTAACTTCCTTTATATTACTAAGCATCTTATCAAAAAGCTCTTCCTGCGTTGCTAGTGCAACAACCAAGGTTCCCTTCTCAATTAATGCGATTGTACCATGCTTTAACTCGCCTGCAGCATAAGCTTCCGAATGAATATAAGATATTTCTTTGAGTTTCAGCGAACCCTCAAGAGCAACTGTATAATCCAAGCCTCTTCCAAGGAAGAATATATCCTTTGCATTATAGTGATTAGCAGCAAAGTACTGAATCTTTTCCCTATTCTCAAGTACTTCACTAACCTTATCTGGAAGCAGTTTAAGATGTTCTATTATATCACTTGCCTGCCCCTGTGTAATTGTGCCTTTTTTAAGGGCGAAATCTACTGCAAGCAAATACATTGCAGAAAGCTGCGTGGTATAAGCTTTTGTGGATGCAACAGCAATCTCAGGTCCAGCCCATGTATAAAGCACATTATCTGACTCTCTTGCTATTGAGCTTCCTACAACATTTACAACTGAAACAACTTTTGCTCCATGCTTCTTTGCTTCTCGAAGTGCAGCAAGCGTATCCGCAGTCTCACCAGATTGGCTTATTATAATTACTAGCATTTTTTCATTTAGCACCGGATTACGATATCTGAATTCAGAAGCAATATCAACTTCGACAGGAATTCTTGCAAGCTTTTCAATAAGATACTTTCCAACCATACCAGCATGATAAGCAGTACCACAAGCAACAATAAATATCTTTTGTATCTCCTCAAGTTCATTCTTGCTCAAATCAAACTCAAGCTCAGGTCTTCCGTCAATGATTCTTGGATTAATTGTATCCTTAATAACCTTTGGCTGTTCAAATATCTCCTTTAACATAAAGTGTTCATATCCACCTTTTTCAGCGGAAGTTACATCCCATTCAACCTTATAAATATCTTTTTTAATTTCTTCTCCATATTTATTAAATATCTTTACTCCATCTTTCCTTAAAACAACCAGCTCATTGTCATTAAGAAGATAAATATTCCTTGTATGCTCAAGAATTGCAGGAATGTCTGATGCAATAAAATTCTCTCCTTCTCCCACTCCAACAATAAGGGGACTATCTTTTCTTACGGCAATAAATTCATCAGGGTGTTCATGTGAAACAATTCCAAGTGCATATGAACCCTCAAGTTTAGACATGGCTTTGAATACAGCATCAACAAGATTGCCTTCATAATAATACTCAATAAGATGTGCTATTATTTCTGTATCTGTTTCTGAAAGGAACTCAACCCCTTTGGATTGAAGGAATTCCTTAAGTTTTAGATAGTTCTCAATTATTCCATTGTGTACAACTGCAATATGTCCTCTATAACTTATATGAGGATGAGAATTTACGTCAGAAGGTTCACCATGAGTTGCCCAACGCGTATGTCCAATCCCGACAGTGCTTGAAAGCTTTTCCTCAGCAAGTTTTCCTTCAAGCATGCTCAGTCTTCCCTTACATTTTAGAATATCCAACCTATTATTATTGATTATTGCTATTCCAGATGAATCATATCCTCTATATTCTAGTTTTTTTAATCCTTCTATAAGTACGGGAACCGAATTTTTGCTCCCTATATAACCAACTATTCCACACATAATAAAATCACATTCCTTTCGATTAATGTTATTGTACATAATCCCCCTGTCACTTGGTGACATCCCCCTTAATAAAGGGGACTAGAAAAATACTTCTCGAAGCCCTTGGCTGCCTTAACATGGATCTGTCGATATAATCGACTGAGAGATTACTTATCACAATTTTTACTTTTCTCAAAAATTGTCAGAAGCTAGCAAGACAAGGCGCACAAGGCGAGAAGTGCGGAGCATATATTCAATATGTGAGCACTTCGAGTCCGCAGTGCAACACAGTATTGCGACGCTTATCACAATTTTTGGCATAAAAATAGCTAAAAGCCAAAGCTAATAGCTCCTGTCTATCTTGCACACCTAATCGTTTTTGTTGCCTGGTCACCCAAGTCTTTGTACGATTAATTTCGGACGTGCTATCCGTGAGGCATCCGCCGAATTTTCGATGAACCTCAACCTCGTCTGCTGGCTTTGCCAGCACTGGCGCTGATTCAGTTGTATTGTCTTCCTTTATATTCTTATAGAACCACCTCCTGATTTTCAATTTCTTCCTGCATCCACAATTAGTATATTATATTAGTAATATATTCGCAAGGTAAAAATAAGGATACCTTCTGCGCTCTGTATCATAATTTATTTCATTGACGCTAAATACAAAAAGATGATATTATATATTATATTTATATTTTAAAATTGGCAATAGTACTTTTTATTTTTGGTACAGGATATAGAATAAAAAGAAAGGAAAATAATATTGTTCCAATAAGGATAGGAATTTACAAAGGAGATGTTTAATAATGGAAGGAAAAGACAATTTATTAAACAACGGTAGTATTGTAGAAGTGTATCTTAGTGAGCCTAAAGAATCAATTGCTTTTGATTTAAAACACGGTCGCTATCTAGCTGAATATTTATCAGAAAAAATTGAAGGCTATATCTGCCTTAGGTTAATTGCTTTCATAGACTGGGGAAATGTGTCTGATAAGGAAAAAGAGGTGGAAATTAAAAAGTATGATGAAGAAAAGTATGGAAAAACCACTCAAGAACTTTTAGCCTTATTCAAGAAAGCATTGAGTACTAAGCGTCTCAAAGATAGCCGCCCAATCTTTATTAATTACCGGAACATCTTGTATATCCATCCATTAACAAAATAACTTGTAATTTATAAGTATCCTGAATTTTTTAGGATACTTCTTTTATTTAAAATGATTTGCACGTTTATCATGTGATTTTTTAATCCTATATAGACATCAATCGCAAAATGATATAAAATCACTCTATTGTTTATAACTTTTTTTGAAGATAATGTCGGCAAATTTTGCTGGATTAGGATTACGAAAGGAGGAGATATGCCCTTTATTGGCAAAATCCTGATAAAAGGAAGGTGTAACGTAATGGGTAGAAAAAAGGATTGGCGTAATAAGCAACGTATCCAACGTATACAGCAAAAGCAAGAAGAAACAAAATCTTTTGGCACTTCAATTCTTTCCATGTTTTGCGATGGGGCAAATGATAACCGACCAGAAGCAGAAATTTTTTATAATTCGGCGGTAATCTTATTCACTACTCCAGCCGATGACAAAAAACCAGAAGCAAACATACTTTTGTATGTACCTCAATATGTTTACGGGGACAGAAGTACTCGTGATGAAATCACAGCATTGACAACATCATCGCCTGAATTCCTTGCTAAAACATTTATTAACCTGGAACAATATGCTATCGCTTTAATGGCGCAAAACCCTGGCTGGGAATATGACAAACGTGATGATTTCCATTTTTGTGATATGATTGGTTTAACAAGTGACTTTCTCTCTCTTAAAGGTTTTGGAGAAGATGTGTTAATAGAAATTATCAATCGCCCTGAGCTTCTTGCAAGAATTATTATGGATGAACTTCAGAAAATCGGCAACGAGATTACCGCAGCTTTAGAAAATGCAAAATAACACCTTCTTCTTTAACTCTAAAGAGTATTTCATTTTGAAATGCTCTTTTTTCTTGCACTATATGCAAAATGCTATTATTACTTGCTAGCAAACAACTTCAGTGCCTGCTTTATAATATCCTCAATACCCAAATTCTCAGCATCAATCTTATTAAGTACATTCAATGCATCCCTCGAAGAATAACCCAGCACTTGCAGCGCATTAAGTGCTTCAAGCTTCTTTCCTGCCAAATCTGTGCTGTTTGAAGGCATTTCGATTCCTTCTTCTGCTTTAACCTTATCCCTTAATTCTAAAATAATTCTTTGTGCAGTTTTTAGCCCAATGCCTGAAATGCTTTTCAATACTGCTGTATCATTAGTTATCACTGCAAGACTAAACTTTGAAGGTGACAATCCAGACAATACCGAAATAGCTGCTTTAGGTCCTATTCCCGAAACCGATATAAGAAGTTCAAAAACTCTCAGCTCCTCTTGACTAAGGAAACCGAACAAGCTTATATTATCCTCTCTGACATGCATATATGTATATATTTTAGCTTCTTTACCTATTATCAGCTTTTCCAATGTAGACATAGCAGAATGAATTTTATAACCTACTCCATTGTTCTCAATAACCATATACTCTTTTGCAACAGCTTCTATGATTCCTTTTATAAATGCAAACATAAATTCACCACCTTAAATTAAATAACCCTTTGGCAGGAGTGTTTCCCGTCTTTGGGTTTTTAATTGATTTTCTTATTCAATTAATTAATTCAATAATCAAGCTCTCCTAATCTTCTGGTAAAAAAACGTATTTGCAGAATTAAAGTAATATCTTGAAGCAAGTATTATCTGTTCAGTACTTCCCACAAACAGAACTCCTCCATCTCTAAGAGCCTTGCTAAAGTTTGTATAAACTTGACCCTTTGCTTCTTCGGTAAAATATATAAGTACATTTCTACAAACAATAAGGTCAACGTTTTCAGGATACCTGTCCGCAAGTAGATTATGGTTTTTAAATTCAACACATTGTTTTACTTCATTTTTTACACGGTAGAAATCGCCTTCCTGATGGAAATATTTAGGTATCATTTCCCTAGGAAGACTATCAAGACTTTTAGGGTTATATATACCTGCTTGTGCTTTTGCTATTACTTCTCTATCAATATCAGTAGCAAGTATTTTTATTTGATTTAACGGAAGATATTTATTCATAGCAAACACAAGAGAATACGGTTCTTCTCCTGTAGAACACGCCGCACTCCATATCTTTATATTTGCAACGCCTTTCATAAGCATAGGTAATATTTCCTGTTCAAGAACTTCCCACTGCTTGGGATTTCTATAGAATTCAGAAACGTTTATTGTAATGTAGTTAATAAATTCGTCGTATATAGTTTTATCCGTCTTTAATGCCTTAACATAGCTTTCATAGTCAGAAAAATTCCGTTTTAGGATTAGAGAATCAATCCTTCTCTTCATTTGTCTTTCCTTGTAGCTAGCCAAATTAATCCCTGTTATTTGAAAAATCGTCTGGGTAAATTGTTCATAAGTATCTAACATGTAATTCCCCTTCCACTGATTTATTTTACTTCAGGGAAAAACCTTGCCACTTCAACTTCTGCACTTTCAACAGCATCAGAACCGTGAATAAGATTTTCATAAGAATTAAAACCAAAATCTCCTCTAATTGTTCCAGGTGCCGCTTCTGTTACAAGAGTTTTGCCTATCATCAACCTCATCATTGAAATAACATCCTCACCTTCAACAATCATCGCAACAACTTCTCCAGATGTCATATAATCAACCATATCATTAAAAAAGCTTTTTCCTTTACAATGTGCATAATGTTCTTCAATTATAGCTTTATCAAGCTTAACCAGCTTCATATGTGAAATCTTAAAACCCTTTCTTTCAATTCTTCCAATAATTTCTCCAGCAAGTCTTCTTTTAACTGCATCAGGTTTCAAGAGTATTACAGTTCTTTCCATTATTTTTTCCCCCTTGTGAAATAATTAATTAAGCGGATGTACTACGCCTATTATATAGCTAGATTTTAACATATATTTTTATAAAAAAAAAGCGTGACATTATAAAAATGTCACGAAAAATAATGTAAAGGGGGTCTCAATGTGTTTTGTGAGGTCATTAATATTATTCACATATTTTCAGAATATATACATTCAATAAAAATATTGTTTACAAAAAAATAAAAGAACCGAAATTAATATTCCGGTTCTTTCTTTATTTTATAAGTTCACAACCCTATAATGTGTTCACAACTTACAAGTTTGCAACTTTTACTGGTTCTTCGAATAATCCTCGTTTCACCTCTGTTGCAGTCATATGCTCGGCACAAAACTTTTCTGTCAAGTAATTACATGAATCCCAAGGATTTATCCTATCCCCGCATGTAAATACGTCAACAGCCGCATAACCAAGCTCCGGCCATGTATGAATAGTAAGATGTGACTCGGATATAACCACTACTCCGCTCACACCCTGCGGACTAAATTTATGGAAAGCTACTTCCCTCACTTCTGCTCCAGCTTCTAAAGCCGAATTCACCATAATTCTTTCAATTTTGCCTGCATCATTGAGTATGTCTGCAGAGCATCCATAAATTTCTGCCAAAATATGACGGCCCAAAGTATTCATTTTGGTTCCTCCTTTTATAAGATAAAAATATCAACCACCTTTTCGTTTATTTTTTAAGGCAATGAAAATATTTTAGCAATTTTTCTTGAAAAGTCAATACTTTTTATGAAATTTAATTATTTTTTTAGATTAATATGATTTATTCCTACTTTTCTTCAGCTTACTCTGTTTTTTACACAAAGTTAGCATATTTCCGCAAACATCCTGAATATTTATTCTTATTTTATTCTTTTACTTAAATAAAATTGATAATATTTCAAGAATATTGAAATAAATGAATATCAAAATGATTATAATTATTTGCCAACTTGATAGAATTGAAACTAAATCCTTCTTTATTGACGTGATAGATTTTTGAAAAGGCTCTTTTTTTTCTCTTGCACCTCCAAAAAATATTCTATAAATAAACGTTCTCTCTGAAAAATCATTCCTTCTACTTGTTAAATAACCAAACCCTATCAGGCATCCCGCTATTAACAACAATGCAAAAGCTACAAACACCAACATAACAAGATATTCGAGCATTGTTGGAAGTCTCTCCGGCTGTTGAGGCATTGTTTGGGCTGTATAAAATATACAAAGACTCAGACCATTAAAGGTCAAATGAGTAAGTATTCCCGGAATTATAGAATTGGATTTTACTACAAGATATCCTGCAAGAATAGCAATAATGAAAGGTCCTGTAAATCTAATAATGGAAAAATGAATAAGCGCAAATAAAGTAGCAGTAATTACAATTGCTTTGACTGTTCCCCTGTTCTCGTAAGCTTTTAATACTATTCCTCTAAAGAGAGCTTCTTCACAAATTGCAGGTGTAAGAGCAATAAGAAACAAACCAAGATACATATTGGCAGGAATAACATTATCCATAACATTGCTTGGCTTTCCAACAACAACTGTATAAATATGATAAACTATTACACTAGCAAAAATACTCACAACCCAAGCTGCAACCGCCATTATAACTGTAAGAAAACCTGCTGAAAGATTAATAGGGTTCAACCGAAAAACTTCTTTAATATTTATCTTATTAACAATTGTAAATATTACTACAGGAATAAAAATAAATACATACTGATCAATTAGCAATAAAATAATCCTGAATGTCTCATTCGTTTTAGCAAGCTCGCTAAAGTCAATACTAAATATTTTCGCTAATATAGGTATAAGAATTTGTGGCAATATCGCTATCAAAAATACAACTACGCAGAGCAAAATATTTGCATTTCTTACTTTAACCTTATTCATAACATCTCCTTGATTATTTGTGCTTAGAATTGATGCAATCTCTAGCAATCCTTAGCCATCTGATTAAATCCATTTTTTCTTTCTAAAGTAAAACAACATTCCTATTGAAAGTAATGCCATGAAACCCATTACAAAATAATAACCATACCTATAACGAAGCTCAGGCATATTATCAAAATTCATTCCATATATGCCAGCAATAAGTGTCAGTGGTAGAAAAATTGTAGAAATCATTGTAAATACTTTCATTGTCTGATTTAGCTGGTTTGACGTTTCTGATTCATACGCCTCTCTCAAGCTTGCAATAAACTGATATAATTCGCTGATATCACTATCAAGCTTGGCAAACTTAATATCAATATTATTAAAATATTTAATCATATCCTCACTTATGATTTCATTTTCGTTTAATAGCAAAACATCACTTATATATGTAAGATAATTAAGATGTCTTCTAACTTTAAAAACCTGTCTTCTCATAGTTATAAGCTCATTTACCATTACAGTTTTTCCAACTTTTAAAACTTTCTCTTCCTGTGCTTCGATCCTTCTTTCAAGCTCTCTAATTACTCCAAGGCTTTTCTGTACTAACCTGTCTAATATCAAATAGAACATCTTGTTTGAAGGATTTGATATACCTTTAAGCAATACTTCGGGTTTGCTTAAAACTTCTCCCTCAACACTTTTTACTAAATCATTTTCTTCATTTGATGAAACAATCAAAAAATTCTTTCCCACATAAATAGCTACCGGATAAACAATAACTTTTCCTTCAACTATCTTCGGGATGTTTAATGCTATAGCATAATAATTATTATATGTTTCAATTCCAAGATTGTTTTTTTTGTCCATGTAGTCTGCATTAAAGCAGGTTTTAATATCAAATTTTTCTCCAATTATCTCGAATTCACTCTCGTGGATTATTACGAAGTAGTGCTTTGAGGATTCGATACTATCATGATGTAAATTAATATGTTGGATGCTTCCATTTCCAGTTAAATATGACCTCATTTCTATTCTTCCTTTCACGTTTACTAGCAGCTTATCACTTATTTTTTATTATCCTTTTTTCGGTAATTATCATATCCATTTTTATATCATTCGCCTCACTTGGAACGCTTTCTAATATTTGAAAATCAAATGCAAGTGCAATCTTAGGAATGTTTTTAGACGTTATAGGTAAATAATTGTCATAATAGCCTTTTCCATAACCAATCCGATTTAGGTTCAAATCAAATGCCACACCAGGTATAATTATCAACTCCGTCTCCTGAGGTAAAACAATTTTTTGAGCATCTGGAATAGGTTCAAAAATTTCATAATTTCCTATTTTAAGGTCTTTATTTAAATCAATCACTCTAAAAAACTCAAGTTGGGAAGAATGTTTTATTGAACAAGGCAAGCATACAGTCTTTCCTTCATTAATACTATCTTGAAGCAGACTGCGGGTTTCGACCTCATTTTTCGCACTTGCATAAGCAAAAATAACATTCGCCTTTTTATATTGTTCAAATCCTTTAAGTATATTACAAATAATTTTACTGCGTTCTTCTATTTCTTGATATGTTAATGAATTACGCTTATTTAAAAGCTCTTTTCTGATCTCACCTTTTTCAATATTCATTTATCCTACATTCCTCCAAAAACATATCTTTTTAATAAATATAAAACTACAAATATACAAAACAATCCTATAAGCGAAACTATTCTCCTCTTACTTTTTGATTTTGTTCCCAAAAGAGATACTATCGAATCAGCTATCAAATAAAACATTGTTAACATACCAGCAATCAAAAGCAAGTTAACAACAATCCAAGGTATAGCACCATAGTAAATTAGTAAAAGAAATATAATAAAAAACAACCCAGCTATCAATATTTCCCTTAATGTATTAAACGGGGCAATTCTATTATTTTTATATGGATTGTAATTTCTAGCCACTGTAAAAAAAACAGCAAGCGGAAATCCAAAGAATCCGCCTGTAATAAGTCTGGTTAGATTATCAGAATGCCTTAATCCCAAATAAGATGTTGCTCCATCAATTATCATTGGTATCATCATAAGAATTAAAATTATAGCTTGTCCAAGTTTAGGTGGCCAATCTGCATACAACTTCCGTTTGACAATAAGAAAAAAAATACCAAAAATTACTCCCATATATATTCCGGTATCTCTCGCGCAAACCGTTAGCGGAATATCTCCAATAATTAACGTTCTTGCTTGTATTTGATGACACACAAGAGAGCCCATAAAACTGAAAAATTTTTCAAGATACATTCTTCTTACCTTTATTTTATCCTTAATTCTGGATTTGCCATCATTACACCATATGCGAACACCCCATATAGCACACAGCATATGCTGATTACTACAAAAATAACAAGTGAAGCAATCATTAAAGCCTTTCCGAAAGATCTCCGGTCAGAATCTGCTTCGTCAGACATGAATACAACAGCAACTATTATTCCAATAAGTTGTCCGAATCCCGGAATTATGCATGCTAGTACTGTAATAAAAACCTTCATTGCATTACTAAGCGGTTTTTGCGGAACTTGATTATCCCTGACCTCAGAAGTAAAACCTGTTTGAGTAACAAATGGCTGTTCTTTTTCGTTGTTGTTCGTAGTTAACTCTCCAACATTACTTGGATCTTCTTCCGCTTTGATTATTTCCAATGGAACTTCACTTACAATACTTCCACAAAAGGGACATCGTCTGGTATTAACATGTATTAATTCTCCACAGTACTCGCATTTTTTTTTGTCCAAAATTATCCCCTCTTCCAGTTCACTAAAAGTTTAGATTTTCAACGAACATTTCTTTGAAATCCTCTTGACTGCCAATATCAAAGTATTGAATACATTGTTGGATTTTGGAGGCTTCATTGATTAGCGCTGATTCCAATAAACATTTTACCGCACCATTCACAGATGAATTACCCACTATTACTATTTTATCCCTTAAACGTTCGGGAATCAAACCAATTTTAACTGCATTTTCAATATTTAAAAAAGTTCCAAAATTACCTGCAATATATACCCTGTCAATATCTTGATAATCAATGTTCATCCTTTTCATAATCATCATTATTCCCGTTACTGTCGCTGCCTTTGCAAGCTGTACTTTCCTGACATCCTCTTGAGTAAATATGATTTGTGGTTCACCTTCTGCAATTAAAAATGCCGTATTGCCATCATGCTCAATTATTCTAAAATCAAGAGACTTAAAATCTTTTTCTTCTTTGCTGTTCATTCTCCCATTTTGTAAAACTATTCCTTTTTCAATAAGTATTGCGGTAATATCAACTATTCCTGAACCACAAATTGATTTTGGTGGTGTATTACCTATGGTTGTATAAGTTATATCCTTTCCATTTGAGAATATTTTATCGATAGCTCCATTAACACATGTACTTCCACATTTTATACTAGCTCCTTCAAATGCAGGACCAGCAGCTGTTGAACAACCAATCATTATATCTTTGTTACCGCCGACTATTTCTCCATTCGTCCCTAAGTCAAGTAAAATCGAAATCTTTTCACTTCCATACAAATTCGTTTCTATAACCCCTGAAACAATATCTGCACCCAAGAAAGCTGAAACAGAAGGAAGAATCCAAACCTCTCCATTCCTTGCAATATTCAGTCCTGTTTCATAGCCATTTTTTCTGACAATTTCAGTATTCTTAGTTTTATATGGAAATACACCAAGCGATTGAACATCTAAACCCAAAAACATATGCAGCATTACTGTATTTCCAGATACTACAACCTTTGATATACACTTTTTATCATTAGCTATATTTTTCAATGCAGAATCAATCAGCAAATTAACAGCCGAAACTACCAGTTCCTGCATTTCCTTAAGTCTTGATGTATTATTCCCTGTATACGCAATTCTTGAAATTACATCCGCTCCATTAACAATTTGAGGATTCAAGGTTGATTCAGTACATATTACTGTTCCGTTTGAAAGATCAACAAGAGACAAAACAACTGTTGTAGTACCAATATCAATTGCTGCACCAATTTTTTCTGATGCCTGCTTAAACATAATCGATTTTTCAGAATTGAGAATTGGCTCGTCAATCCATATTTTCATTTTGTCTACTACAGGAGTCCGGCATGCAAGCCTTATACCATTTTCTATTTCCTTTTCATCAAGATGCTTTCTTTCTTCCGTGTCAATCTCTAGGGTTACCTGTGTTGATACCCTAACCTTGCACTTTCCGCATTTACCGATTCCGCCACATATTTCCGGGATAAAATAGCCCAGAGACTTCAAAGCTTGTGCTATCGAAGTCTCTTTAATAATTTCGTATTCAGTTGGCTCTTCATTCTTTATGATTTGGATTTTAATTATAATCCACCCTCTTTAAACTATTTAAACCCCCATTATGCTAAAACCGGAATCGACCATAATTACCTCTCCAGTAATAGCTCTGGACATATTGCTTAATAAAAATGAAACAACATCCCCAACTTCCTTTATATCAATATTTCTTCTTAATGGGGATTTCTTTTCAACCGCATCAAGTATCATATCCAAATCTTTTACTCCTCTTGCAGAAAGGGTCTTAATCGGACCAGGAGATACTGTATTTACTCTTATTCCATCAGGACCTAAATCATTTGCAAGATATCTTACACTACATTCAAGAGCTGCCTTAGCTATTCCCATAACATTATAATTTGGCATCACTCTATTAGAACCTAAGTATGAAAGGGTTACAATTGAACCACCTTCGGTCATAACCTCCTTAGCCTGCCTCGAAACAGCTACAAGCGAGAACACACTAACATTATTGGCATGGGCAAATCCTTCTCTTGAAGTATATATAAATTGATTCTGCAAATCTTCCGTTTTAGCATTTGCTACACTGTGCAAAATACCATGAATCACACCATAATCCTTTTTCAACTGTATGAATAAATTATTAATATCCTCATCGTTTCCCACATCACACCGATACATTTTGGCTCCAGGAATTGATAATGCAAGCTTTTCTATATTATTTTTCTTTTCTTCAGAACGATATGTAAAAATAAGGTTGGCCCCCTGCTCAGCAGCAGATTGTGCAGCTCCCCATGCTATACTCCATTTGTTTCTTAGACCCATTATTAAAACATTTTTATCCTTCAAAATCATAAATAGTCCGCCTCCCAAGTTTATTTAGTGTTCGCTAAGATGTTTTATCCAAATACTATCACACACTTTTAATAATTTCAAATTAAAATCAATCTTCACCGTATTGAAGATATATATAATAATCTGTATACTTATATTAATAGATTTTTCATCCATAGGAGGAAAATATGGCTAAAGAATTAGTATATGTAATTGAAGATGAACAACATATTCAGCAGTTAATAAAATACAATCTTGAAACATCCGGTTTTAAAGTTTCAGTATTTCATGATGGAGAATCCGCTCTGGAGAATTACGAATCAGAAAAACCTGATATGTTTATACTGGATATAATGCTTCCAGGAATTGATGGCCTAGAAATATGTAAGAAACTCCGTGCCAATTCCAGAACAAAGAATATCCCCATAATTATGCTTACTGCAAAAGGCGAAGAATTTGATAGAGTTTTGGGATTAGAACTTGGGGCTGATGATTACATAACAAAACCATTCAGCGTACGCGAATTGATTGCAAGAACAAAAGCATTATTTAGAAGAACATATTCAACTACAACAGTTGAGGATTCTGTAATTAAGTGCGTGGATATATTAATTGACTGCAATCGTCATGAAGTTACTAAGAAAGGTGTCAAAATTGACCTTCCTCTTAAAGAGTACGAACTTTTGAAACTCCTTGCCTTAAATCCCGGAATTGTTATGTCAAGAGAACTTCTTCTTGAAAAGATCTGGGGGTTTGATTACTTTGGCGAAACAAGAACAGTTGATGTGCACATAAGATATCTAAGACAAAAAATTGAGGATGATGACAGCAATCCTACATATATTGAAACAGTAAGAGGAATTGGTTATAAATTTGTAGATAAAGGTGATAAGTAGTGAAATACCTTGAACTTATTGTTAATAGTATGTCAAACGGTATCATTGCAGTTGACAAGAATCTGAAAACAATTCTTGTCAATCCTTTTGCCTGTACAATTTTGGGTATTACTCCCGACCAGCACATATTGGGAATAAGCATTCAGAAAATATTAAATGATGAGGGAATCTTCAATTTGCTCGAAAAATCAATATTTGAAGACTGCGACTTTCTTGAAGAAGTTGCAATTGATAATGAGTCTAAAATACTAAGCATTTCAATAAATCCAATAAAATCTGATTCGGAGATTATTGGTGCAGTCCTTTTTATTCAGGATATAACAAAAATGAGAAATATAGAAAAAATCGGGCAGGAATTTGTCTCAAACGTTTCTCATGAGTTAAAAACTCCTCTCACATCTATCCGTGGGTTTATTGAAACTTTAAAAAGTGGAGCTATTAATGACCATGCAGTTGCATATAAATTTTTGGATATAATAGATATAGAAGCTGAAAGACTTTTTTTCCTTATTAATGATATTCTTGCACTTTCAGAAATTGAGACCATGAAACAGGATGCAAATATATCAAGCATTGTTTTAGAAGAAATTATTAATGATTGTATTACTGTCCTTCAAGGTCAGGCAGATAAGAAAAAGATTTCTATTCAATATGATATTGAACCTGATTTAAGAATCAAATTAAGCAAACACAAATTGATGCAGCTGGTATTAAATCTCATGGATAACTCTATTAAATACTCACCAGATTGCAGCTGGATTAGAATCAAAGCACAAAAATCAGGAGATTATATTATCATGTCATTCAAGGATTCTGGTATAGGTATACCAAAAGAACATCACACAAGAATCTTTGAAAGATTCTACCGGGTTGATAAAAGTCGCTCTAGAAGCCTCGGAGGAACAGGGTTGGGATTATCTATAGTTAAACATATTGTTGATATTTATAAAGGTACAATTACTCTAAACAGCGTGGTAGGTAAAGGCACAGAATTTATAATAACATTTCCGATATTATGAATTTTATGAGCTTTTTACTTATATTATTTGCAAGTACAGATGTTTTGGCTTAAGTTTTGCAGGAACAGTTGCTCGTGAAACATGGACTAAACTCTATACGCTTGATCCTATTGTATCTGGTTCTGATAGTGCTGATGCATATATCACAATAATGAAAAAGAATTTATTAACCTTGAAAGAGGCACTGAGATGATTGAAGAACAAGTAAATAATCCAAGAAACTCGTGCGGATTATGCTGTACAAAAATTGAAAATTTTGGAGTTGTCCGGGGAGGAAAAGATATACTTAAAGATGTAAACCTGCATATTCACTGTGGCGAGATGACAGCATTAATAGGTCCAAACGGAGCAGGAAAAACTACACTACTCAAGGCAATTCTTGGTGAAATAAAACCTTCTGGAAGTCTTCAATTCCTTGATCATAAAGGAAAACATACTGGGCATCCTGTAATCGGCTATATTCCACAACACCTTTACTTTGATAGAAATTCTCCAGTAAGTGTTCTTGATTTATTTTGTGCTGTAAAATCAAAAATACCTATATGGCTTTTAGAAAGCAATGAGGTAAAGAAAGAAGTAAAAGAAAATCTTGAAAGGGTTAGCTCTGGTCATTTATTGAATAAAAAACTTGGTCATCTTTCCGGTGGCGAACTTCAAAGAGTTCTTCTTGCTCTTTCGATAGATCCAATTCCTGATATTCTGCTTATGGATGAACCTGTATCCGGCATTGACCAGAAAGGAACAGAAGTCTTTTATCAAACGGTTTCTGAATTGAGAGAGAATTTTGATATGTCAATAATTCTGGTTTCTCATGATTTTTCACTTGTTGCACAATACTCTGATAGGGTCGCACTTCTTGACAAAACTATTTTAAGCTGTGGTAAACCCTCTGAAGTATTTAGCAGTAAAGAGTTCATCAACCTTTTTGGAGAAGTATGGTCACGAGGTTTATTTGACAATAAAGGAGGTAATCAATCATGATGAACATTTGGTATTCATTAGTTGATTTTTTGCTTCCTTTTGATTGGACAAATCATCTGTTTATGAAAAATGCACTTCTTGCAGTAATACTTGTTTGTCCTCTATTTGGTCTTTTAGGAACAATGATTGTAAACAACAAAATGGCTTTTTTTTCTGATGCAATTGGTCATTCAGCATTAACTGGTATTGCAATAGGCGTGCTTATGGGCTTAAAAAACCCTATTTTGTCAATGTTGGCTTTTTCCATAATCCTCGCACTTGCAATATCTGCTGCAAGAAAGATAAGCCTTAACTCTACAGATACTATCATAGGAATATTCTCTTCAACCGCAGTTGCTCTTGGAATTGTAATACTTTCAAAGGGCGGCGGATTTACAAAGTATTCATCTTATCTGATTGGTGACCTATTAAGTATATCCCCAAATGATTTAGCATTACTGTTTATGGTTTTTATCTCTATAATTATTATCTGGGTTTTAATATTTAATAAACTTTTTCTAGCTAGTATAAACAAAACTTTTGCAGTCAGCAAAAAAGTAAACACCGTTCTTGCTGACACGGTATTTACCCTAATTGTAGCAGTGATTGTCACAATATCAATACAATGGCTGGGAATATTGATAATCAATTCTTTATTGGTTCTGCCAGCAGCTTCAGCCAGAAATCTTTCATCAAATATTAAGCAGTATCACGCATTTTCGATAGCAATTTCTCTTATCTCCGGCATATTGGGTTTGATAATGTCTTATTACTGGGGAACGGCAACAGGAGCAACTATAGTTCTTGCCAGTGCAGTCTTTTATTTCGCTTCCCTTATGATGGTAAGGATTAGGAACTGATTTCATTTTTCTCTTACTCTGTTTGTATTTATTCCAAAGATTGCATACATAGGGCAGGTTCCTATCGAACCTGTGATTATCGGAAGTAATCCGATTAAAGCAATATATCTTACGTTTCCCTTCAAGATGAAATACAAGCTAAATACAAAAAGTCCGCCAACTATTCTCAAAACCCTCTCGAGTTTTCCGATATTAACCAAAAGAATGCCTCCTTTATATCCATTGCTACTATTCTTCCTTATTCTCAAATAATTATTCCCAGTAATTACAATATATTCTGATATGAAATTAAGAGTTAAAAAAATCCGGGGTGTCCCCGGATTTTTTATTATTATTTTGCTCCACCTTTTTGACCAGCTTTTGCTTTATTTAGTATATCTGAATCATAGCAATATACATTTCTATTTTTTTCCTCATTTACCTTGCAAGCTATATCAATAAGCTTATCTATCAGTTCTGGATACTTGATTCCCGAATGCTCCCACAAATAAAATGAAAAAGACCCTGGAATAGTATTAATTTCATTTATATACGGCTTCATGCTATTTTTCTCAATTATAAAATCTATTCTTGCAACACCTCTGCAGTCCATTGCCTTAAATGCTGTAATCGACAACTTCTGAATTTTTTCCGCAAGGTCATCAGGAATTGCAGCTGGTATCCTTCTTTCCATGTTCTCCATTCCCGTTTTAGGTGAACCCTTCCCTCCCCTAGTGTATTTATCTTCAAATGTCAGAAATTCCTCCCAATTAACCGGTTGTTCACAAACAGATGCTTCCAACTCATTTCCAAATCCCATTACCGAACAGTTTATTTCAAGAGGGCTTTCAACTCCCTGTTCAACAATAATCTTTCTATCATAGTAGACAGCTGTTTCAATAGCTCTTACAAGTCCTTCTCTATCTTTAGCCTTACTTATGCCAATACTGGAACCAAGGTTTGCCGGCTTAACAAACGCAGGATAATCAAGCTCAGATTCTACACTTTTAAGAATTTTTTCTCTATCTGCATCCCATTCTACTCTAAGAAATGTTGTGTATTTCAATATAGGTAGATTGTTCCCTTTAAACACTGATTTCATAATGGCTTTATCCATTCCTACAGCTGAACCTACTACACCTGAACCCACATATGGAATATTTGCAAGCTCAAGAAGCCCCTGAATTGTTCCATCTTCCCCGTTCATTCCGTGCATGGCAGGTATAACAACATCTACACCTCTGAAAATACTGTTAGAAAACATCCCAAACTTCTTTGGATAATGCATAACTCCCTTAATTGAAGGTACAGGAGGAACAAGCACTTTTTTAAGCTTTCTTTCCTTGCTCTCGAAGTCTTTGTATATTTCTATATCCAAAAGGTCCTTGCCGGTAAACCATTCGCCTTTGTTTGAAATATAGATTGGAATGATATT